>MDTB01177753.1_pt1 | contig 43699 bp, 49 predicted proteins | sample 811161 | NCBI WGS metagenome assembly MDTB01 (sample SAMN05326650, study PRJNA326480) | marine metagenome | isolation source: seawater | place: Mediterranean Sea | collected 2009 | reverse complement strand
AGTATGGATGGTCTCACCATATTGAAAGACTTATGATTTTGTCGAATATAATGAATTTGTGCGAAATCAAACCTCCAAATGTTTATAAATGGTTTATGGAAATGTATATCGATTCGTCTGATTGGGTAATGTCACCAAATATCTATGGAATGGGTCTATTTAGTGATGGTGGAATCTTTTCAACAAAGCCATACATTTGTGGCTCTTCATATTTTTTAAAAATGATGAATTTTAAAAAGGGTAAATGGTGTATGGTTATGGACGGTTTATACTGGAGATTCATAAAAAAGAATTTAGTTTTTTTCAAGAGTAATCCGAGATTATCAATGATGGCGAGAGTTTTAGAAAAAATGAATGAGTCTAGAAAAAAAGAAATTTTTTCTCATGCTGAAGAATTTTTGAAGCAAAACACAAGGGTAAATTGAAGAAATTCAAAGGTAACAAAGAATATTTACAAAGTAAAATATGTCCAGTTTGCAAAAAATCATTTGCTTGGAGAAAAAAATGGAAGAAAAATTGGAACGAGCTTAAATATTGCTCTCAGAGATGCAAAAAGTCTAGGGCTGTTTTGTAGTTCTAAGATATGATTTAATCTTTTTAAAACCTTCAGGAAAAATTTGATTCGCATCCTCGTCAGAAAGAGTTGGAACTATAATTACATCCTCTCCATTTTTCCAGTTAGCAGGTGTTGCTATTTTATGTTTAGATGTCAGTTGAATAGAATCAAGAACTCTGATGATTTCATCAAAGTTTCTTCCCGTTGTCATAGGATAGGTTAGCATCATTTTAATTTTCTTATCTGGAGAAATTAGGAAAATAGATCTAACGGTAGCATTTGTTGCTGCTGTTCTATTTTCGGTTTTTGTGTCATTTGCTGGCAACATATTATATAATTTAGCAATCTCGAAACTTTCATCTGCGATAAGTGGGTAAGAAACTTTTGTGCTTTGAGTTTCTTCTATATCTTTTATCCATAGCATATGATCTTCAACACTATCAACGCTTAGTCCTATTATTTTACAATCCCTGGAACTAAACTCATTACTTATTTTTGCCATATAGCCTAATTCAGTTGTACAAACGGGAGTAAAATCTTTAGGATGTGAAAATAGAACTACCCAGGAGTTATCAATCCACTGGTGGAAATTAATTTCGCCCAAAGTAGTTAGGGCATTAAAATTTGGCGCTTCATCATTTATTCTTAAAGACATGGTTTATTATATACTCTTTTTGATAAAAAAAAGGAATTTTTTGAAATATTTTATAAAAAAAATATTAAATTGTTTTTAAACTTTTTATCAGATAAAAGCTTAGAATGTTACCTTTAATTTCTTCCCTAAACTTTAATAGATATAAAAATCCTTCATTAATTTTTAGACCTAAGACATTAGAAAGCTCCGTTAAATTCTTTGTAAATAAATTCCCAGGTAAAGTCCTTTATGCAGTTAAGGCAAATTCTTCAATAAAGATACTTAAATTAATATATCAATTTGGAATTAACTCTTTTGATGTTGCCTCAATTAATGAAGTCAAAAAAGTCCGTGATTTGTTTTCAGATGCAACAATTTTCTTTATGAATCCAGTAAAACCAAGACACGCAATTTCCATGGCTTATTTTAACTACGGTGTCAAACATTTTTCTCTAGATACAAAAGAAGAGTTAGAAAAAATAATATATGAGACAAAGTACGCTAATGATTTAAGTTTACATGTTAGGTTGTCGGTTCCCAACCTTAATTCTAAAATTGATTTATCCAAAAAATTTGGGATAAATCTCAAAGATGCTCCAAAATTAATCGATCAAGTTTCTAAAATTGCAAACAAAATTGGGGTTTCTTTTCATCCTGGTTCTCAATGTATGGATCCAGATTCATATAAATTAGCAATTCAACTGACTGGTAATGTAATCAAGAAGTGTAAAAATAAAATCAGTTATTTAAATGTGGGTGGTGGGTTCCCTTCTATTTTTCCGGGTATGGAAACATTAAAATTATCAAATTATTTTAATACTATTCAATCAGAACTTAATAAATTTAAAAAAAATAGTTTAGTATTTATGTCAGAACCCGGAAGAGCAATTGTGGCAGAATCTATTTCAATAGTTGTCAGAGTTGATATGAGAAAAGGGAAATATCTATATATTAATGATGGAATTTATGGTTCACTTCACGGAGCTCGTTACCCAGGTTTTATTTATCCCGTAAGGCTTATTACAAAAAATTTAAAAAGTAAAAGAAATATACCTTTTAGTTTCTTTGGACCAACTTGTGACTCAAATGATTTCATGGAGGGACCTTTTTTTCTCCCCGAAAATATAAAAGAGGGAGATTTTATTGAAATTGGCTTAGTAGGTGCCTACGCTCAAACAATGAGAACAACTTTTAATGGTTTTTCTCTATCGAATAAACTTATTTCTGTAAGAGATAAACCTATTATTTCTCAAAAAAATATTCCTTAACAAGAATAAAAAAACTATATACTTTTAAAAAAAATAGTTTTTCTTAAACATAATTAATAATATACCCAGAGAAATAATTATAATTCCTAAAATCTTTTGAGCATTGATTATTTCTTTAAAAAATATTTTACCAAATACAATAGAGAATAATTGTCCTAAAGTTCTTTTTATTGTTTCCATAATTGTTACATAAGTTAATGTAATTGCAAAGAATTGAAGAACTGTTGCCATGATACCTGCTGACATTGTAAAAAAAATTATTTTATAGTTTTTTCTAATTAAATTAAGGCTTACTTTTTTTTTTTTTGAAGTTATCAAAGATAAAATCAGAAGCATTCCAGCTGATTGGATTAACCCGTGAATATTAATTGAACTGTACTTAAAGCAAACCTTATCCAGAACTGGTGTTAAACTCCAGATTAAGGAAACAAAGAGCATATATTTTGCTCCTAAATCATGAATTAAATTTTTCAAGCTAAATAAAACTCCTCTCAAAGATAATTCTTTAGAGTAAAGAAACATTGCGCCCATAATTATAAAAAGGATACCTAAATATTGACGAAAAAAAAGACTTTCGTTTAAAATTAGAGCAGAAAAAATCGAACTAAATAAAGGAGTAAATGATAACAAAGGAATGGTTAAACTTAGCTGAGAAATCCTTAATGATTCTAAAAAAAGTAAGGCAGAGAAAACGCTTAATAAAATCAGAGATAATCCTGGAAGAATATATTTGAATAATTCTAATGAGTAAGAATCAATTAACACCCATAATAAAAATATCATTGCTTGAGTTATTGAAAAAAAAATAAGAATTGTTTTTGAATCAAAAATTTTTAAACTTTTTTTTCTTGTTAGATCAAAAATACTCCAAAATATCCCTGATAAAACACAAATAAATATACCCATTTATCTAACTTCCTCAAATTTTCAATTATTGCGGTTAAAATAAAATAGCTAAAAAAATAATATAATTGAATTTCATAATTTAGCATTTATTTAAATTATAATTTCTTGGCACGGTAATTGCTGCCTAATAATTATGACAATGTTTTCAATTATTAAATCTGGAATGAATGCTACAAACAAAGATTTGGCTGTCATCTCTAATAACATAGCAAATGCATCAACAAATGGATTTAAGAAAAGTGAAGCACAATTTGAGGATCTATATTTTTCCCAACATAACGATTCAACTCATAAAGCAACTGGTATGGGAGTTAGAAACATAAAACCCAGACAATCTTTTGCGCAAGGATCTTTTCAACAAACAAATGGCAGTTTAGATCTAGCAATTATGGGAGAGGGTTTTTTTATGATTGGACAACCAATTGGAAGTACAAATGAAAATGAACCTTTAAAATATACCAGAGATGGATCATTTCAAATCGACGCATTAGGAAACATTGTAAATTCTGATGGTTTGCCAGTATTGGGAGAAGGTGAAAATCCAATTAATGTTCCAGTTACTCTACAAAACGACTCTGGAGATCCATTAGTTATTTCTGCAATACAGATAAAAGATGATGGTAGTATTGAAGTTACATATGGTTTAGATAATACAAAAACGGTCGGTAGATTTCTTCTGGCAGATTTTGTTAATGAACATGGTTTACAGAATATAGGAAACGCGAGATTTACAGAAACACCCGAAAGTGGTGAACCAATAACCGGTTTTGCTAAGGCAGGTACTTTAGGAAAGATTCTTCCGGGTGCACTTGAAAAATCTAATACTGATATTACTGATGAATTAGTTACTATGTTAAGAACTCAACATGCATTTAATGGATGTTCTAAATTATTACAATCTGATATTGATACCGTAAAAAGACTTATTGGTTAAATAATTGGTATAATCCACTCAGAGTCTAAAACTTTTATTTTAGCTTTTTCTTCAACATGAAGATAACCTTTTTTATTTATAAATAAGCCTTTTGAGAGTGAAAGAATCAGTTTTTTTTTTCTTGAGTGTTTATTTTCAAGCCAGAACAAAATCTTTTCAAACAAAAATTTGTTGTATGAGATATTAATTTCCATGAAAGCTTTATCAGAAAAAATTAATATTTCTCCATTTTCAATCGTTTGCTTTTCTTCTTTTATATTTACTAAACATCTTCCTTTTGCAATATTTTCAAAGGTGCAATTTAATGTTATTTTGTTCTCTTTTAAAATAAAACTTAAATTCGCTGTAAGAATATTAAGTATCAACTTTTCTAAGTTAGACCAGTCTTTAGGCAATTTTATCATTAACTAATTTTCTAAGTTTTTCTATTATTACTTTTTTTATCTGAGAAATCCTTCCGGTACTTATTTCTAAAATTTCAGCAATTTCATAAACATTTAATTCTTCAACATAATATAGTTGGGTAACTAATGCCTCTCTTTGATTTAGTGTTTTTAAGCCCTCTTGTAAAATACTTTTTATTTCCTTATCTTCTAATGATTCTTCTGGATTTATTGTTTTAGAGGCAAAAAGTATTGAAAATTCGTCATACACGGCATCAAGACTTTGCACTTTATTTGCTTGGAATGCTGTTTCCCAGTAATTATACTCATCTTCAGTAAGTTCTAATGAGTCTATGAGTTCCTTTTTCGTTGGTTCTCTTCCAAGTTTGGATTGAAGTTGATAGAACCTTTTATCAAATTCTTGCTTTTTTTTAATTGTTGTTCTACATAAATTAGAATTTTTTCTTAAATAATCTATTATTGATCCTCTTATTCTGAGATATGCGTACTGATTAAATTCAACGCCATCTTTTGGAGTATATTTCTGAGCTGCATGAATTAAACCTTCCATACCTTGTTGGATAAGGTCTTCAATTTCAACTATTCCACTTACTTTTCCAAAAATTTGCCACGCAATTTTTTTTACTAATTCTAGGTTTTGCTCTATTAAATTTTGAATTAAAGAGTCATTATCTGAAGAGTATAATCTTGGCATTTCTTAAGCTCTTTTTTTCCCTGATGAAAAACTGAGTCCACCCCATTCATTTTTTGGTGTTTTCATTATTTCCATTGCGATTTTTACGAATTTTTGAGAGATATCTGATTTGGGATCAGAAACTGTTATTGGTTTTCTGTCTATTATAGACTTTTTAATTTTTTTTGACTCTTCAATATATCCAACATAATGAAGGTTTACATCTAGAAATTTTGATGTGATGTCTTGAAATTTTTTAAACAATTCATTTGCTATTTTAGATTCTTCTACTTGATTAATAATTAAACAAAAGTTTTTAAAAGAAGATTTTTGATTAATGGTTTTTATAAGTGCGTATGAGTCCATGAAACTTGTAGGTTCCCCGACTACAACTACTACTATTCTACCACAAGCATTAGCGAAAACTACAGCATTATCTTCCGCTCCAGCGGCAACATCAACAATTAACTTTATATTATTATAATTTTCTAAATAATTATCAATTTCACTTAAGACATTAAACCTTTTGTTATTTGATAAATTGAGAAGATCTGAAGTTGCAGTTCCGCCAGAAATTAACTTAACATCATTAATTGCATTAACAACAACCTCATTCATTTTTTTTTCACCATTCAATACATTTGAAAGATTAAACTCTGGGTTAACTCCAAGTAAAACATGAGAATTTGCCATACCTAAATCAGTATCAAGTAGTAAAACATCGCTTGATAATTTTTTAAATGCTATGGACAAGTTTACAGATATTGTTGTTTTTCCAACACCTCCTTTTCCACTTGTTATTGCAATTGAATCAGACACTCTGGAAGTTCTCTTTCATATATTTTGTTAACGAATGTTCATTAGCAGGCAGTATTGAGTCTATAATCACCTTGGTTCCGGTAAATATACCGATTCTTGCATTATTTAATGCAATTGAGGATAGCTCTTCAGCTCCAGCCCAACATTCATCAAGTTTAGTTATTGCAATCATTGGTTTAATATCAGAAACCTTTGACCAAATATCATTTATCATTGCAGAGTTTGAACCACTTTGCAAAGCTAAAATAGAACAAAAATCAAAATCTTTGTGCATATTACTTATCTTATTAATTTTCTGAAGACTGAAACTTAGATCTCCGGAAAAATCAAAAATATTAATTTCATTGTTATTATAGTCTTGTTTAAAATTAAATGTATTAAAATCTTTCATTTTAAAACCGAGTACCCTGCTATATCCTCTGAGTGTTTCTTGATGATTAGTAGAAGTATTACATACATCAATTAAATTAATATTTGTAGTTTTTCTTGCATCAGATAAATATGAAGCTAATTTCGCAACTAGAGTTGATTTTCCAGATCCAGAGCTGCCAAATACAAAAATATTTTTTGATTTTGTTACTCTTTCAAAATCGTTACATGAAAGTTTTTTTGACAATTCTCTAAAGAATGAAATTTTACCTTCTTCAAGATTTTTTCCTTTATAGGTATGACTAAATTTTGATATTAGATCAGGAGAAAAAAGCGCTTGTCTGAGTTTGATAGGTGTTGACGAGGATAATTCATCGCAAATATTTGATTCATTCGTTAGAATCATTCCTGAGATTTGTTTTTTAATATTAAGTATTTCTTTTTTGATAAACTTTAAATCATCATTTTCAAAATTATTTATGGGCCTTTTAATTTTTTCTTGTGTTGATTCAGTTTTTTTAACTTCATCTCTTTTTTGAGGTAATGTGAGATTATTCTCATCTAATTTTTTGTAGAATATTTTTGAGAAAACTTTGCTTTCTTCATTTTTTCTTGGGAATGAAGTTAAGACTTCATTATTATTTGAGGCTTCGATCTCAACAAAACCATTATTCTTTTTTGTTGATAGAATTATTGCTTCATCTCCAAATTCCTCAGTAACCTTACTTATTGCAGACCTAACATCTTTTGCTTTAAACAATTGTGTTGTCATTTTCCTTCTCCTTATTTTGGGTTAATATTTTTTCGCCGATTGTGGCGATTACCTTAATTTTTTTAGTTTCTGGTAATTCTGTAAACGCTAAAACTACAATATCTTCAATATGTTGACGAAGTAATATAGATAAATCTTTTCTTATTATGGGTGATGTAACTACGACAGAAGTTTTATTTTCTGCAGACATTTTTTCATTAATGTCAATTATTGATTGTATTATTTGTTTAGCTAGACTTGGATCAATTAATAAACCTTCTGAACTACTTTTTTGAGACATAGAAATTAACATTTGTTCAAAATCTGCATTAAAAGTACTTACATTTAAAGGTTCATTAATACCTGAAATCCTTTGAATTAATAATGACGCAATCGCAGGCCTAACTGCTTCTGAAAGTTCATCAGGGCTCATTTTTTTTTCAGATAAGTTTGAAAGAGCCTCTAATATTTTTTTCAGGTCATTTATGGGAACCCTTTCAACTAAAAGATTTCTCAAGATTATTGTTAAGTGATGCAGAGGAATTAATTTAGGAATAACTGATTGAACTAGTTGAGGGTTAGTCTTACTCAAATTATCCAACAATTTTTGAACATCATCCTGACTTATCAGTTCACCAGCATATTTGAGCAATATCTGGTTAAGGTGAGTTCCTATTACTGCCTCTGGGTCAATGACCATGTAGTTGTTACTTTCGGCTTTTGAAACTAGATGCTTTTCAATCCAGTAAGCTGGCATTCCAAAAGAAGGATCTTTAGTTTCAATGCCTTGTATTTTAATTTGAGTTTCGTCACTTGGCATTGCAAGTTTTCTGTCTGTAAAGATTTTATCTTGAGCAACAATAGTATGCCCTATTTTTATTACATAAGTATTAGCATCAAGAGATAAATCATCTTTAACTCTCACCTGTGGAAGGACAAAACCAAGCTCTTTTGATACTTGCTTTCTAATCCCAGTGATTTTTGAAACTAGCGGGCCAGTTGTTTTTTTTTCTTCTGAGCCAGGAAGATCCTCTGATAAATCTGAATCAACAAGAGAAATTAAACCGTAACCTAGATCTAGAGATATTGCTGAGTTATCAGAAACATCGTCTACATTTATTTTTTCAGGGTTTTCATCTTTTTCATCTTTGGTATCATTTGCTTTTGTATCATTTTCTATTTTCTTTTTATTAAAACGCCATGCTAAGATTCCTGATATTCCTCCAGCAAGTAAAAATAAAGTATTTGGCATTCCAGGAACTAAACCAAATAAAAATAATACTCCTGAAACTGGAACCCAAGCTTTAGACATTCCCATTTGACTTGAAATCTGTCCTGACAAATCTTTTTCATCTGAACCTATTCTGGTTACAATCGTAGCAGTAGCCAATGCAAGCAATAATGACGGTATTTGTGCGACTAGCCCATCTCCGACGGTTAATAATATATATTTCTCAGCTGAATCCTCTAGTGTAAGATCATGTTGAACTGATCCAATTATTAAACCACCTATTATATTAATAACTAGTATAAGAATTCCTGCAATTGCATCACCTTTTACAAATTTTGAAGCACCATCCATAGATCCGTAAAACTCACCTTCTTTAGATAATGATTGGCGTCTTTCTTTTGCTTCGTCACTAGTTATTATTCCTGCATTTAAATCTGCATCAACAGCCATTTGTTTTCCTGGCATCGCATCAAGTGTAAATCTTGCAGCAACTTCAGATACTCTACCTGCTCCTTTAGTTATAACTATTAAATTAATGATTACTAAAATTGTGAAAACGAATAATCCAACAACATAGCTTCCTGACATCACAAAAGCTCCAAAAGCTTCAATTATGCTGCCTGCTGCGTCAGTTCCAGTATGACCATTACTTAAGATAATTCTTGTTGAGGCTACATTTAGTCCTAATCTTAAAACTGTTGAAAATAATAAAACTGTGGGAAAACTCGAAAAATCTAGTGGTTTGAAAGCTTGTAAAGCAACCATCAATACAAGTAAAGAAACTAAAATATTTGTTGTAAATAATATATCAAGTAATATTGGGTTAAGTGGAATAACCATCATAGTTACCAAAACCATAATCCCTATTGGAATACTGAATGTCTTAATTAATTGACTTAGATTATTTCTGTTAAAACTACTTAATGCCATTTCCATGACACTGCCTCCTTGTCAATTAAATGACTTTTAGTTATAAAAAATCCCAAAAATTCCATATTCTTAGCTTTTTCCGATTAACAAGTTTTTTTTTTTTTTCTTCATAAACAACAGATGCAACACACATGCCATTGTTGAATAGCCATAATGAGTCGTTATTTAAATTATGGCATATTATATGCAGAGAATTAAACAAGTTAACTTTTCTAAAGGATATAAAATGAAAAAAATATTTATAGTTTTAACAGCATTTTTGTTTCAATCATGTTCAAGTACTATGCTAAGTGATATTATTTCACTACCAAATAAGGTTTCAAGTGATTCATTGAGCCAGGATGAATTTCAATCCCCCACAGTACAACTGAACAAAACTAAGGAAATACTGGATGCATCATCTATAACTTTTCCAACTTTAACTGCAACAGGTTATGCTGTTGTTTCAACTCAGCCTGGTCAAAACATAGAACAAAAAAGGTTAATGGCTATAAGAGCAGCAAGAATGTCAGCTATAAGAGAACTTGCGGAACAGATTCATGGCATAAAAGTTGACAGTAATACTACTGTAATAGACCTTATGGTACAAAACGATACTTTTAGAGGTATTGTGTCTGGGGTAATAAGAGGCGCAAGAACTGTCAGAATTAATCCAACTGGATCTGATACTTATGAAACAGTACTTGAGATTGACCAAGATATGGTAGCTTATCTATTTAGACAAGCACAATCTCTGTAATAATTTGAAAGTTTAAATTGAAAAATTACCACTACAATTATTTGAATAGTTTTTTAAAGGAAGTAATTTTTATTTTTTTAATAGTAATTATTTTATTTTTAAGCGCTACAGCATTAATGGCTAGAGAAGAGTCAGTAAAGATGGTAACTTCAACTGGAAGAGCAGTAATAATTAATGACGATTTAGAACTGGCAAAAAAAAGAGCTCTTGATGATGCTCTATACTTAGCAAGTCTTCAAGGGGGAGCAAAAATTGATGGTTACTCAAGCGTAGACAATAAAACAAACTTAAGGGAGAATTTATTAGTAAGATCTGCATCTGAAATTATTGATTTTAACATTATAAACGAAAAGAAAACTAAAACTCATTATAATATAACAATTGAAGCTGCACTATTATTTAAAGGTCAGGATATTAAATGTAAAGAAAATAGAAAAGTTAATTTATCATACCTTAAACCATACTTTGTTGTATCTAGTAAAGTTCCTGCATGGGCAAACAAATTACCTTCAATCATCTCCCAACACATATTCGATAATCTCTCTGATCTTGATGATATTCAATTAATGAATAAAACAAACTTTCTTGTTAATCCTAAAGAACAGTTTAATAAAAGTATGAGTTTAGATTATGATTCTATTGTAGAAAAACCAGTTATAATTAAAAATGGTGAGTTTAGTATTATTCCTTTCATCAAAATTTCAGCAGCTAACTCAAGATTACATAGGTTTAGCAAGGAATTGGACGTGGAAATAACTGTTAACTTATACAAAGGACCGAACTATCAAAAAGTTGATAATCTTGATTATAAGTTCACTCTTATGCTTGGGAATGAAACTGGTTTTCCGGTAATAGATAGTTTTTATAAAGTCCCTATGGATAAATTTTTAAATTACTTACGTTTGAGTGTTTCTAAATTTCATTTAAGAATATTAGATCAACTAAAATGTATGCCTTTAGAAACAGAAATTGCATATACTAATCAACAACTAGTTGCTCCTTTGGGAACTAATCAAGGACTAAATAATGGAACAATAGGTATAGTTTCAAATAGTAATCCTAATAACTCAATGAAAGATTGGTTAGTAGTAAGTGTTATTGATTCTAACCCGGATTACTCAATTCTTGAAATGCTCAATCCTAATAGGGAGATGAGCGATTTAGATGGAAAAATAATAAGATTTTTAGATTAATAGGTAAATTTATGAAACAAATATTTGCACTAATAATAATTGTAATTTTTACTTTAAAAATTAAAGCTCAAGAACCTTTCGTAGTTCTGGAAGGTAATATTCAAAATCAATCTGGTTCTTCAAAAATTGATATATATAATCCATTTTTAAAAGACTCCAATTATTCCGTTATTCATAAAGTAAAACCTGGAGATTCCCTGAGTGGAATTATAAAAAGATATTATAAAAACACTGGACTAAATTTAAGAGTAATTGAACTAACAATTGTTGAGATTAATAGAAAGGCTTTTGTAAGAGACAACCCAAACTATTTATATTCTGGTAAAAAAATCATAATACCCTCAGTTAATCAAATTATGAATCTTGTAAAAAATAATAAAAGTTCATATCAACAAGAATCTTCGAAACATATTTATTTTTTTGGAGGTAACTAAATGAGAACTAAAATATTTATAATCCTGATAATTTTAATATCTTTTAGAGATGCTTTTTCTAAAGATATTGATGGAAATGAATTAAGTATTTTAATTGATAAATGGTTGAATGAAAGAAAAATTGAAAGTAATTTCAACATTTTAAATGAAATCAAATATCCAGGCTGCGATGAAATCATTATTAACAATGTTTCAATTAATTATAGTTTAATTAAAGTTTCTTGTTTTTCTCCAAATAAATGGAGTTTTATTGTAAGAAATAAATTAAAAAGATTAGAAAAAATAACTAAAAAAGTTGAAAAGAAAAAGTTTAAAAGTAAAATATTTGTTTTGAAAAGTGATTTCAAAAAAGGAAAATTCATACATAAAGACGATATTAGAGTTTTAGAGAGGGAAGTTAAGAATAATAAAAACTTAGTTTTAGAAATTAATGATATTATTGGGAAAAAAACAAAAAGACATATAAGAGCAAATAGAGAAATTTATTATGCGTTTCTTGAAAAAGACTGGATGATAAAAAAACAATCAGAAATATTAATAGAAAATAGTATTGGTATGTTAAGTGTAAAAGTTAAAGGAATTGCTTTGGAAGATGCAGATTATATGGAAAAAATAAGAGTTAAAAATATTTCAAGTGGTGAAATATTAACTGGCTATGTAGAAAATAAAAAAAAAGTTTTAATTAGACCTAAACAATTTTAAAATCATGTCGATAATATATTTAAGAGGTAGAAATATTATGGTAGATCAAATCAAAAGTACTATTGCTTCAAGTTCTAAGGCAACTCAGACTAAGCCTAGTTCATCTGAGAGTAGTAAATCTTCAAAAAGCTCTATTGACAATTCAATAAAGACTGTCAATACTTCAAAGTCTAAGAATGATTCAACAAATGTATCAAACAATATTTCTAAATTTGTAAATAAATCAGCAATAAAAGAAATGGCAAGTGAACCACCAATAGATAAGGTAAACGTTAGTAGAATCAAAGACGCAATAGCCAGTAATAATTATCCCATTGATATTGAAAAAATTGCTGATGCATTAATGGATGCATATAAAGAAATGAAATAAATTCTTATTTATGTTACCCTTATTTCATGAAAGAAGAAATCAAAGAACTATCAATTCTTTTGGAATCAATAATTAACAGCAATAAAATTGAAGTTGACTTGGATAAACAATCTAAATTTAACGAAGTGGTTCAAAAAATAAAAATTTTAAAAGAAAACACTTCTGAAAATGATATTAAGGGTTCAATAGATTTTGATTATCTAAAAAAATTGGTAGTTAGAATCGAAGAAAAACAAAAAAAAAGTTCCAGGATTTTAGAAGAGTTTAAAAATTATATAGAGAAAAAAAAAATAATTCTGATTATAATCTAATAAGAGTTTTTATATGGATTTATTTATTTCATTATTCACTAATGATGCAGCAAAAAGTATTGCGTATTTTATAATATTCATTTCATTAACCTGCATAATTTGTATAGTTACATCTTATTATTATGACTATAAAAATAAAATTAATATTCTTAAAAGGCTTGATTCCTATGAAAGGTCGCACAAAGATTTAGTCGAGGAGTTTAGATCTTTTGAACTATTGATTTCAGATCAAAAAAGACAAATTGATGAGTATAAATTTGTTTTAAATAATATAGAGCAAGAAATTGCAAGGCTTGCTGACTCACTTAATAGCGATAAGAATATTACAATGGCTATTTCATTGGCTAAAGAAGGACTATCAGTTAATGATATCTCTGAAAAAACAGGTATACCACATGAAGAAGTTGAACCTATTGTAAAATATCATGGTAATAAAGATAGTTAATGCAAAGTTAAATCCTGAAGATATCTTTTCCATAATTAAAATTAGAAACGTTTCTTTTAAATGCTTCTGAAATCGCTCCACTATTTTTTTTAATTAATATAGTAATATTTGGTTCAAAATTTTTTAGGACAATTTTTCCTTTATTAATTTTGGTTATTATTAAATCATGTAAAACTCCGCTAATTAAAATATTAATTTTTGATCCAATCTTATCATTTTATACGGAGATTTTATTTATATTGGCATTATTGTTGGGACACTTATGATTTTCATAATTATATCTGACACGTAGGTCGTAATAACTAATTGAGATAAACAAAAAAATGATAAATATTATTGTTTATTTTCTTTGCCATTAAATTTAAGTAGTACCATTATAATTGACCATCTTTTTGCCTTTTTTATATCCTATATTTTATTTTGGGTTTGATTCCTCAGTTTCTTGAGCTTTTAGATCTCTTTTTGGATCTTGGTCTACACTTTTTTCAGTCCTAATATCTTCTTTTGACTGAGACGCCTCTTTCCCTTCAACTTTCATATCTTTTTTGGCATCTGGTTCTTCATTTTTTTCAGTCTTGATATCTTTATTTGGCTCTGATTCATCAGTTTCTTTTACTTCCATATCTTTTTTAAGTTCTATTTCCTCATTTGCCTTTGATTCAGCAATATTATTTTTTTCTGACATTGTTGCTTTCTTCTCGACATCTTGCCCTGGCTTTTCTTTTTCTTCGTGAAGTTTTAATAGGTCTTTAGATAAATCTGCTTTTTTTTTGGGGGGGAGATCTTTTTCTGTTGACTCAGTTACTTCCTTTTTATTTTGATTGTCCGCAACTTTTATTTCTTCAGTCTTTACTTCCTTATTTAAATCCTCTTTTTTATTGACATCTTTTTCTATTTGTTCATCTTTATGAATTTCAGCTTTTTTTGCATCAATTAATTTTTTTGCTTCTTCTTTTTTTACATCAAGCACAACATCCTTATCTATTTGTTTGTTGTTAACTTCTGCTGATTCAAGCATTTTTAATCTAACCCAATCATCAGTTTTTTCTTCTGCCTTTTCAACTTTTTCATCTTTGGGCTTTGATATTTCTTTTACAAGTTTTTTAACTTTCTTCTTATTTTCATATAATTCATTTATTTTAGCTCTTATAATTTTTACCCTTGCAGCAAGAGCCCCAAGTCTTGTTACTTCATCCATTTGTTCTCTGAGCAATTTTTTAATTACATCATTTACCTCTTCTAGGGGTTTATCACCTATTTTTTTTATTATTTGGTCTCTTATTTTAATTATAGCCGGGTCTAATTCCGCATTAAATTCATTATTGTTATCTTCCATAACTTACTACCTTTCTTTTGGCACTTAATTTGCAAATTCTAAACCAAAACATAATTATTAAAGGAAGAATGACTAATATTATTAAACAACAATTTGAAGTTCATAGCAAAGCATTAGGAATAAGAAACCGAAGAAATGAGATTCTAGCTTCTAACATAGCTAATGCTGCAACCCCAAATTATAAAGCGAGAGATGTTGATTTTGAATCAGAATTAGCAAGATCCTTAAATGTTGGTCCGATAAGTTCAACCAATAATAGACATATTAATGTTGGTTCAAAATCACTTCCAGGAAAAGTACAATATAGACAATCATTAAACCCCTCTATGGATGGAAACACAGTAGAACTGGCTGTTGAACAAATGGAATTTGCTGAAAATGCTACTAGATATCAAACAACTTTAAATTTTATTAATAGTAAGATTCAAGGTTTAATGGGAGCTATTAGAGGTGAATAATGGAAATTAAAAATATTTATAATATTACTAAAAGAGCAATGGGAGCGCAACTCGTTCGACTAAATGCAATAGCCAGTAATCTTGCTAATGCTGATAATATAGCCAGTAATCCCGAAGATGCTTATAAACCTATTAAACCAGTTTTTGAAACCAAATATTTAGATCTCATTAGAAAAAGGGGTATTTCAACTGTTGACGCCGTAACGGTCAAGAAAATGGATATTCAACCTATTAAGGAATATAAGCCAGGGCATCCTATGGCTGATGAACAAGGTTTTATATACAAAGCTCCAGTAAACGCTGAGGAAGAATATGTTGAAATGCTTGAAGCATCGAGACAATATCAAAACAATATAGAAGTAATATCAACTATAAAAGCATTAATGCTTAAAACAGCTAATTTAGGTAAATAATTCAATAGGAGAAATAAATGGCAGATATAACAAGTTCATCCGATCAATCATTAAATAATATTTTAAATAAATTAGGAATTAATTCTTCTGATGGCGCAAATGCTAAAGCAAAAGATAAATCAGTATTGGGACAGGCTGAGTTTTTAAAATTAATGACAGCGCAATTACAAAATCAAGATCCTTTTGCACCAATGGATAATGGAGATTTTATTGCTCAAATGGCACAATTCTCAACAGTAACAGGTATTACTGAAATTAATACGAATTTGACCAATTTAGGTTCAAAACTTGAGCCCAATAGAATAGCTACTGCAGCACAATTCTTAGGAACATCAGTTTTAGTTCCTGGTCAATCAGCAAGTCCAGATGAAAAAGGTGAAATACATGGTGTTGTTGATCTTCCTGCCTCATCAAATAATGTTGGCGTTACCTTTACTAACTCAAGCGGAGAAATAGTAAAGACGATTGAACTAGGTTCGCAACTTAAAGGGCTGGTTGGTTTCAGTTGGGCAGATATTCCAGAGGAAATTATTAAGAAAAATGAAAAACTATCTATTCAAGCATTTGCAGGTAATGGAAATGCTACGGATGGATTGAGTACTGCGGTATATAATAAGGTAATTGCAGCTTCCACACCAAAGAATAGTGAGGATGTATTATTGGAACTAAAAGATTTTGGAGAGATATCAGCTTCAGAAGCACTTAAATTAAAATCAAACGATTAATATAAACTTAGAGGAGTAATTAAATGTCATTCTATACAGCTTTAACAGGATTAAATGGATCTCAGTCAGATATTTCTGCGACGTCCAATAATATCGCAAACGTTAACACGACAGGTTTTAAAAGATCAAGAGCTGAATTTGGTGATATTTTTGCAACTTCTCCGTTACAGAATGCATCATCATCTATTGGTTCTGGTACAATTTTGAAAGGAGTAAAACAACAGTTTACTCAGGGTAATATTAGTTCGTCATTAAACGCTCTTGACTTAGCGATTTCTGGGCAAGGATTTTTTGCTCTTCAACCTTCTCTGACATCTACTCAAACAGTTTATACCAGAAATGGATCTTTTAACGTTAATAACGATCGTTATGTGGTTGACTCTTCAGGTCAATATGTTTTGGCATATCCTGTTAACGCAGACGGATCAGTGACCGCAAAAGATTTAACAAGTGCAAACCCTTTACAGCTTCCAATTACTTCTGGAACACCTCAAGCGACATCATCGATTGATTTAGGAGTGAACGTTCCTGCAACTGCAGATGTAATTCCAGATAAGGCTATATTTTCATCAGGATATGCTTTTAATGCTGCAAATCCAGAGACTTATAACAACTCAACGTCAATAACTATATTTGATGATTTAGGAAACCCAACAATTGCTACAATTTATTTCATCAGAACACAAGCAGCCTCTGCAGCGGATCCAACAAATAAATTTGAAACAAGATTAGTAATTAATGACACAGTAATTGAACCTGATTTAGTTCCTGCAGTAAGTGATACAAAACAACAAATTTTTATCGATCGTTTTGGACAACAAACTACAAGGGTACCAGATGATAACTACTTTTTAGAAGGCAAAGGTTCTGCTCTTTATAAAGCAGATAGTTTAAGAACTTTAGTTGATTCAACACCAGCAAAATTAACTGGTGAGACAAGTGCCTTTGATTTTGGCGACGAGGGAGATAAAACAGTGACTATTGTTACTGATCCAGTCCAATTTAATTCTACAAGAGAAAGTGGAGATACTACTTCCAGTGTATATTGGGGAAAGAATTTTCTTACAATCAATGTAGACAACGCCGATACTCCAATTAATGTTGATATAAGACCTGGATCATATAATGCTGCTCAACTTGCTACTGAAATACAAAGAGCAATAAATGTTGCATACGGTGATGATAAGAAAATTCAGGTAGTGCAGAACGTTGATGATACTGTAACAATAGATTTATTAAAATTAAATGCTGACGGAACATCAACTGGTCTAACAACTCCTATTGCAGTTGATTTACTGTCAAGTTCTTATGTTTCTGATATCGAGGGAATAACATTAACAGGTGCATCTCCAGACTTTACAAGGGAACAATTTTTAGCTCATACGCAAGCAAGACTTAATGCAACTCTTAATGAATATGCTGTTACCTCAACTGATACAGTAGCAAATGCAGGTGTTTTGGGTGTCGATGGCTCATTATTTGCCAGAAACGTTGGTCAGACTATGTCAACTACTCTTGCTGCTAATCAGGTTTTTAACCTGACTTATCGTGATGGTGGAACAGCATCTGCGGGATCTGTAACTGCAGTAACAGAAACTCCGCAATATTTAACTTATTCATATTATGGTAATAGCCCACAACTAAATGTTTATGATTCAAAAAATTCAGTAGTCTTAAATAATAGTAGTAAAACTGTTGAATATGATCAGGCAGAAAATACCGTAAAAATATTTTTTGGAACAAATGATCCGGGTTTTACAGCAAATGAAAAAGTAAGAGTTATGGGATTATTTGATGAATCTTCAACAGAAACAACAAATGGTGGTTATCTTAACGGAAGAGAGTTCACAGTTTCTTCAGCTGGAGCTGATACCAACGGTCATTATTATATACAAGCTAGTACTGCAGGAATGAATTTTCCAGACTCTGACTTTAATTTAACTGAAACAAATATTAATGTTTATAGTGATCTTTCAACGAAGGTTGAAGGGTATTTTGAAGGTGCGACAAATGTTTTTAAAGGTGCTGATATTAATTTCAGTAATAAAAAAATAGTTCTTAGAGAAATTGGAACAGCAAATAAACACAAATATACTAATGATGATATTATCAGTTTTTCTGGAGAGGGCATTATTAGTGTTAATAATGCAGAATTTAATTTAACTGACTCAACCGGAGCTCATATTGATTCAATGACAACAGTTGGTTTTTCACCGGCAAGTATTACTCTCGATACAACAAGTTCTTCAGTCGTAAGTACGGCAAATGATACTATAACTAAAACTGCGCATGGATATGTGACAGGAGATACTTTGGTATATAGATCAGGAGCTTTTGGATCTGCAGTAACACTAAATACGAGTGGAGGTAATGTAAATACAACTAATAATACATTAACGAATACAACCTTGGACGCATTAACCGAGGGAACAGCAATTGTATATTCTGCTGCTGGAAACGGTTCATCTGTAACAATTAATACAACTGCTCCAGTAAATAATACTATTACTCATACGACTGCTCATGGATTTAATACTGGTGATGCAGTAACTTATGCATCCGGTTCAGCTCTCACTGGTTTATCCAATAGTACAGTTTATTATGTTGTAAAAGTTGATGCTAATAGTTTTAAGTTAGCAACGTCATATGATAACGCTGTAAGTAAAACACAGTCTGTTATTTCTTTAACGGCCACTAATGGTACTACCACTGATACTTTTACACCAAAAGATCCATTGTCAGGTCTTGTGCATGGTAAAACTTATTACATTGCAGATCCAAATAATTCAGGCAATACTATCAAACTAGCTGAAAGTTACTCTGATGCTGTAGCGAATACAGCTGTGACTATTAACTTTACAGCTCAAGATGGAAATGCAAGTGATACATTTACTCCAACAGATGATATGACTGCGCTAGATCATGGAAGAACTTATTATGTGATCAAAGATACTGTTGATACTTTTAAACTAGCAACATCACTTTCTAATGCTGTTGCTGGAACACAAATTGATTTAACTAACGCGAACGGTCATGCTTCTGACTCATTTATTTCTTTGAGTGGTCTAAATGAAGCAACTCACTGGGTAGATGAAAAAGATCCAGCTATTGAAGTCACATATGATGAATTGAATCAAAGACTAGAATTTGAGGTTGATCGAAATATTCTTGGAACAGGAACAGATAGTAACTTTAGTAGTTTCAAACTCTATGGTGCTTCTACAGCGACAGCTGAAAATAATCTGGGAATTCCAGCATCAGCAAACGCAACACAAACTTTAATTAAAGGTGGTGAAAAATTTTCAGGTGCAACTTTTGTTGCAGATGGAGCGGAAATTCAGCTAAACGATAAGCGTTTTGGTGTTAAGGTTGCATATAACAGTGAATTGAAAGCTTTTGATTTTAAAAGCGGAACAACTGGAGAAGCAATTGCAGCTAACGGTGCTTTAAATGTATCAACTGCACAAAGTAAATCTGATATATCTGTTGGTAGGTATTCTCTTTCTACTACTGATGGAAGTATTATTGATACAACAGATTATTTTGCTGGTGATAATCAGCTCTTGGGAATTGGTGCAACAAAAACTTCTACAGTCAAAACCGATGCTAAAGGCCTAGCAGCTCAACCTGCTATTGCAACAGGAGCTGCCGCAACTGAAGATTTAACAACAGTTTTTAGACTTACAAATACAAATAATGAAAATGTTTTTAACGTTTCTATTAATGGTATTTCTGGAGTGATTCAGGTTCCAACAGGATTTTATGTTGGATCAACACTTGCCGAAGCACTTCAAACAAGAATTAATCAGGTTGAAAATGCTAACGGTGTTGTTGGAGGTGGTGTTACAGTTGCTTATAATTCCACAACAAATGCATTTACATTTACTAACGGAACAACTGGACCTGATTCAACAATTAAAATTAAGGGCGTTTCGAGGTTTGGACTTGATAACGTAGATTTAGGTGTTGGCTCGGTTCCTCAAATTTATAATCTCGTTCAGGCAACAAATAGCGCTGGTGTCGCTCTTTATGTTGATTCTTTGGGCAACAAAGTAGAAACTCCACCTGCCGATTTGGTAGACGGATATTACCCATTATACATTGATGAGGGTGAATTAACATTTGATAAATCAGGAACAATTGTTAGTCCTAAACAAGGTGTTCACTATGAGAAACAGGAAGCAGGTTTTAGTATTGATCTAGATATTGACTTTACGAAATCAACTCAGCTCGCTCAGCCTTTTTCTGTTACGAATGTAACTCAGGATGGATTTACCTCAGGTAGATTGGATGGATTAGAGATTGATGCCTCTGGAACAGTCAGAGCAAACTATACAAATGGCCAAAACAATCCATTAGGTAAAATTGTTTTAGCTAACTTTAACAACCAAAACGGTTTAAAACAAATTGGTAACGCGACTTATGTTGAAACAGCAGTTTCTGGAACTGCAACAGTTGGAGAAGCAGGTTCAGAGGGTTTCGGCACAATATTATCTGGATCTTTAGAACGTTCAAATGTTGATATTACAGAAGAATTAGTTAATTTAATTACTGCGCAAAGAAACTTTCAGGCAAATGCAAAATCAATTGAAACAACTGCAGCAACAACGCAACAAATTGTAAACATTAGAATGTAATTGCTAGCATTATTGGAGATTATTTATGGACAAAATGGCTCAAACAGCTTTAAATAGTTTAAAAATGATGATGGAGAATCAAGCTGCAACTGCACACAATCTTGCAAACGTAAACACACCTGGTTTTAAACAGGATGTAGCGACAGATTTTAGCAGTATTTACTTGAATAGAAATAATGGTGTAGAGCCAAGAATTGTATCGTCAAGAAATACTGGGGGATTTTCTCTTGAACAAGGACAAATGGAAAATACTCAAAACCCTATGGATATTTCTATTCAAAACGACGGATATTTTATTATACAGCCCAAAAATAATGGAGATATAGCATTGTCTAGGAGAGGTGATCTTCAATTAAATGAAGATAATCAGTTAGTCGACGGTGCAGGTAATCTTATACTTGATGCTGGTTCAGCTCCAATAGTATTGCCTCCATTTAGAAATATTGATATTTCACCCAATGGTCAAATTTTTGTTAAACCTTTAGGTGCTCCGGCCGACGCTCCACCAGTTGAAGTGGGCATAATAGGTAGTTTGGTTCCTGAGGTTGAACAAGGATTAAAAAAAGGTTTAGATGGACACATTAGATTTACACCTATCATAAATGAAGATGGAATTGAGGATCCTGTTGCAATTGAACCAAATCAACAAGCTAAGATTTTGAGCGGATTTCTTGAAAAAAGCAATGTTAACTCTGTAGATGAAATGGTAAACTCTCTGGACCAACAAAGAAAATTTGAAATGCATATAAAATTCATTCAGATGGCCGAAGAATTAGACAGTGCTGGAGCAAGTTTGTTGAGACTACCGGGTATGTAAAACAACATTACTGTTTTATTTAAATTGCGTTTAATTAAAAAAATGAGTAATTTTATTCTTTTGGGCGGATAGCTCAGCTGGGAGAGCAATTGCTCGACACGCAATAGGTCGCAGGTTCGATCCCTGTTCCGCCCACCAAAAAGATTGTTTAAAATATATAAATTAGTTTTTCCAAATTTTACTGATATAGTATTAAATCTATTTTTTTTCAACAATTATGACCAAAAGAAATTTTATAAAAAAAACATTAAGTTCCTTTATCTTTGGAGGATTAGCATCAACTGCCCTATTTTTTCCAAATATAGTTAAGGCAAAAAAAAAGCATACTTGGGTAGCTGTTTCTGCTTTTGACAAAGGAGGTATTTTAGGGAGGGGCTTTGATAGAGTTTGTGAAGAAATAACAAGAATTTCTGGAGGTGAATTAACTATAAGACTTTTTCATGCAAATGAATTAGTTGGTGCGTTTGAGTCTTTTGATGTTGTTCAAAGTGGAACATGTCAACTAGGGTTTGGGTCACCTTATTACTGGACTGGAAAGTCAAAGGCCATGACTTTTTTTTCAGGAATTCCATTTGGTTTAAACTCACAAGAAATGGCTGCTTGGTATTATCATGGTGGTGGATTAAATCTAGCAAATAAATTATATAATGAATTTAATCTTAAATTTTTTCCTGCTGGAAACACTGGAAATCAAATGGGCGGATGGTTTAACAAGAGAATAAAAACTGTCAATGATTTTAAAGGCTTAAAATATAGAATGCCGGGATTAGGTGGAGAGGTTTTGAAAAGTTATGGAACAAATGTTGTTTTACTACCCGGAAGTGATGTTGTTCCAGCTTTGACATCCGGAACTATTGACGGAACTGAATGGATAGGTCCGGCTGCAGATCTAGGAAAAGGGTTACATCAAGTATGCAAATACTACTACTACCCTGGTTGGCATGAACCAGGAACATGTTTAGAAGCTTTTATAAATTTAAAAGCTTGGAATGAATTAGATAGCGACCTTAAGCGACTAGTTGGCATGGCATTTAAAAAATCAAATAGTGATATTTCCTCAGAATTTTTTGCAAGAAATTGCTACGCTACTATGAAGTTGAAAAATGAATATAACGTTGCATTTACAAGATTTAGTGATATAACTTTAAAGCTTTTAAAAAGAAAATCTGATGAGGTGATTCAGAATTTTGCAGGAAATGATAATTTTGCTAATAATACACTCAAAGAAATTTTAAAATTTAGAAAAAGTGCAATGTTCTGGTCAAACTATTCCGAAAAAGACTATTTAGAGGCTAGAAATATATAATTATTTTAAAATACTCGGTAACCATATGATAATTTTTGGAAAAAAATACATAAGAAAAATTAGTAATATTTGCAAAATTATAAAGGGAATTACTCCATTATAAATTTCTGTTGTCTTGATTTTTTTCGGTGCAACTCCTCTTAAGTAAAATAGTGCAAAACCAAATGGTGGAGTCAAGAAACTTGTTTGAATATTTACAGCAATAATAATGCCCAACCAGATAGGGTCATATCCCATTGAAATTAACGCAGGAGCAACTATTGGAACTATGACAAATATAATTTCTAAAAAGTCTAGAAAAAAACCTAAAATGAAAATTGCAATCATCACTAAAATAAACGAATAAGTTGGTCCTCCGGGAACATTAGTTAGGAAGTCTTCGACCATTCTATCACCTCCATACCCTCGAAATACCAGAGAAAATAATTAAGCACCTATCAATATAAAAAAAACCATAGAGGTAATTTTCAATGATTCCACTGAAACATCATGAAGTTCATTATATGAAATATTTTTCTGTATTTTTGCTATTAATATTGATCCCACAGCACCCATTGCAGCTGATTCTGTGGGTGTTGCAATGCCAAAAAGAATTGATCCCAGTACAATTAATATTAAAGATATTGGAGCAATAATAAGTTTCAGTATTTCATACAGGTTAATTTTTTCTTTATTAAGATTTTTTGGGAGAGGTAAATCAGTTGGCCTAACTTTTGATATAATGAAAATCCATATGGCGTATAACAAAACTAGCATAATACCTGGTAAGATCGCGCCTGCAAATAAGTCAATACTACTTACAGGATCAGGAGCCAAGTTACCTTTAATTTGTGCAGCTTTTTCATTTGCTCCCTGAAGGATGTCAGCCAGAAGAACAAGAACTATGGATGGAGGTATAATCTGACCAAGAGTTCCACTGGCACAAACTATACCTGTAGAAATTTTATGATCATAACCCCATTTTATCATTAAAGGTAATGATAAAATACCCATTGTAACAACCGTTGCGCCAACTATTCCAGTTGAAGCTGCCATTAACATGCCAACAAATAATGTTGAATATGCCAACCCACCTTTTCTATCACCCCATATTTTTGACAAATTAATTAATAATGAATCAACTATTCCAGACTTTTTCATCATAATACCCATAAAAATAAATAGAGGGACAGCTATGAGAGTTTCGTTATTAATTATACTAAAAACTCTATTTGGAAGGACACCAAGTAAAACTAATGGAAAAAGACCAAGTAAATAACCTATATAGGCAAATATAATTGAAGTACCCGCTAATGTGAGTGCTACCGGAAAACCAAGTATCAAAAAAAAAGCTAAGAAAATAAAAAGAGCTAAGGCCATAAATTCGTGAGTAATTATTTCCATTTTTTTGAACTAATAATTTTTATTATTTGACTTACTATCTGCATTAAAAGCGTTAATCCCATGAAAAATATTAAGAATTTTAAGATATAAACTGCAGGCAAGCCTCCAGTTTCCTTGGAAGATTCTAGTAGAAGATATGATCTATGGAAATATTCATAGCTTTTAAAAATGAGTAAAAAACAAAAAGGTAAACTTAAAAAAATATAACCTAACAAATTAATCAGATTTTTGTACTTTTTACTTGCGTTCCTGTAAAATAAATCAATTCTCACATGTCCATCATTCTTCAGTGTAAAAGCAATTCCGAGAAGGATTACAGAAGCATGACACCAAATATAGAGATCTTGAAGCCAGACAAACCCAATTGAAAATAAGTACCTCAAAAACACAGATGTAAAAATCAAAATTATGAGAATAATGATCAAATAGCTCGAGATCATTCCAACTTTATCAATAAATCTATCGATCCTCTTTGAGATATAATTTAAGATTTTCATGTATGAATATGATTAATTGACTTTCTATTAAAATAATTCTATGAATTATAAAGTATTTTACTTAATTAGCATATGAAAGTTTTAAGATCCATAAAGTCAGCAAAAAACAGACACAGAGATTGTAGAGTTGTGAAGAGAAAAGGTAGGCTCTATGTCATAAATAAAACTGATTCTAGATTTAAAGCTAGACAAGGTTAGTTGATTTTTGCAATTCTAAGATTGTTTGTTGAACCTGATACTCCTATTGGTGCACCGGCTGTTATAACAACACTATCTCCCTTCTTAACAATACCCTCTTTTTTGGCTAACTGACATGCGTTTTCAATCATGCCTGAAAAACTTTTAGGTTCTAAAGCATGAATAGTATGTACACCCCAAATTAAAGCTAATTGCCTGGCTGTGAGTCTTTCTGGAGAAAGGCCTATGATCGGAACTGAGGGCCTTTCTCTTGAGGCTCTTTTTGCAGTTGTTCCACTTCTTGTATAAGTAAATATTGCCTTCGCCGAAACAGTTTTTACAACTTGAGAAGCTGCAGAACTTATTGCATCTGAGGTTGTTTCTTCTAGCGAAACTTTTTTATTATTTAGAACTTCTCTATAAGAATCATCTGCTTCAACACCACGAATTATTCTATCCATAATTCTTACCGCATCAATTGGATATTTTCCTGCAGCAGTTTCGGCCGAAAGCATAAGACAATCAGCACTATCATAAACGGCAGTGGCAACATCGGATGCTTCTGCTCTGGTTGGGGATGGTGAATCAATCATTGAATCAAGCATTTGTGTTGCAACAACAATTGGCTTTCCATAATTTCTTGAGGTTTCAACAAGTTTTTTCTGAATAATTGGAACATCCTCTGGCGGCATTTCAACTCCGAGATCTCCCCTTGCTACCATTGCCGCATCAGAAAGTTTTAATATTTCATTCATTTTTTGGATGGCTAGAGGTTTTTCAAATTTAGACATTATACCCGTCTGATTTCCTATTAACTTTTTTAATTTAATGATATCATCTGCTTTTTGAACAAATGATAGTGCTACATAATCAAGGCTAAGATCTAGACACAACTCCAAATCTTTGAGATCTTTTTTTGTTAATGGTGATAGGTTTATAAATGTTTTTGGTATATTAACACCTTTATTATTAGATATCTTTCCACCATTGATTATTTCTGTTTCAATTTTTTCAGAATTTACCCTATTCACATGGAGTTTAATTTTTCCGTCATCAATTAAAATTTCAGAGTTAACTTTTAAGGATTTAAATATTTCCGGATGTGGAAGGCATACTCTTTTTTCGGTACCTAACTCTTGACTCAAATCAAGATTAAATTTTTCTTTATCTTTAAGTACAAAAAAAGGTTTACTGAATTTACCAATTCTTATTTTAGGACCTTGAAGGTCTCCCAAAATTGCAATAGGTCTTCCAATTCTTTTCTCGTATTGTCTTATATGAAAAACGATTTTTCGATGTTCAGAATGTAAACCATGGCTAAAGTTTAATCTAAAAATATCAGCTCCTGCCTTAAACAAAGAATGAATTTTTGATGGAGATGATGATGATGGGCCTACAGTAGCAATAATTTTTGTATTTCTTTCTCTTAACATGAACACCCATTTAATATTATATTATATTAGTACACCAATATGAATATTATTAGAAAGAAATAATTATTTATGAAAAAGATTATAAATAATATTTTTAGCTTTCTTGATTTTGATTATTCTAAGAAGCTAAAAACCAAAAAAAAACAAATAATTTTTATTTGTGATCATGCATCAAATAAAATTCCTAAAAAATATGAAAATTTAGGCTTACAAACAGAAAATATTTTATCACATATTGCTTGGGATATTGGAGCTAAATTAATTTCATTAAAACTTGCTAAAGAGATGAAAGCCTGCTGTTTTTTGTCCAACTTCTCAAGATTAATTATTGATCCCAATAGAGAATTAAAAGATAAAGATTTGATTGCAAGAAATTCTTTTGGAGTAAATATTCCAGGAAATAAAAAAATTTCTAATAAAGAAAAGATGCAACGATTTAAATCATTCCACAACAAATATCATGAAGGATTAAGCTCAATTATTGAAAAAAAGAAATTAATAAAAAGAGAATTAGTGCTATTTTCTATTCATAGTTTTACGAAAAAATCGTTATTTTTTGATAGACCAAATGAAATAGGGCTTTTATGGAATAAAGATATGTCTGTTGCTATTCCATTATATAAAGAGCTAAACAAACTTAATATTAATGTAGGCAATAATTTTCCATATCCTGGATTTTATTTTAATTATACACTTGATAGACACTCATTAAATGGTGAAATAAAAAATTTAAGTATAGAAATAAGAAACGATTTGATTTGTAATAAAAAAGGAATTAATAAATGGGGGTCTATATTGATTAGATCATTAAAAACTATTTTACATAAGGATAATTATGAATGATAAGGATATGAAGGAACTTGAATCGGCTACTTTTAGAAGATTAGTTGATCATTTACAAAAAAATACTGACTTGCAAAATATTGATTTGATGAATTTAGCTGGATTTTGTCGTAATTGTCTCTCAAAATGGATGACTGAAGAAGCTAAAATTAAAAACATTAATCTTGAGTATGAACATTCTAGAGAAATAGTATACGGAATGCCTTACAGTTCATGGAAAGAAAAATATCAAAAACCTCTAAAAAAATGAATATTTTACTTACTGGTTGTGCTGGTTTTATAGGTTTTCATCTTACTAAATTTCTATTAAAGCAACATAAAATTATTGGTATTGATAACTTAAATACTTATTACGATGTGAAATTGAAGTTAGATAGAATGAAAATTCTAAAAAGCCATAAAAATTTCTTGTTTATCAAGTCAGATATTCAAAATAAAAATTTAGTAAATAACCTAAAAATTAAAAAGACAAAAATTGACTGTATCATAAATTTAGCTGCTCAAGCAGGTGTTAGACACTCTTTAATTGATCCTTATTCATATATAGATTCCAATGTAATGGGACAATTAAATATTCTTGAAATTGCAAAGAAAAAAAAAAATAAAAAGACTCATTTATGCAAGCTCCTCATCAGTATACGGAGGAAATAAAACCTTACCATTTTCTGTTAGTCAAAGGGTTGATAACCCTGTTTCACTTTATGCGGCTTCAAAAAAAACTTCGGAATTACTTGCAGAATGTTATTCAAAGCTTTTCAATATTCAGTGTATTGGTCTGAGATTTTTTACTGTTTATGGTCCATGGGGAAGACCTGATATGGCTACTTTTATTTTTACAAAAAGAATTATTGAAAGAAAAAAAATTAACATATTTAATTTTGGAAAGATGAAAAGAGATTTTACTTATATAGATGACATCATAAATGGTATTGATGGCGCTGTTAATTTTTCTATGCCGAATAAAACTTTTCATAAAATATATAATCTTGGCAACAGTAACTCGGAAAATTTATTGGATTTTATAGATTTGATTGAACAAAACTTGGGTATAAAGTCTAAAAGAAAGTATTTACCTATTCAAGCTGGCGATGTTCCGGAAACTTTTGCAGATATTGAAAGTAGTAAAAAAGATTTAGGATTTAATCCAATTATTAAAATCAAAGAGGGGATACCAAGATTTATAGATTGGTACAAAGGTTATTACGAATTAGAGTAAAGTTTTTGTATTTGATTAAAAAAATGTTCATGAACTGCATCTTTTTTAATTTTTAGAGTTTGTGTTAAAAGTCCATTACTATAGGTAAATTCATTATTTGTAATTATAAACTTTCTAATTCTCTCTGGTTTATTTAATTTACTGTTAATATCAGAGATTATTTTAGTTAATTTTTTTTGGGTAGTCTTTTTGTTACTCACCAGTACCGCAATTAGATAAGGTTTTGAATTTCCATAGACGACAGCTTGAATAATTTCTTCATTCGATAATAATAAACTTTCAATTTTTTGTGGAGATATATTTTCACCCCCCGAAGTTACAATTAAATCTTTTTTTCTTCCGTTTATCACCAACCTTTTTTTATTATCAAAAAATCCAAGATCTCCGGTATGAAGCCAATTATTTTTTATAGTTTTCTTAGTTAAAAATTTATTATTCCAATATCCCAACATTATATTCTTTCCTTGAACTAATATTTCTCCAGAATTTGAAATTTTCACTTTCACATTTTTGACTGGTTTACCCACTGTTGATGTTTTATTGTCATCAAAACTATTACAACTGATTAATGGACTTGCCTCAGTCTGTCCATAACCTTGAAGAATTGTACATCCCATATTTAAAAAAAAATCCCCAATTTTTGGATCTAACGCAGCGCCGCCTGACACGAATGTTTTAAGTTTTCCACCAAAAATATTTCTGATTTTTTTTCTTATTAGAATTGTTAAAAAAAAATTAAAAATTTGCTCAATAAATGTTAAATTTTTATTTCTTTTTTTGTCTCCTAATTTTAGCGTAATCTGAAATAAGTAATTAGAAAAATTACCTGATTTATTTATCTTAACCTTAATTTTTCTGTAAATACTCTCGTATAATCTTGGAACCGCGGTTACTAAAGTTGGTTTTGTTTCTAAAAAGTCCTGATTAATTTTTTCTAAGGAGTTGCAATAAAATATTTGTGCTCCAATACTTAACGGAAAATATAAACCCGCCATTCTTTCGTACGAATGAGATAAAGGAAGAAATGATAGAAATCTTTCTTTATTAATATTTAGACTTTTCAAAAGATTATAAGCAGCTTCACAATTATGAATAATAGATTCATGCGACAACATTACTCCTTTCGGGTTTCCACTTGTGCCAGACGTATATATTATTGAGCTAATATCTTTGTTTTTAATTACAGGTAGTTTCACTGAATCAAGGTTTTTCGTATTTAGATCTAAGAAAGATATGAAGCTTGAACATTTTTCTAAAAGAAGAATTTTTGTTTTATGATTTTTAAAAATCTTAATATTTTTATTAAAGATTTTTTCATTCTCAAGGATTATAATTTTTGGCTTTGAATCTTTAAATATGAATTCGTTATCTGTAACATTGTTTGTCGAAAAACTAGGGACAGAAATAGCCCCAACAGACATAATTGCCATATCGCATACAAACCACTCAATACGGTTATTGCTTATAAGTAATATACGATCCCCTTTAGAAACTTTTTTTTTTAATAAGAAATTAATAACTTTTGAGATTTTATTATTTAGTTCTTGGTAAGTATAACCTTCCCAGGTTTTTTTTTTTTTAAACAAGAAATATTTACTTGGATTCTTTGTTAATTGATATTTAAAAAAATCACATAAGTTTGAAATATTTTTATAATCCACTATATTTAAATTTTTACTCACTTAAAAACTATAAACTATTATTTTGTAAATGTTGAGCACGAACATATGAAAAAAGAGATTTTACCCAAATGGGATTTAACAGACTTTTATCCTTCACATGATTCAAAAGAATTAAGTGATGATTTCAAAGAACTTGGTTCAAGAGTTTCCTCTTTTGTTAAGATGTATAGGGGGAAAATAAATATTATACCCCCGGGTAAAATTGAAAGTGTGATCTCTAAATATGAGGATATAGAGGAAATAATTTTAAAAATTAAAAGTTTTATATACCTCTTTTATTGTACTGATCAATTAAATCAAAATAAAAGTTCTTTTTATCAAAAAACTCAAGAGAGATTAACTGTTATTGAGAGTGAACTTTTATTTTTTACACTAGAGTTAAATAAATTGAATGAAAAGTATGTTTCCAAGTTAAAAAGCTGTAAATACGAATATTGGATAAAAGTTCAAAGAATGTCAAAGAAGTATCAAAAAAATGAATCTATCGAAAAATTATTGTTAGACAAATCTATTACAAGTTCAAACTCATGGATGAGATTATTTGATGAAACAATGGCAAGGTTAAAATTTAATGTTAGTGGCAAGAAGTTAAATGAGAGTGAAGTTCTTAATTTAATGCAATCTAGCAAGACCAAAGAAAGAAAAAATGCTGCTCAAGCCTTTGGTGAGACTTTGAAAGAAAATAGTCATTTATTTTCTTTAATTACTAATACCTTATCAAAGGATCTTAATATTGATAATAAACTAAGAGGATTTAAAGATTGCGATTCTTTCAGACATTTAAATAATCAAGTTGAACCAGAAGACGTTAGGTGTCTAGTTGACACAGTGAAAAAAAATTATAATGTAATTTCCCACAAATATTACAAATACAAGGCAAAAATATTTAAAACTGATACACTAGATTATTGGGATCGGAATGCACCTTATCCTAATCAGACTCATGAAGAAATTAATTGGACAACTGCAAAAGAAATTGTTTTAAAAGCTTACGGAGAATTTGACAAAAGAATAGCCAGTATCGTTAATTTATTTTTTTTAAATTCTTGGATTCATGCACCAGTATCAAATGGAAAAACTTCAGGTGCATTTGCTCATCCTACCGTTCCTTCATGCCATCCTTATATATTATTAAACTATCAATATAAAATTAGAGATGTGATGACATTGGCACATGAACTTGGTCATGGAGTACATCAATATTTAGCAAATGAAAATGGCCTTTTGTTGGCCGATACTCCTTTGACTCTTGCTGAGACTGCAAGCGTTTTTGGTGAAATGTTAACTTTTAAATCTATTTTAAGAAATGCAACTAACAAGGATCAAAAAAGAATGATTTTGAGGTCAAAAATTGAAGATATGCTAAATACAGTAATTAGGCAGATTGCTTTTTATGAATTTGAAAAAGAAATTCATAAGAAAAGAAGCGAAGGAGAACTTTCAATAGACGAAATAAATAATATTTGGTTAAAAACTCAAAAAGATAGTTTAGGGAGTAATGTGAAATTGTCAGGTAATTATAAATATTTTTGGTCATATATACCTCATTTTATTCATTCACCTTTTTATGTCTATGCTTATGCTTTTGGAGATTGTTTGGTTAACTCACTTTATGCAAAGTTCGAAGAAGGAGATTTTGAATTCAATAATAATTATTTATCCTTATTGAAAGCTGGTGGCTCAAAAAATTATAAAGATTTACTTACTAAATTTAATCTTAATCCCAAGGAACCCGATTTTTGGCAAAGCGGTTTAAATATAATTAAAAATTTAATAGATGATCTTGAAAATTTAGGATAGTTTAATATTTTTTTTGAAATTATGATAAAATTAGCTGTACCATTAGAAAAACAACCTCATGAACACAGAGTAAGTATTACTCCCGATTCAGTCTCTTCTCTGACGAAAATGGGTATAAATGTTTACGTAGAAAGGAATGCTGGTTTGAACTCTTCAATCAGTGATAATCAATATACAAAAGCGGGCGCGAAAATTAGTAACACAGTTAGAGATCTGTATAAAAATGCTAGAATAATAGTTAAGGTTCAAAGACCAATTAAAAGTACAAAGATTAACGAGTTTAATCTTATCGAACCTGGAGCTAATTATTTGGGTTTAGTTTATCCACACCGATTTAAACAAGATTTTGAATTACTTAAAAAAAGAAGGATAAATATTTTTGCCATGGAACTTATGCCTAGAATATCGAGAGCACAAAGCATGGATGTTTTGTCTTCCCAAAGTAATTTATCTGGATATAAAGCTGTTGTAGATGCTGCAAGTGTCTATAACAAAGCTTTTCCCTTAATGATGACATCAGCAGGAACCGTTGCACCTGCAAAGGTTTTAATTATAGGAGCTGGAGTGGCAGGTTTGCAAGCAATAGCAACTGCAAAACGTTTAGGAGCGGTGGTCTTTTGTTTTGATGTTAGATCCGCAACTAAAGAGCAGGTTGAAAGTTTAGGTGGAAACTTTATTGAAGTTGAAAATAGTAGTTCAGGAGAAACAGAATCTGGTTATGCAAAAGAAATGTCTGCGTCATATAAAAAAAAACAATCGAAATTATTAGAAGAAAATTTAAAGAAGATGGATATAGTTATTACCACGGCTTTAATCCCTGGAAAGGTTGCTCCTGTATTGATTACTAAGAAAATGGTCAGTAGCATGAAGCCTGGAAGCATAATAATGGATCTGGCCTCAGAAGCTGGAGGTAACTGTGAGATTACTAAACATGGTCAAACATTAGTTTATGAAACAAAGAAAATAATCGGACCTATTAATTTACCTTCATCAGTTTCACAAGATGCTTCAAGACTATACTCAAAAAACATACTTAACTTCCTAAATAATTCGTCTAAAGATGGCAAGTTTGATGAGTTCAATTGGCAGGATGAATTAGTTAAGGGAACATGTTTAAATCAATATAATAAAACTTAAAAGGATTTTTATGGAAACAATTGACCCAATAGTAACGTTGTTAATAATTTTTGTTCTTGCTTGCATGGTAGGATATTATGTTATTTGGGGTGTAACATCAGCACTACATTCACCTTTAATGGCTGTGACCAATGCAATTTCAAGTGTTATAATTGTTGGTGCAATAATTGCTGCTGGACCAGATGAAAAAAATTTTTCTTCTATGATGGGATTCTTAGCGATTATTTTAGCTTCAGTAAATATTTTTGGGGGATTTGTTGTATCACATAGAATGTTATCAATGTTTAAAAAGAAAGAGAAAAAAGAAAAAAAATGATAATTTCTGCGAACGTTTCTGCTATAGCATATTTAATATCTGCAATTTTTTTTGTACTTGCCCTAAACGGTTTGTCTAACCCTGATAGTGCGAGAAGAGGAAATACATTTGGTATTTTGGGGATGATTACTGCGGTAATAACAACGCTTTTAAGTCCTGGAGTTGTTTCTTATCAAATGATTATTCTTGGGATATTAATTGGGGGTGCTATAGGAACTTTTATAGCATTAAAGATTGAAATGACCTCATTGCCAGAATTAGTTGCAGCATTTCACTCTTTGGTTGGATTAGCGGCTGTATTTGTTGCAGCTAGTGCTCTATATTCACCTGAAAGCTATGGTATTGGTTTCATAGGTGATATTAACGTATTAAGCCTAGTCGAAATGTCTATTGGAGTAACAATAGGAGCTATAACATTTACAGGCTCTATAATTGCTTTTTCAAAACTACAAGGAATTATGAGTGGGGCCCCAATTACATTTTTTGGACAACATTTTTTAAATTTAATGATAGCGTTATTAATTATCTCACTCATTGTTTTATTTTCTACAAATGAATCCAGATTTATTTTCTGGATAATAGTATCATTATCTCTTGTTTTGGGCATTTTACTTATTATTCCTATTGGCGGAGCAGATATGCCAGTTGTTGTATCAATGTTGAATTCTTACTCTGGTTGGGCAGCCGCTGGAATTGGTTTTACCTTAAGCAATCATCTTTTAATTATTGTTGGTTCTCTCGTGGGAGCATCTGGAGCAATTCTAAGTTATGTAATGTGTAAAGGTATGAATAGATCTTTTTTTAATGTTATTCTTGGAGGTTTCGGAGTGGAGGAGGGCGTTACAGGATCAGGAAAAATTGATGAACGACCAGTGAAAACAGGCAGCCCTGAAGATGCTGCTTTTATCTTAAATAATTCGAACTCTGTAATTATCGTTCCAGGATATGGAATGGCGGTTGCTCAAGCTCAGCACGCTCTGAGAGAAATGTGTGATTTGCTGAAGAAAAATGGAGTAAATGTTAAATATGCAATACATCCTGTTGCAGGAAGAATGCCAGGTCATATGAATGTTCTGCTTGCTGAAGCAAATGTTCCGTATGATGAAGTTTTAGAGTTAGAGGAAATAAATAGTGACTTTTCAAACACAGATGCTGTTCTTGTTATTGGAGCTAATGATATTACAAACCCTTCGGCAAAAACGGATAAAGCAAGTCCTATTTATGGTATGCCAATTCTTGATGTTGAAAATGCTGGTACAGTTCTGTTTATAAAAAGATCAATGGCATCGGGATATGCTGGGGTTCAAAATGAGTTATTTTTTAGGGATAATACTATGATGTTATTTTCTGATGCTAAAAAAATGGTTGAAAATATTGTTAAAAATATCTCTTAGAAACCCTCTATTTCAATTTTTTTTCTTAAAAGCTTTTTAAATCTTCTTGTAGATTCATTGAGAAGCCTGGCCTTTTTTTCTGAAGGTTTTTCATAAGCTCTTCTTTGCTTCATTTCTCTGAACACACCTTCACGCTGCATCTTTTTTTTCATTGCGCGCATGGCTTTTTCAATGTTATTATCTTTTACATGAACTCTTATTATCGCTTCTCTCCTATCGAATTATGAATGAATATATTAAAAAAAAAATTAAAGTAAACCTTTTTCTCAATAATGTATAAAAAAGAATTTAGACACAAATTAACAATTGAAATTATTAAAGAACTCTCAAGCGATAAAGATTTTAAGAAGTTGTGTTATGCAGCCCTGGAAAAACTTAAGGTTAAATCTATTCATTGGGATAGAATTATAGCTTATCATTATCCTGATTCTTTTAAAAATGTTTTTGAATGTTTAAGTAATAATATTTTCATAAAGTTATCTAAGAGAAAAAAACTTTACTCGAATGATATGAGCGTAAGTGAAACAATTAAGAGGCTATTATTAGATAGATTAGAGATTTTTGATCAATTTAAATTAAATAATAATAATTTATTTAAATTTTTATTAAAACCAAATAACCTTTTTCTTTCAAAAAAACTACTTTTTAAAATTTCGGATGAAATATGGTATCTTGCAGGTGATAAATCTCTTGATTTTAATTATTACTCTAAAAGGATAATCCTCATGAAAATATATTTTTCTTCTATGAAGTTTTGGATAAAAGATAATTCTATTAATAAAATTGAGTCTTATAAATATATTGACAATCAAATATCAATGACTTCAAAAATAGGAAAATATAAATATAAACTTAAACAATATTTTTCATTTCTTAAGAGCTGAGCTTCTTTAGTATTGTATAGTGACCCATCTTTCTTTTGGGCTTAATTGATTCTTTGTAGTAATCATAAAACTTATAATTTTTCTTGATTTCATCTTTATTTTTGTATTCATCCCCGATTATGTTTCTCATAGAACCTTCAGAGAGAATTTTAGGTTTTTTTAATTTTTGACCAGAGATGGAAAATATAACATTATCAAATTGACTAAATTCGCAACCATCCATCGTCCAGTGACCAGAGTTATGGGGTCTTGGAGCGATCTCATTAATTAATATATCATTATTATATAATACAAACATTTCAACAGCTAAGACACCAATAATTGATAATTCTTTAGAAATAGTTTGAGAAAAATTTATAGCTTTATTATTGACTTCCTCAGAAATTAACGCGGGGAATTTTGTTTTTACTAAAATATTATTAGCATGTTCATTTTCAACAGGTGGAAATGAATAAACATTATTAAATTTATCAATACATGAAATTACAGAAATTTCTTTTTTATATTCCACAACTTTTTCAGCTATAAAATTTTTTAAACTAAATTTTTTGAAGTCTGCTAAGTTTTTAGAATTAACTTTATATTGATTCTTTCCATCATAGCCAAATTCGCATGATTTGATAATAATAGATTTATTAAATAATATATATGCTTTTTCTAAATCTTTAAAATTATTTATAGCCATATAATCTGTTGTTTTTATTCCATTAAGGCTATTAAGGAAGTTTTTTTCTTTTAACCTATTTTGAGCGATGACTATGGATCTAAAGGAAGGTGTGAGTTTTCCTAAATTATCAATGGTTTTAAGTGTTTCTTTAGGAATATTTTCAGTTTCAACCGTAATTATGTCTACTCTCTCAGAAAATTTTTTTATGCTTTCTAAATCATTAAAATCTCCAAAAAAGAAATCATTGCAAAATTTCTTAGCACTGCAGTTTTCTTGATCAGAGAAAACATAAACTCTTTTATTAATTTTTTTTGCTGATTTACAAAGAAACATACCAAGTTGTCCACCACCAATAATACCAATATTTTTTATATTTCTAATCTTTGTCATTTTTAGGTTTTTCAGACACAGATTTAGTTTGTTTTTCTCTATAAAGTAATAGTTTTTTTTCTAATGTTTTATTATCCAAACTTAAAATTGATATTGCGGATAATGCAGCATTTTTTGCACCATTTTCTCCTATTGCGAGTGTAGGCAAAGGAATTCCATACGGCATTTGAACAATTGAAAGTAAACTGTCTATACCTTTTAGTGTCATGGTTTCTATTGGAACTCCCAAAACTGGGAGATGAGTCAGTGATGCAATCATTCCAGGAAGATGTGCAGCTCCACCCGCTCCAGCTATTATAACTTTAATGTTATTTTTTTTAAGATTTTTAGAGTATTCATAAAGTCTTTCCGGGGTTCTATGTGCAGACACAATTTTTTTTTCAAAATGAACTTTAAATTGTTTAAGAATTTCTTCACATTTAACTAGTGTTTTCCAATCAGATTGACTTCCCATCACGATTGAAATTTTTGAAATAACTTTAGTTTTAACCATTATTAATTTTAAAGTTAATTTATTACATTCTAGGTTTAAAGATTATCATCTTTTTTTGAGTATTTTATAAATAATTCTTCTAGTTCTTCTTTAGTGCAAAAACCAAGTTCAAAAGGGTTTTGTGAACGGATATTTTGAGAATTCCAATGACTTCTATCTCGTATTGATTTTATAGTATTTTTAGTTGTTCCAATCAATTTACATGTTTTTGAGTCTGGAAGTTCGGGTAGATTTTTTAATATCCAAGATATTCCGTTGGGTTTATCAGCTCTTTTTGAAAGAGGTGTATATTTTGCACCTTTTGTTTTTGCTTTGGGTTGAGGAATTTCAGTTTTAAGAATCTTTAATTTTTTATTGCTTTTTTCACAATTTTTTATTTCTTCTAGAGATAATTCGCCATTTTCAATTGGATTTCTTGGTAAAATTCCAATTGAAACTTCGCCATCAGCGATTGCTTGAATTTCAAGTTTGTGTAATCCAACAAAATCAGCTATTTGTTCAAAAGATAAAGAACTATTGTCTATTAACCAGATCGCGGTTGCTTTTGGCATTAATGGTTTTTTCATTTTTTTTCCTATTATATATTATACCGATAAAATAATTTTTCCAATATGCTCGTTCCTATAAAGTTTTTCATGAGCAAAAATTACGTCTTTTAATTCAAAAACAGAATCTATTACAGGCTTAATTTTTCCTTTTTCAAAATGCGGAAATACAAATTTTTCAAGGTCACGTAATACTTTACCTTTAAAATTTTCGTCTCTGATTCTTAATGTAGAACCTGTAATTATCAGTCTTTTTAGCATAACTTTCATTAAGTTCAACTCTAATTTTGATCCTTTTTGAAAAGCTATGTTAATAAGTCTTCCCTCGTTATGTAATAAATTTATATTTTTTTGAGTATAATCACCTCCAATAATATCTAAAATTACATTTATTTTTTTTTTTTCTTTCATAACTTCAAAAAAATCTTCTTTTTTATAATTTACAACCAAATCTGCACCAAGATCTTCACAAAACTTTTTTTTTTTTCTCACTTCCTACCGTTGTGTATATAGTTGAATTAAATAATTTCAGAATTTGTATAGCTGATGTACCAATTCCACTTGTTCCACCGTGAATTAATACGGTTTCTCCTGCAGAAAATGCACCTCTATTTATAAGATTTGACCAGCATGTTATAAAGCATTCAGGTATTCCTGCAGCTTCAATAAACGAAAGATTTTTTGGAAATTTAGCTACTTGATTTTCTTTGACAACACAGAATTCAGCGTAACCACCTCCATCTACTAAAGCACAAACTTTATCTCCTTTATAAAATCTAGTTATTTTATTTCCTATTTCTTCGACAATACCCGATACTTCTAAACCTAAAGTTTTTGAATGTCCTGGTGGTGCAGGGTAAACACCTTCTCTTTGAAGTAAGTCAGGTCTATTAACTCCAGCAGCTTTTACTTTAATTAAGATCTCGTTATCATTGAACGCAGGTATTTCAGTTTCTATTAATTTTAATACAGATGGTTTACCAGGAACTGTGTAATGAACTGATTTCATTAATAACAGTTTACTTCTTTGTTAAATTTAGATTTTGAAATCGTTTATTAAATCGTGCAACTTGCCCTTCTGAATCAAGAATTTTACCTGAGCCACCTGTCCAAGCAGGATGAGAAATAGGATCAATATCTAACTTAAGCTTGTCACCTTCTTTACCGTAAGTGGATCTTGTTTCGAACTTGGATCCATCAGTAAGTTCTATGGTAATTTTATGGTAATTTGGATGTATTTTTTTTTTCATAAAAATATATTTTTGAATAATTTATACAATTTATTAATTTTTTTTCAAGCTAAACAAAAAATAAAAATTATGTTTAATTATGTTTTTTCTGGATTATATTTGATTTGTGAAAATTGATTTTATTACACATGCTAAAAATACACTAAATATTATTTTTGAAAAAATAAATAATTTAGAAGGTGACATTGAAGTTGATCTCGTTGAAAATAATTTAAATATTGAACTGGGCGATCAAAGAATTTTCATTGTTAGTATTCACGAACCAACTAAACAGATATGGTTGTCATCTCCAATAAGTGGAGCTCATCACTTTAATTCCATAGATGACGATAATATCATTTGGGAAAGTACAAGAAACTCTGGTATTTATTTGTTAGATATTATTTTTAAAGAACTTAGAGAATGCACAGATGAAAATTAAGAAGGTAAAAGAACTTTTGAAAGTAGAAAGTCATTTTCAATTAGTTATAGTCTTAATAGTTTTTGCAATTACTGGTTCTTTAGCACTAGTCGTATCAGATTATCTTTTAATATTATTAAACATTAACAAAGAAGATTATGGATTAATTGCCTACTACTTTTTAAGGATAATGGTTATTTTTCCCGTTTATCAATTTTTATTAATTATTATTGGCACTATATTTGGTGAGTTTAGATATTTTTGGAATTTTGAGAAAAAATTTCTTAAAAGACTTGGGTTTAGATTTAAGTAGACTACCTATTGGTTAATTTAATTTCTATTCTTCTGTTTTTTTGATAAGCAATTTGAGTATTTTCATTCATTAGAGGAGAAAACTCCCCAAATCCCGCCGCAATCAATCGATTTGGAGGTATTCCTTCCTCGATAAGAAATTCTACAATTTTTATTGCTCTAGAGCTGGAAAGTTCCCAATTAGATGCAAATTTATTATTAGAAATTGGCCTTCTATCAGTGTGGCCGTCAATTCTAAGAACCCAATCAATTTCATTAGGTATAATTTTTGAAATTTCTATTAGGCTTTTAGCAATTTTTTTAAGTTCTTTGTTCCCCTCTAAAACTAAATTATCGCTGGCAGACTCAAAGAAAATCTCAGATGGGAAAATGAAACGATCACCAGATACAATCATATCTGACCTTAAACCTATTGATTCTTTTATTTTTCGCAAAAAGATTGACTGATATTCACTCAATTCTTGAACTTTTCCTGCTAGAGCTAGATTTAGTTTTTTACCTAAACTCTTTATCTGAACTTTATTCTTCTTATCATCTTGTTCTGCTTTGTCTAACTGATTTGATAATATTGATATTTGCTTTGAAAGTTCTTTAATATTTCTTTCTAAATCCTCTATATTTGAAACATTTGAGTCAATTGTTTGTTTTTTTCTTTTTAATTCAGTTTTAAAATCAGTAATTTTTTCATTTTTACCCCTAAGATCTGCTAGTAGTTCGGAATTATTATTAGTGAGGTCTGATATTTTTTTTTTTATTAATCTTTATAATTAATTCTTTCTCCTTAATTTTTTGTATAAATTTATTATTTTCATCTTTAATTTCTTTTAATGAACTGGATAAATTATTATTTAATTCAGTTAGTTTGTTATTAGTTTTATTCAGACCTTTATTTTTTGAAATCTGTAAAGATAGCTTTTCAGCAATTTCTGTCAGCTTTACATCGAGTTCAGTTATTTCCGTTTTTTTTTTTCCTAGGACATCATTGAAATAAATCTGAGCAATTCCTGATATCATAATTGTAAAAATTGTCACAATTAGCAATGTTGCTAAGATATCGACAAATCCTGGCCAAATATTTAATTGATTTAACTTTCTATTGACGATCCTCATTATTTAGTTTTTTTTTGTAATATTTGCGATTGTCTTTGATAGAATCTTTATTTCCTCTCTTATATCCTTGTTAATAGACATATTATTGTTTAAAAACTTATTAATTTCTGACAATGATTTGACAATAAGCTCTTGGTTTATATTTTGTTGTTCAATTTCAGCAGAAGATTTTTTTAAATTTTCTGTGGTGTTTTCTATGAGTGATTCAATGTAAGCAGGAGCAAAATCAGTTTGAATTTTTGAATCGTTAGTGTAAGATAATTTAGTATACAGTGATAGTTTTTCTTCAATTTCATTGTAAAACCTATTTTGTGCTTGCCCTGATTGCAAATCAAGAAAACCAAGAATTAAAGAACCCCCAAGTCCAAATAAAGAAGAACTAAATGCCGTTCCCATTCCTCCTAGCGGTTTTTCTAACCCTTCTTTGAGAACTAAAAAAAGTTTTTCTGTATTTTGAGAAAAATCAAGAGATTTAATAGTTAAGCCAACTGAGTCAATGGTAGCAAGCAGTCCCCAAAATGTTCCTAATAAACCAAGAAATACTAAAGAGCCTATAAAGTACTTTGATGTCTCTCTGCTTTCAAACAGTCTGCTATCAATACTCTCTAGTATTGATCTCATATCCGTTTGAGTCAGTTTCAGATCACCTGATTGAGAATTCATTATTTGAGCCACAGGTTTCAGCAATACGGGATTTTTTACACTTGATGCGTTTTGTTTTTTTCCAGATGTGAATTTTTCTAGCCAGTTTATCTCTGGAAATAATCTTATTATCTGCCTAAACATCAATATTATTCCAAACATTAGAATAAAAATAATAATACCGTTGAGGTTGGAATTAGTTTGAAAGAAAGTATTAAGTTCGCTTATATTGTAGGATAAAAAAACCAAAACAATAATTAAGAAAAGAAGCATTCTAAAAATATATTTACCTAGTAACCTCATTTATAACTCAATAAAATTTATTATTACCTCATTTATGCTAACACTTGATTTTTTATCTTCTAGCAATATTTTAATTCTATTATGAGAAATTCCCAGCTTAACTAAATAAGCTCTAATTAAAAGAGACCTTGATTTTGCTAAACGTTTGCTATTTTTATTCAACTTGTTTATTGAATTAAAATTAGGTTTGATCTCGATTTTTATTGGTTTGTTTCTTATTTGATCAACATATTCTGTGATTTTGATTTTTTGATTAATATCCAGTTCTACTTCAGTTTCATTGAAATAAAAAGTCTCAGTTTTTTCATTAAATTGCTTATTTTTAAGTTTTGCAAGAGGTTTTTTTGCATTAAAAGCAGTTATAATGTTTTTTTCTTTCTTAGTATTTTCAGACTTTACTAGATTCTTTTTTTTTAGTTCTTTTTTTAGCAAAGTCTGATCATTAACATTAAAATCATTTTCTTTTTCTGATATTTTGTTAATTATATTTTCATCAAAAAAATATTTTTTATTTTCATTTTGTATTTCAGATTTTCTCGTTTCATTGTAATTTGCAAACTTTCTTTTTTTAATCTCATCATTTCTTTTTCTTGCTTTTTCTTCAAATAATATCTTTTCATTAATCTTTTTATTAATAATTTGATTTCTTAGATCATCCTCAACGTTTTCTTGTTTTAAACTTTCTTCTTCCTGAGAAAAATTATTCTTGGAAATGACTCTGAACTCTGCTCCTTTATTTATTTTATCTATGCTTAATTTTTTTTCCAATTTAGCTCTTGTCTCTCTATCTTGAGCAACTTTTTGTCTTCTTTTTTCTGCTTCAATTTCCTTTTTTTTAGCCTCGGCTTTTAAGGCTTCAGCTCTTTTTCTTTTAGCTTCGATTTGTTTTGCTTCTTTTTCAAGTCTTTTCTTTTCTGCCAGCTCTCTTTTTTGTTTTGCTATTTCTTCTTTTTTCTCTTGTTCAGCCTGTTTTTTTAGTCTTAAATTTTCTGCTTCAATTTCCTTTCTTTTAGCCTCGGCTTTCAAGGCTTCAGCTCTTTTTCTTTTAGCTTCGATTTGTTTTGCTTCTTTTTCGAGTCTTTTCTTTTCCGCCAGCTCTCTTTTTTGTTTTGCTATTTCTTCCTTTTTCTCTTGTTCAGCCCGTTTTTTTAGTCTTAAATTTTCTGCTTCAATTTCCTTTCTTTTAGCCTCGACTTTTAAAGCTTCAATTTTTTGAATTTCTTCAAGTTCTAGGCGTTCTTTTTCAGCTCTTCTAATGGCTTCTAATCTAAGACGTTCTTCCTCTTCAGCTTTTTTGATGGCTTCTAATCTAAGACGTTCTTCCTCCTCAGCTTTTTTGATGGCTTCTAATCTAAGACGTTCTTCCTCTTCAGCTTTTTTAATGGCTTCTAATCTAAGACGTTCTTCCTCTTCAGCTTTTTTGATGGCTTCTAATCTAAGACGTTCTTCCTCTTCAGCTTTTTT
>MDTB01213501.1_pt1 | contig 43786 bp, 42 predicted proteins | sample 811161 | NCBI WGS metagenome assembly MDTB01 (sample SAMN05326650, study PRJNA326480) | marine metagenome | isolation source: seawater | place: Mediterranean Sea | collected 2009 | reverse complement strand
TCAGTAATAATTCTTTTTACGGACTCCCTATTTTTAGAGGTATGATTCATTTGTTTGAATCAATGAGTATAGGTTATAAAACTTTAGAGTGGTCTGCTAAAATTGCTGAACCAAACCAAAAAACTAATAAATTTTTAGATATCATTTTAACAATCATTTCTTTATTATTTTCTTTAAGTCTTTTTGTTGGCGTTCCATTATTAGTTGCCGATTTGATTCAATATTATTATTTATCAGAAAATACATTTGTTTTTAATATTATTTCAGGTTCTGTTAGAATTATTTTATTCTTATTATATCTAATTCTAATTTCTTACATGAGCGATATCAAAAGATTATTTCAATTCCATGGAGCTGAGCACAAAACAGTATATAATTTTGAATCTGGTGATAAGTTAAATATCAAAAATGCCCATTCTTTTCCTAAAGAACACCCAAGATGTGGTACGAGTTTTATTTTTATTGTAATGTTGGTCTCTATAATTTCATATAGTGTGATTGATTCATTAGCAGTACAAATGGGTGTAGAATTAACGATTGTTAATAGATTGTTGATTCATATACCTTGTTTACCTTTAGTTGCAGGCTTTTCTTATGAAGTATTAAAAATTACAGCTAAATATCAGAATAATATATTTTTTAAAATTCTTGGATTTCCAGGTTTAGCATTACAGAAAATTACCACACAAATTCCTGATGAGGATCAACTTGAGGTTGCTATAAAAGCTCTTCAACATGCATTTGGTGATGAAATACATAAATATGAAGGCAAGCAATTCAATGCTGAAGCTGTAGGATAGTCATGTTAGATAAATTAAAAAAAATTATCACTGATTATGAGAAGTTAAACCAACAGTTAACTGACCCCAATATAATAAATGATATTAAAAAATATCAAAAAATCTCCCAGGATTTTAGTAACATTAAAGATAAAGCGCAATTAGCACAGAACTATATTGATAAATTAAATGAATTAAATGACATTAAAGATATTATTGATAATGAAACCGATAATGAAATGAAAGAATTAGCCACAGAAGAGCATGCTTCATTGCAAATTGAAATTGATAATCTCGAAGAATCTATTGAAGAAATTTTAGTTGAAACAGATCCTGATGATAGTAAAAATATCATTATAGAAATTAGGTCTGGAACGGGAGGTATAGAAGCCGCATTATTTGCTGAGGATTTATTTAGAATGTATTCTAGGTATGCTGAAGATAAATCATGGAAAACAGAATTAATGAGTTTAAATGAAAATGATGGAGGTGGAATTAAAGAGGCTGTTATATCATTTAAAGGTGATAGTGTTTTTGGACAAATGAAATATGAAAGTGGTGTACATAGAGTTCAGCGTGTACCTGAAACCGAATCTAGTGGTATAATTCATACAAGTGCAGCAACTGTAGCTGTATTACCAGAAGTAGAAAATATTGATATAGAAATCAATGATGCAGATATTAAAATTGATACATATAGGGCATCTGGTGCAGGAGGACAACATGTTAATAAAACTGAATCAGCTATCAGGATTACTCATATTGCAAGTGGTTTAGTTGTTACCTGTCAAGATGAAAGTTCACAACATAAAAACAAAGATAAAGCAATGAAAGTTTTAAGAGCTAGACTTTATGATCTTCAAAGAGAACAACAAGCAAAAGAGCGTGCTGATGTAAGAAAGAGTATGGTTTCAACAGGAGATAGAAGCGCCAAAATAAGAACTTATAATTTTCCCCAGGGTAGAGTAACAGATCATAGAATTAATTTAACATTGTATAAATTAAATGAAATTATTAATGGTGATCTTAATGAATTAATCCAAAATCTTAAAATAGAAGATCATAAAAGTAGAATTTCATCATAGGCTATAGGATGAATGATTTTACTATTGATGATGCCATTAAAAAAGGCAACTATTATTTATCAGAAAAATTTTCTAACTATAAAAATGAAACACTTTGGATTCTACAAAGTGTTTTAAATATTGATTTATCAAATATCACATTAAATAAGCATAAGTCAATAGATAACAAAGATTACGAATTATATATTTCACTTATAAAAAGAAGACAAAATTCCGAACCGATACAACATATTTTAAATTCTGTTATTTTTTATGGTTACAAAATTAAAGTAAATAATAATGTATTTATTCCTAGACCTGAAACTGAACTGATTATTGATATAGTTAAAAAAGAAATAGGGTTCTCAGATAGTATATTAGAAATCGGTACGGGCACTGGGTGCATTTCCATATGTTTGGAATTAGAGCAATTAGCTAAAGATATTTTATCATTAGATATTAATTATCATGCTCTAAAATTAGCAAAAGAAAATGCCAAAAATTTAAAATGTTCTAAAATAAAATTTAAAAATGAAAATTTTTTAAATTTTAGTACAAAGGATAAGTTTAATCTTATCATTTCAAATCCCCCGTATATCAGTTTGGAGGAAATTCCAAAAATAGATTATGAAGTCACGTTGTATGATCCTATGAATGCATTAACAGATTACAAAGATGGATTAGCTTTTTATAGACAATTTAATGATTTTGGTAAATTTCATTTACAAAAAAATGGATATATGTTGTTTGAATTTGGTTTACCAAAACAAGTCAATCAATTAAAAAAAATATTCTCTAAAGATTTGTATAATTATAAATTCATTAATGATTTAAGCTCAAAACCCAGATTTATATTATTAAATAAAAAAAATGATTAAAGCATATATTCAAATTTTACGACCTATTAATCTGCTAATTACATTAGCTTGTATTATTGTAACATCATTAATTTTAAATCAATTTTCATATGATTTAATTCCACTTATTTTTACAATACTTTGTCTAACTGCTTTTGCTAATATTATTAATGATCTTTTTGACTATCAAATTGATCAAACTAACAGACCTGATCGTCCATTACCATCAGGCAATATTACATATAAGTCAGCTATTATTTTGTCTATTTTATTATTTTTAATTTCTATTTTTATTATTTTAATATATAATTTTAACTCTATTACTCAAATCTTAATCTTTTGTATTAATTTGCCACTGATAATTTTTTACACTCCATTTTTTAAAAAAATTCCTCTTTTAGGAAACATAATTGTGGCATTCATTTTAAGTATGGTATTTATTGTAACGACATTTTATTTAGAAGGAGATATAAATCAAATTATTCCCCCAGCCACTTTGGCTTTTATAATGATGTTAACAAGAGAAGTTGTTAAAGATATTGCTGATATTAAAGGAGATAGCATAATGAAAATAAATACTTTTCCTGTTCTTTATGGCATAAATAATTCTATAAGATTAGTATTGGGATTAATATTTTTTTTGATTCTCACTACTTTTTATTTTGCTTCATATTATAATAGAATTTATATATTTTCAGTAATATTACTAGTTGATATTCCATTACTTTATTTTAGCATTAAACTTTTCAAAAATAGAACAGCAAGTTATTGTAAATATTTAGAAAAAGTATTAAAATTACTTACTATCTTTGGAGTGATAGTAATTTATCTAGCAACAGCAATCATATAAAAAAATTATGTCATCATTTATACATTTACATAATCATTCAGATTTTTCATTATTAGAATCATCTCAATCTATAGAGTCTATTGTAGATAGAGCAAAAGAATTATCTATGGATTCAATTGCATTAACTGAAAAAGGTAATCTTTTTTCTATGATTGATTTTTATAAATATTCAAAAAAAAATAAAATTAAACCAATACTAGGTTGTGAAATTAATATAGAGCATGATACACATAAATATTTTTCATTAGTTCTACTAGCTAAAAACAATGATGGATATTTAAATTTAATGAAACTAGTTTCATTAAGTTATTTAAATTCTGATACAGACCAACCTATTATTGATTATAATCTTTTAAAAAAATATAAAGATGGATTAATTGCCCTTTCATCTGGATTAAATGGTGAAGTTGCTTATTATTCCTCTATAAATGATTATGATAATGCATTACAAAGTGCCAAAAAAATCAATAATTTATTTAATGATAACTTCTATTTAGAAATTCAAAATCACGGAATAGAAAATCAAATTAAAGCATTAAAAAATATAATTAAGATATCAGCTGAGCTATCAATTCCAATCGTGGCAACTAATGATACATATTATACATACAAAGAAGATTCTGAATCTTGTGATATTATTCGCAATATCGGGCTAGGTTATACTATTAATGATCCCAAAAGATCATTATCAGAATCAAATGAGTTTTACCTTAAGAGCTCAGAAGAGATGGCTATTTTATTTAAGGATAATCCAGAAGCAATTACAAATACTAAAAAAATTGCTGAACAATGTAATGTTGAAATTAAAATGGATGAATTATATTTACCTCCTTTTATCATTCCAGAAGACTCAGCATCTAAAAATGCAGATGAATATTTATTAGAATTATGTAATAAGGCTTTAGAAAAAAAATATTCTAAAATAGATAAAACTATTCAAGAAAGATTAAAATATGAATTAGGTATCATATCAAAAATGGGGTTTGCAAGTTACTTTTTAATAACTCAAGATTTTGTACATTATGCTAAATCACATGATATTCCAGTTGGGCCAGGTAGAGGTTCTGCTGTAGGGTCTTTAGTATCATATTTAACAGGCATTACTAATTTAGATCCCTTGAAGTATAATTTGATTTTTGAGCGATTTTTAAATCCTGATAGAATTTCTATGCCAGATATAGATATAGATTTTTGTATTGAAGGAAGAGAAAAAGTTATTAATTACATTAAAGAACAATATGGACATAAATCAGTCGCACAGATAATAACTTTTGGAAGTATGAAAGCAAAATCAGTCATTAGAGATGTTGGAAGAGTTTTAGGAATGAGTTATGGTGAAGTTGATAGCATTGCAAAAATGATTCCTGATGATTTAAAAATGACTATTGATAAAGCTCAAAAAGTTAATAAGGATTTAAAAAAATTAATAAAGCAAGATGCTGCCTGTCAAAATCTTATAAATATATCTAAAAAATTGGAAGGATTACATAGACATGCTTCAACACATGCAGCTGGCATAGTAATTGCACCAGGCCCTTTGATGCATTATGTCCCGCTTTATAAAAATCCATCAACAGATGATATAACTACACAAATTGAAATGGTGTCATTGGAAGAAATGGGTTTATTAAAAATGGATTTTTTAGGTCTTAGAAATCTAACAGTAATAAATAAAACAATTAATATGATCAAACAAAATCATAGTAAAGTAATTGACATTGACAAAATAGACTTAAATGATCAAGAGGTTTACAAACTTTTTTCAAATGGAAATACAGTAGGTATTTTTCAATTTGAATCTAGAGGAATGAGAGATTATTTAAAAAAATTAAATCCTACATGTATAGAAGATTTAATAGCAATGAATTCACTTTATCGCCCAGGACCAATGGCAAACATTCCTGAGTTTATTGATAGAAAAAATAATAATAAAGAAATTAAATATTTACACTCAGATCTTGAACCAATTTTAAAAGAAACATATGGGATTATAGTTTATCAAGAACAAGTAATGCAAATTGGGTCAATGATTGGTGGCTTTACACTAGCTCAATCTGATGAAATGAGAAAAGCTATGGGTAAGAAAAAGAAAGATTTAATGGCAACATTTAAAATTGATTTTATAAAAGGTGCGCAAGATAAAGGTTTATCGCAAGAATTATCAATTGAAATTTTTGATTTGCTTGCAAAGTTTGCAGAATATGGATTTAATAAAAGTCATTCTGCAGCATATTCTGTAATTGCATATCAAACTGCATGGTTAAAAACACATTATCCTTCAGAATTTATGGCCTCTAATCTATCATCAGATTTATTGAATACTGATAGTATAATAAAATTATTTAGAAATACTAAATCTTTAGATATTAACATATTACATCCAAATGTAAATAGTTCAAATGTAGAATTTATTGCTGAAGACAGCACAAACATTGCATATGGTTTAGCTGCTATTAAAAATGTTGGATACAAATCAGTGGAACAGCTTATTGATTATCGTAACAAAAACGGTAAGTTTAAAACTATTGTAGATTTATGTAAAGTTGGGAGTCAAGCCATAAATAAAAAAGTATTAGAAAGTTTAATTAAAGCTGGCGCTTGTGATGATCTAGCAGGGTCTCGAGCTCAACAATACATGATGATAAGTGATGCCCTAAAATTTGGCCAAAAATATAATGAAGAACTTAATTCAGCTCAATCAAGTTTATTTTCAACAGATGTACAAACTAATACTTATTCAAAAGTAGAACTTCCTAATGTAGATGATTGGGATGAAAGCATAACCCTGAATTATGAAAAAGAAGTTTTAGGATTTTATCGTTCTGGCAACCCATTAGATAAATACTATGAAGATCTATCAACATTTACTAATTATGGATTTAATAATGACAAAACATTTAATTTATCTGTTTATAAAGTTGTTGGAAGGATTATAGATACTAGAGTTCTATATGATAAAAAAAATAACCCATGGAATATTTCTAGATTGGAATGTTATAATGGATCATACATTGAACTTTTTACTTTTAGTGATACATATATTAAATACAAAGATTTTTTTAAAGATGATAATATAATTTATATAGAGGGGGAATCATCTAAAAAAAATAATAATGATGCAAATAAAATCATTACTAGAAGAATTTTAAACATAGATGAAATAAGAGATAAATTTTCAACTACAATTAATGTTAAGTTAAATTTTAACTTGAATGATCAAAATATCATCTCTGAATTACATGATACAGCAACTAAATTTCCTGGTAAATGTAAATTAGTTTTACATGTTATTAGTAATAAAGGTAATGTTAAAAAAATTAATGCTGAAAATATTTTTGTTTCAAATAAACCAGAATCCATATTAGAATTTAGAAATAAGGTAGGTTCCAATAATGTGTGGATTTCTTAATGAAATTTGTAATACAAAGAGTTACTACAGCAAGTGTTATCATTAACAATGCAATTTATTCATCTATTGATAAAGGTTTGTTAATATTAATAGGAATACATAAAAATGACAATTCTGAAATGTTAGATTATTATGTAAAGAAAATTATCAACATGAGAATTTTTAATGACAATCAAAATAAAATGAATTATTCATTAATGGACATCAAAGGATCTATTTTAGTTGTCAGTCAATTTACACTGCTTGCTGATACTCAAAAAGGAAATAGACCAAGTTATTTAGAAGCAGCTAAACCTAATGAGGCTAAAATACTTTACAGAGAATTTTACAAAAAATTAAAAAACTATGAGATTAATGTAAAAAAAGGTAGATTTGGAGCCCATATGAAGTTAGACTTTATTAACGATGGACCAGTAACAATTTTATTAGGTGAATAAAATGGAAAAAAGAATAAGAATAGTAATGGCCAAGCCAGGCCTTGATGGACATGATAGAGGAATCAAAATTCTTGCTAAAGCTTTTAGAGATGCTGGCATGGAAGTAATATATTTAGGATTAAGACAAAGTCCATCTATGATTGTTAACGCAGCAATACAAGAAGATGCAGATGTTATAGCACTTTCTGTTTTAAGTGGTGCTCACATGACTATTTTTACAAAAGTTTTAGAGTTACTTAAAAAAGAAGGTATTGAAGATATACTAGTAACAGGTGGTGGAATCATACCTGAAGATGATATAGAAAAATTAGAAAAAATAGGTGTTGGTAAGTTATTCACTCCGGGTACTTCCATAGAAGAATCTAAACAGTATATAGAAAATTGGGTTGCAAAAAATAGATAAATGCCTATTGATGAAAAATATACAAAAAAAGAATTAGAGCATAAATTTGCTCAAGATTTTGGGAATGAAACATTCCCGCAATTAGCTGAAATATATTTTGTAGAACACGATTTTAAAAGATCTCGTCTTGTATGTGAAATCGGATTAAAACATTCACCTAAAAATTATGATGCGCAATATGTTCTGTCTAAAATTGAATTAATAGAGGGAAATACAATTAAGGCTGAGAGAATTTTAAAAAAAATTTATAAATCAAATAATAAATTTTCGAAAGCCATTAAATTATTAATTGAAGTACGCGATTCTTTAGACCGGAGTAAGATTGAAACTCAAAAAATTATCGATAAATTATTATCATATACACCAGACGATATATTTGCTCACCAATGGTTAAAAAATCAAGATAAGAATTTAAGTAAAAAGACAATTGATGGAAAAATAGATACTTTTAATGTTAATCCCAATATTTTATCTATTACATTTTATGAAATTTTAAAAAATCAAAAATACTACCACCAAGCTCAAAATGTTTTAAATGATCTCAATACTTCAAAAAAAATTGATGCACATTTCTACAAGCAAGAGCTTAATGTGATAAATAAGTTAAGTAATAAATGAGTACTATTTTTCAAAATAGATTAAATCAGTTATATCAATATATTGCAAATAACAATTTAGATGGGCTTTATATTACTAATTTAACTAATATTAGATATCTAACAGGCTTTACTGGATCAGCTGGATTATTGATAGCTTTAAATGATTCGGCATATTTTTTTACAGATGGTAGATATATACAACAATCAAAAGAGCAGGTTCAAAATTCTAAAATTACAATCATATCTAACAGTTATTTTAATTCAGTTAAAAATCTAAACATTCTATTAGATAGTATGAACATTGGTTTTGAATCTGAACATATGTCTTTTTCTTATTATGATACAATGATCGATAACTTTAATGGTATAAATTGGATATCAACCAAATCAATAATAGAGAACTTAGCAGCAATAAAAGATAGCGAAGAAATTGAATCCCTCAAAACAGCAATAGAAATCACTGATGATGTATTTCAAAAAATTATTCCTGAGATTAAACAGGGAGTGACTGAAAAATACATTGCTACAAAAATTTCATATTTATTTAAAATGAATGGAGCTGAAGGAGATAGTTATGAATCAATAATTGCTGGCGGCCCACGTTCTGCATTACCACATGCAAGACCAACAGACAGAAAATTTAAAAAGGGTGATTTTATTGTTATGGATTTTGGTGCACTATATAATGGTTATCATGCAGATATGACTAGAACTTTAGTAGTAGGTAAACCTTCAACCAAACATACTGAAATCTATGATATTGTATTAAAAGCTCAGCTTAATGGTATCAGTACTGCTCGTTCTGGAATACCATGCTCTGAAGTAGATAGTGCATGTAGAAGTATTATTGAAAATAATGGCTATGGAGAAATGTTTAACCATTCTACAGGTCACGGAATAGGTTTAGAAGTACATACTTTACCAAGAGTACATAAAAATAACCATGAATTACTTAAGAAAAATAATGTTATCACAATTGAACCAGGTATATATATACCTGATTGGGGCGGTGTGCGTATTGAAGATGATTGCTTAATTTTAGATTCAACATGCCAACCATTAAATGAATCTACAAAAGAATTAATTATTGTTTGATGAGATATCAATATAAATCTCAGGGATTTCAAAATGATTATTATGGATCCAAAAAAAGCTTATATTCTAGCTCTATAAACGTTCTCATTGTATTAAATATTTTAATCTATTTATTTTCAAATAATCAATGGTCTATTCATCAAATATTTGGTGTATCAACTGAAAATTTTTTAATATGGCAACCTTTAACTTATATGTTTTTTCATGGAGGATTTGCACATTTATTTTTTAATATGTTTCTATTATGGATGTTTGGAAATCAATTAGAAAAATTATGGGGGTCAATAAAATTTTTAACATATTATCTAATTACTGGTATAGGTGCAGGAATATTAATATATATATTTAGTAATGGAGTAACTATAGGTGCAAGTGGTGCTGTAATGGCTGTTCTTTTTGCTTATGGATATATATATCCAAACCAAATGTTATTTTTGTGGTTTATCCCAATGAAAGCTAAGCACGCAATCTTAGTATTGATATTAATGGAAATTTCTCAAGAATTATCACGGAATCCATTAGATAATATTAGTCATATTGGTCATTTGGGAGGAATGTTGATTGGCTTCATATATCTAAAATTTGGAAATAAAATAATAAAAAAATTACCTTTTATTAAGATTAGAAAAAAGTCTAAGCCTAATAGTGAAGTTGAAAGTGTAGATTTGATTTTAGATAAATTAAAAAGAGAAGGTTGGAATGGTTTAAATGAAAAGGAAAAATCTAAATTATTTCAAGCAAGTAAAAAACGAAACCAAGATCAGCACATTAACTAGTTACATTAAATTTAAATAACATTATATCCCCATCATTAACAATATATTCTTTACCTTCTTGCTTTATTTGTCCAGCTTCCTTCACAGCTAATTCACTTTTATATTTTATTAAATCTAAATAATGATATACTTCCGCTTTAATAAAACCTTTTTGAAAATCTGTATGAATTTTACCTGCTGCATCAAAAGCACTATCATTATGCTTAATAGTCCATGCCCTAATTTCTTGCGGGCCAGCTGTAAAAAATGTATGTAATGATAGCATTTTATAAGCTTTTCTGATTAATGAATTTAGTACTGGTTCACTTAATCCAAATTCATCTAAATATTCTTTTTGTTCTATATCTTCTAAGCTTGCTATTTCCTGCTCTAATGAACTACAAATATTAATAAAACGTTCATTTCTAGTATTAAAATATTGATGTAAATCATTCAATGATATATTGTTTGATTCATTTATAATATCTTCTTCACTAACATTAATAACAAATAAAATAGGCTTATTAGTAAGAAGATTTAATTCCAGCATTAATTCATGGTTAATATTTAATTTATTTAAATTTTTTCCATTATTTAAATGTGATAATAATTTTTCAAGTAATTCATTTTCATCAAGTTTTCTTCCAGCCTTTACTTCCCTTTTTATTTTTTCTAATCTTTTTGAAACAGTTTCAATATCTTTCAAGATTAGCTCTGTTTCAATAATTTCTATATCTCTTATAGGATTTATTGAGCCTTCTACATGAGTGACATTTTCATTTTCATAACTTCTAACTACATGAATTATTGCATCAACATTTCTAATATTAGAAAGAAATTTATTACCTAGACCCTCACCTTTGCTGGCTCCTTTTACTAATCCAGCTATATCTACAAACTCTATTACTGTGTTAATAATTTTTTTTGAGTTAATTATTGAATCAATTTCATATAATCTTTGGTCTGGTACTTCCACAATGCCAATATTAGGATCAATTGTACAGAATGGATAATTTTCTGCTTCAATTCCTGACTTGGTTAAAGCATTAAATAAAGTTGATTTACCTACATTTGGCAATCCTACTATTCCTATACGTAATGACATACCATAAATTACAACATTACATTAATATTTGTAATTATTTTGGTTTTCCTATTTAATTATTATAATTTTTGTTCAAATTAAACAAGGATGAATAAATGAAAAGTTGGGCTTTAATACTTGGTGCTTCAAGTGGAATTGGTGCGGCGTGTGCTAAAAAATTAGCTGAATCTGGTATGAATATCTATGGTATTTATTTACGCAAACCTCAATCAGTTATAGACGAATTAGAGTCATATATAAAATCTCAAAATGTAGAAGTAAAATTTCATAAAATGAATGCGATGAATGATGAAAAACGACAAGAAGTTATTAATAATTTAAAAGATTTAGGTACAGTAAAAACTTTTATTCATTCTATAGCATTTGGTACTTTAAAGCCAATGTTATCTAAAAACGATGAACCTACATTAGACTCTAAAAATATTGAAATGACCATTAATGTTATGGGTAGCTCTTTAGTATATTGGACTCAAAATTTGTATCAAGCCAATTTATTAAAAAAAGGGGCTCAAATTTTTTCTATGACAAGTTCAGGTGGGCATAGACAATGGCCATCTTATGGAGCAGTTTCAATGGCTAAATCTACACTTGAGTCTGCATCTAGACAATTAGCTATTGAGCTTGCGAGCGAAGAAATTGCAGTTAACGCTATACAGGCAGGAGGAACAGATACTCCAGCTTTAAGAAAAATTCCCGGTAATGAAAAGATGCTTGATTACGCTAATAATCATAATCCATCAGGACGACTAACAATGCCAGAAGATATAGCAGAGTATGTTGCATTATTATCAAAAAGTAATAGTTCTTGGATGACAGGGAACATACTACGGATTGATGGTGGTGAAGATATTGTAGGATAAATTTATTTAAAGGGACATATATGTATTATTTATTAAATGTTATGTTATTTTCTGCTTTAATCTTTTCCGGTTGGTATGAAGAAGGTGAGTATGTAAGTGAAGAACATCAAAATTTAATTAAAGAAACATGCTACGCTGGAAATGGGTATTTTAATGGGGATTCTTGGAAGCTTGCTGATTGGAATGGAGTATTAAATGGTGGAAATTATAATGTAATATTTATAACAATGTCAGCATCATGGTGCGAGCCTTGCCTTATAGAACATACTGGTCCAGTTGGTGAAGCACATCATAATTATACAGATAATGAACATGTAAAATTTTTAATTGCATTTTCTGACCCTAATCAGCCGTATTCATGTCAAGATTGGGGTGAAATTCCTGATGGAGGTTCTTCTCAGATTATTCTAGATGAACAACCTAAAATCTTTTTATTATTTCATAGTGGAGGCGCATTTCCCAGTACTGCATTCATAAATCATGAAATGCAAGTATATGATTTAATGAATGAGTTTGATAGCTGGGTAATTGATCGTAACATATCTAATATGCTTGAAGAGTGTGGTTCTGATTGTACTTCAGATTCCTGTAGTAATATTTATGAAGGAGATATTAATTCTGATAATATCATTAATGTTGTGGATGTTATTGTTATGATCCAATATATATTAGGTAGTGATATTTCAGTTGAATGTATACCAGATATTAATCAAGATGGCATTGTAGATGTTACAGATATTATTATATTATTAAATATTATTTTAGATTAAATATGTCAAAAACATCTGGTCATTTATATCATCCTATTAACAATTATCCAGAACCTATTTATACTGGTTTTTCTTGGCCAAATCTTTTTTTTGGATTTTTCTGGTTTTTATATAAAGGAATGTGGGCCTGGGCTATCATATGTTTTTTTTCTGCTATGTTTACTTTTGGCATTTCAAATTTATTTTTTCCGTTCTTTGCAAATGGGCTACACCAAAAAAATTTGCTAAGATCCGGCTATCTTGGCACACCTAAATATGAAGTTTAATCAAATAAAAGAAAATTTAGTTTTTCAAATCATAATTTGTGTAATTCTAGCATTGTTGATCATAGCATTTCAAATTTCAGGCTGCTATAATTTGTTTTTTGATCAAATCTTTAATTACAACCTTAAAATAATTAATATAATTTAAGTGAATCCAATTAAATACTGCCAAGAATGTGGAAATGAAAATCATTTTAGTTACATAGATGGTAATAATAGATATCACTGTTTAAAATGTATTACAATACATTATCAGAACCCTAAACCTACCGCAACTCTAATATGTATGAAAGATGATAAACTATTATTAGGAAAGCGTGATAGAAATCCTGCAAAAGGAGAATGGGGCTTGATTGGTGGTTTCATGGAATTAAATGAAACACTAGAACAAGCTGCAATTAGAGAATTGTATGAAGAAACTAGATTAGTTGGTGAAATAATAAATATATTTGGCACCTCTTCTCATTTTAATACAGTTTTCGGTGATGTTTTATTAATTGGTTTAGAAGTAAAAGTAAAAGATTGGAATACTTTATATGCTGGTGATGATATTTCTGAAGCCAAGCTATTTAAAATCGATAATTTACCAGATTTAGCTTTTAATTCTCATATTGAGCTTATCAATATTTATAAGAAAAATAAAAAACTAAGCCATTAAGTTTTCAATTTCGTCAATCTCTTTTGGTATTTGTATGCTAAGATTTTTAGAGCCATTTTCAGTTATATATATATTATCTTCAATTCTAACTCCACCAAAATCCATATAATTTTTAAATTCTTTATAGTTAATAAGGTGTGATAATTTATCTTTTTCTTTCCATTGAGCATATAACTCTGGAATAAAATAAATACCCGGTTCAACAGTAATACAAAATCCTTTTTTTAAATTTTTACCTAATCTCAAAAAAGATATCCCAAAATCTGCATCTCTTTTTATTTTTTTACTATAACCTACATAATCCTCACCCAAAGATTCCATATCATGAACGTCAAGACCAAGCATGTGACCAAGTCCATGTGGATAAAATAAACCATAAACACCTTTTTCTAAAGCTTCGTCACAAGAACCTTTTAATAGACCCAATTCTTTTAAGCGTTTGATTCCAATATATGCAGATAATTTATGCATTTCTTTAAAGTTGACACCTGGTTTCAATTCTTTTAAGACAACCTCTTGCATTTCTTTAACAATTAAATAAATATTTTTTTGTTGATTTGAAAATTTTCCATTTGCAGGAAATGTTCTTGTAATATCACTAGCATAATGAAGCTTTGAATTAGCACCAGAATCATTTAATAATAAATCTCCACTATTAATTTTATTTGTATAAATTGAATTATGTAGTATTTGACCTTTTGTTGTAAAAATTATAGGATATGCTAAATTTACATTATTTTGTTTTACCACCTCCTCAATATGTGCCACAATTTCATATTCATATTTTCCAGGATTTGATTTTTTCATTGCGATTTGATGCATTACGTTTGTTATTTGAAGAGCTGATGTGATTTCTTCTATTTCTTCCATGGTCTTTACTGATCTTTGTTTAATTATTGCATTAATTAAAGAAACGGATGATTTTTTTTCAACATCATGTAAAGGAATATTTAAAAGTTCGCTTAGTTGTATTTTGTTTTCCGACCTAAAAATTGGTGGATACATTATATTAGATTTATTATTTAAATCTTTTGATAAATCTGACATAGTTTTTAGTTCATCAGCACCACAATCTTTTGCCCATGACTTAGCTGATTTTGTTTTTCCAATCCATATAATATCGTGAAGAGTTTTATCGTTCATATAAAATGTTGTATTATTTTTTTCAATATCAATAATACAGGCACAATTTGGAAGATTCACTCCAATATAATATAAAAAATTTGAATCTTGAATGAATGGGTAAGGATTATGTGTAAAATTCATTGGAGAGTTGTGATGCCCTAATAATAATACATAACCAGAGCCCAAGTTTTCAGATAACTTTTTCCTTCTTTTTCTATAAACTTTACTATCAAACATATACTTAAATATAATAATTTTTTAGTTAATTAATTTAGAAAGCTGTTGAAAATCATTTACTGAAAGCTGCTCAGCACGTTTATCTTTTATGTGGATTAATTCTTTTTCGTTTATAATCTTTTTAAGATTATGTTTTATCTTTTTCCTTCTATGTTTAAAAGCATTTTCAACAACTAATTTTAATTTTTCATAATTCACTTTATTATTTTTTTTAGGTGTTATTGATAACAAAGAAGATTTCACATCAGGTATCGGTCTAAAGACCGTGTTTGGTATATGAAACATAATTTTTACATTAAAAAAAGTTTGCATCATTATACTAATACGTCCATACTTTTTATTATTTGACTCTGCCACAATTCGCTCAGCTACTTCTTTTTGAATCATTACGACTAATTGCCTCCAATTAGTTTCTTCCATAAATTTGAATAAAATTGGAGATGATATGTTGTATGGTAGATTTCCTATTACACAATATTTATTTTTTATCAATTTACAATCAAAATTCAGTATACTTTCGTTTATTATTTTTACATTTTTTAGGTGCAAATTTTTTAAATAATCACACAGTAATGGATCTATTTCAACACCATTAATATCATTACCTAGCTTTGACAATTGTTTTGTCAAAGCTCCTCTTCCAGGGCCCACCTCAAGAATTAAATCGTTTTTTTCTGGCTTTAAAACGCTTATAATTTTATTGATTATATTTGGATCAATTAAAAAATTTTGACCCCATTTTTTTCTTGGTGGAATTTTCAACTTACAATCTTATTAAATAGTATGTTAGCATTTTTAGTAGTTATATCAATAACTTTTTCAATAGGTAAATTTTTGATTTCACAAATTTTTTCAGCAACCTTTTGAACATACGCAGGTTGATTAACCTTTCCTCTATAAGGAATAGGTGCTAAATATGGAGAATCAGTTTCTATTAACATATGATTTAAATCAATTTTTTTTATTATTTCTTCTAATTCTTTAACAAATGTAATCATTCCAGTAAATGAAATATAATATCCGTATTTTATTATTTCTTGGGCAAATTGTAAATCACCTGCAAAACAATGGATTACACCTTTGTTGTGTTCACTTTTTAAGATTATTTTCATCAAGTCATCGTAAGCATCTCTGCAATGTATAACACATGGTAGATTTAATTTTTTAGCTAATTTTAATTGTTCCAAAAAGACTCTTTTTTGGATTGTAGGATCTGAAAAGTTATAATAATAATCCAATCCTATTTCACCTATTGCTACAACTTTTTGGTGGTTTGCATATTGCTCGATTTTTTCTAAATAATTATTAGGGACATCTTTTGATTCATGTGGATGAATACCAGCAGTTGCATAAATACTATTGTATTTTTCAGAAATTTCTACACTTTTGTATGAAGTATTTAAATTATCACCAATACAAATGATTTTATCAACATTCGCTTGTTTTGCATTTAAAATAATTTCATCTAAATTGGCATATAGCTTATTATCATATAGATGGCAATGCGTATCAATCATTTTCAATCCTTGGAAATAATGCACCTGGATGCTTAATTGGTAATTGTGGTTTTATTAATCCAAATTTTAAATTATGAGATACTTTTTGAGATAATGCATTCAAAGTAATTTCTGTTTTTTCTGGCATAAAAGGAAATAATAATTCCGAACTAATCCGTAATAATTCTACAGAGACATACAAACATGTTGCAGCATCACTTTTTTGCGACTTGTCTTCTTTTATTGTTTTCCAAGGCTGCTTATTTTCTAAGTACTTATTAATTTCTCTTATTAAAGTAAAAATTGATTCTAGGGCATCATGAATTTTTAGTTGATTCATATTTTCTTCAACTTCATGAACTATCTGATCACACAATTTTATCAAATTAAATTCTATTTTATTATATTGCCCTGGCTCTGGACATAAACCGTCAAAGTTTTTTTTAATTAAAATAGTAATTCTATTAATTACATTACCATAGTCATTTGCTAAATCGGCATTATATCTTTTAATAAATGATAATCGCGAAAAAGATGCATCTTGACCCAACACCATATTTCTCATTAGATAATATCTCAAACTATCTACGCTAAATTCTTCAGCTAAATCTAGTGGTTTAACTACATTACCAATAGATTTAGACATTTTCTTATCTTCTAAAATCCACCAGCCATGCGCTAAAATAGTTTTTGGCAGCGATATATCTAAAGCCATTAACATTGTAGGCCAATAAACTGCATGTGTTGTCAAAATATCTTTTCCAATTAAGTGATAATTAGCTGGCCACCATTTATCAAAAATTTTATCTTTACCCCACCCTATAGAAGAAATATAATTAAGTAATGCATCAAACCATACATATGTTACATACTTATCATTAAATGGTATTTCTATACCCCACTCTAGTCTATCTTTAGGCCTAGATATACATAAATCGTTAAGTGGCTTCTCTAAAAAGCCTAAGATTTCATTTTTTCTTGACTTAGGTTGAATGAAATTGGGGTTGTCTTTAATATGTTTAATTAACCTATCTTGATATTTAGACATTTTAAAAAAATAATTTTTTTCTTTAATTTTTTTTATTTCTCTAAAATCACCCTCATCAGCTTCTTTTTGTGTAATAAATCTTTCTTCAGAAATTGAATATAAACCTTCATATTCATCTAAATAAATTTCACCTTTATCATATAATGTTTGTAGGGCATATTTTACTTTATCTTGATGACTTTTATCAGTGGTTCTAATAAAGTAATCATAATTTATATTTAGTTTTTTCCAAATATTTTTAAATGCAGCTACATGTTTATCAACGTGATTTTGAGGATCAACATTCTTTTTTTGTGCAGCCTGCTGAACTTTCAATCCATGCTCATCTGTTCCTGTAAGGAAAAAAGTATTATAACCTATACTTTTGTAGTATCTATTCATAACATCAGCTAGTATTGTTGTATATGCATGACCAATATGAGGCTCATCATTAACATAATAAATTGGTGTTGTGATATATTTTTTGGTCATTTTATTAATTACTTAATATTTTTTTCATTTTAATCATCATAGAAAAAATGCTCATAGATGGATTAGCATTTCTATTTAATTGATGATATGTTTGTTCAATTAGATGAATACATTTATTATAATCAACGAATTTAGTTTTTTTAACATCAGTTAAAATTAAACAATCAAAATGTTTATTCTTTATTTTTTCTAAATCATTTAAAATTATAATGAGAATCTTAATAAATATTTTAAAATGAATTTTATTAGATTTAAATAATTGTTCTATTTTTTTTACATTTGAGTCATAATCGCTATCTTGCATTAATTTACTAATCAAATTTTTAGAATCATCTATATAGGATTGAATTTCAATATCAGATTCAATAATATTTTGAATTTGCTTTATTGAATGATTGGTAATTGCCATTAAAAGGTCTAATTCATTATTTAATGCATCATTTTTAAAATATGCATCAATTTTTGATTTCGTTACTTTAGGAAAATAAAAGTCACAACATCTAGATAAAATTGTATCTAACATTTTTTCTTTATAATCTGTTACTAATATGAAAAAAGTATTTTTAGGAGGTTCTTCTAAGATTTTCAAAAGAGCATTGCCTGCTTCATTTTTAGGGTAACATAATTTTTCTGCATTGAAAATTAAATGTACTTTTGCCCCATCATCAACGCTAAAATGTAAATCTTTTTTAATATCTCTAATTGAATTGATCAAAATTGTAGATGTTTTATCAAATGTAATATTTTTATATGGATCAATCATTTTTTTCTTTTTCATTTCAATTAGATTTTCTAATGATTTATTTGATAGAGCTTTCAAGGCATCTGCATTTTTATTGATACTTTTTTCTCTTGGCATGGGTACAATCAAATTAATATTTGGATGTTGAAATTTTCTTATTTTAATTAAATTGTTCTGATTTTGATGATTATTTAATAGCGCAGCTAACTCAATTGCATGTCCTTCTTTTCCACTACCTTCAGATCCATGAAAAAGCATAGCATGAGGTAATTTTTTGTTTTTTACCATCTCATTTAATTGAGACCAAATTTTTTTGTGTTCAATAAGATTATTATAAATCATTTTTTGCTTAGCCAAGATTCTGGATTAATTGGAGTATTATTTTTCCAAAGTTGAAATGATAGAATATTTTGCTTTTTAATTGAACCAATTTTTTGACTAGTTTTAACTGTTGATCCTTTCATGACTGAAACTTCAATGTTTCCATTATATACTGAAAAATAATCATTATCATGACGAATAATTATAACTACTCCAACAATAGGATTAATAAAATTAATGCTTTCAACTACACCCTCATAAATTGCATAGATGGACTGTTCTTTTTTATCAAATTCCATTTTATTATACTTCTTCCACATTTTGGTAGTTTGTGGTCCAAACACACCATAACCACGATCTCCATTTTTTAAATTCATAGAGATAGATTGAAATTTTTTAACAATTGATTTATTTGGGTTTTTTGGATTAATCTGTTTAGCAATATACATTATTTTTTCATCTTTACTCATCTTGGGTTGTATTTCAATTAAATCATATTCTATTGTTACTTTAGTTTCTGGATTTGTACGTTTGCCAAATTTGGTAATTACTTTTCCATCTAGTGGCCAGGGCAATTTTCCTTTTAATTTTTGTATTTCTAGTCCATCTAATTTTTTTGAACTTTCAATTAATTTGAGGATTTCTTTTCGAATTGATTTTCTGGCTTTTTGTTTAGTTAAAATTTGAGATTTTATTTTTTCCTGCTCTTCTATTGATGAGATAGTTTTTTGGCTTAATTGATTTAGGTCTTTTTCTAATTCTACAATTTTTATTTTTGATTCATCTAAAATTAAACCAATGTCTTCATACTCAGCTTTTAAATTATTTACAAAATATTTTTTTTCATCAATGATTTTTTCCAGTTTTTTCTGATAGCCTATAAAATTAGTTAATTGTACATTATAATCACTTAACTGTGAGTCTAATATTTTTTTATCTGTATAAAATTTTTCTTTACTTAAACTATCTTTCACCATAATTTGTTTTGTACTTTCATAATCGTTTACTAACTCATTAAAGGCTGTTTTTTGTTTTTCAATTATAAATTCATATAAGCTTGAATTTAAAATAAACATATCCCAATTTTCTGATTCTAAAATAAACTCTACTTCACTAGGAGGTTCTGTTGAAATTGTCTCAATTACAAGTTTTTTAGTATCTTTTTTAATTTTATTTAGTTGTTTTGATTTTTCAAGAATTTTTTTATTAACTTTATTTATACTATCATTTAGAACTTTAATTGTATAATCAATCTCTTTTTTCTTAACATTTAATTTATCAATTACTTTTTTGACATCTGATTTATTTGCTTCTACTTTTTTTAAATCTTGACCCAAGCTATCTAAAATAAAGTTAGCACTATTTAGCAATTCTTCTTTTTCTTCTTTTTCATAGCGATTATTAGAAATTTTAATACGCTCGTTTTCTAATTGATTTGAAATATCATTAATTTTTTTCTCTGTACTTTCAGAACTGTTGATTTCTGTTTTTAATTTTTTTTCTAAAGAAATTATTTCTGAATCAATTTCATCTAAACTTTTTTGTTTTGAGTCTATGGAATTTTCAGCATAAAGCTGAGTAAGCAATACGCTATTTATTATAGTTAATATAATAAAGCTATTTTTGAAAATATTTTTGATAAATAACACTATTTTGTTCATCATAAATTGATAAATAATCAATAATTTTTTGAAAGTTTAATTTTTTGGCAGTATTCATAATTTCGTATGAATAAGCATTTAAAAATTGTGTTAGAGGCTTACTGTAACCGTAATATTCATCATAATCGATTATTGTAATATAAAATTCATTAAAAAATTTATTAGCTTCTTCTATTTTCATAGGAGAAGCATCAAGAGCATCTTGAGTTACCCAAAAGTTATAACGTAATTCTCTGTATATTTTTTTTTCAGTTTGTTTTCTAATTTTTTTAAGACGAGATTGCCAATTTCTTGAATAGGAGCTATTTTTTGCATCAGATGCAATATTTTGAGCTTTAAGAAAATATTTATTTCCTCCTAAATATTCATATGTATCCAATTCATAAGCAATTTGTAAATATGCATAGCAATTTAAAAGTGAAGTAAGAGAATGAAACATTTCAGTTTTATAAAGGGCTTCACCTCTATTATGTGAAAAGTCAAAGCTTTTTGAATAGTGATGTTGATCTTTTTGATTTGAAAACAAAACTTGCGCACTTATCACTTTTTCACCACCACGCTCATTAATACTCTCAATTACAAAATGTATATCAAGTGTCAATTCTAATTCATCAGGGTCATCAAAAAAATAATTATTTGTAAAATAAGATCTTATTTCATCTTCAAAATTTTCAAAAATAAACATTTCATTTTCACTGATATTTGAATAATCTATATCAACGATAACTTTAGAAAATTGAGACGTACAAATCGATAAAGTTGATATAAATAATATAATAATTTTATAAAGTTTCATAATAAATGTAAATTTAGTATATAATAATATATTAAAATCTTTGATTAATTTATCTTAAAAAGGAGATAATTATGTTTAAAAAAATAATTTTTTTCAGTTTATTTACTTTAATACTATCTATTAATAATTCTGATAACACAATTGAAGTAGTAGAATCAAACGTATTTAAAGCTACTATTTTAGATGAAAAAATTCAATTTGGTTATTCTTATAGTACTGGTTGGTCAACAGGTCCGTTTTGGATTGGAATTCACTGTAATAATAATGAAGAAATTGCAGGATTTCAATTTGAATTACCTGATAATTTACAGCTACTAGATGCTACAGGAGGTCGATCACAGGAAGTGTTTTCTGATTTACATCATAATAAAAAAGGTATGATATTAGGATTTTCAATGTCAGCTGATAAAATTGCAAAGATATCTGATGGTGCTGATGACATGCTTTTAAAAATACAAGTGAAAGCTACAAGTGGGAATAATTTAGAGTTTCCAATTAAAACGATATTGGCAGGTTCAAATGGACAGAAATTATCATTTAATAGCACTACATCAAATCTTGAGATAAAATCTGATACTGGAGAGAAACAACTTATTAAAGTCTCATTTTATGAATAGATATTCATTTAGGAGCAATCATGTTATCATGGCATAAAAAAATATTAAAGTCTTATCAAGAAAAGCTCAGTTTATCCAATTATGCGGTAGCATGGATAAGTTATATGAAAGGTTTTATTTTTGGTCTACTTTTATATCATTTTTTTATTAAATAAAAATTAAAATGAGTCAAAGAAAAAAAATTGTAGCTATTATGTTTACTGGATTATCTAACTATTCAGAGTTAGTTAATAAGGATAAAAAGCTATCATTAGAAATTTTAGAAGAACATGATAAGATCTTAACAAAAATATTCAATAATTTTTATGGCAATGTAATTAAACATATAAATGAATCAATATTCATTGAATTTCCATCTGCAACTGACGCTACAAGATGTGCGCTTGAAATACAAAGTAAGCTAAAAAAGTTTAACTCATCTAGCCCAAAAGATTTTCAGATAAATGTTGGTGTCGGTATACACATGGCAGAAGTGTATGAAGAAAATGGTGATCTTTTTGGTGATGGGATAAATCTGGCCGCTCGTATAAAATCAATTACTAGTTCAAATGAAATACTCACAACCCAAGCAGTTTATAATTCAATTAGAAGTGAAAAAGATATTTTTGTTAAAGATATAGGTCGAGTTGTTCTAAAAAATATTGTTGACCCTGAAAGAATATTTAAAGTTTATAAAAATCAAACTCAGAAAGACTCTGAATCGTTAGATGGAATAATAAATAAAATGAAGAATAGAGGTGTTGATTTTTTTGATTATAAAACCTCTCAAAATAAAAATACAAAAGTTGCGATGCATTACATTGAAAATTTAGGTTCAGAAGAAGATGAGTTTTTTTGTTACGGTATAACTGATTCAATTAATGTTGAATTAAATAAAATTACAAATATTGCAGCACCAACAAGTGCAAGTGTTGTAAAAGTTAAAAATATAAAAGAACCCTCCAAAATAGGTCAGGCTTTAAATGTAGATTATGTTATTTCTGGCAATCTTATGAAAATGGGAGATCAATTTAGACTTTCATTAAATATGTTTAACATTATCAATTCAAAAGAAGTTTGGTCTGATCAATGGGAGGGTAAAACTGACACTCTATCAGAGATAAAAAATGATATTTTAATTAAAATCTTAGACTCATTAGATATATCAATACCTGAAGAATTAAAAAAACAAGCTGCAAAAGAGAAAGCGATTGACCCACATGCATACGAATTACTGATGAAAGCAAAATATGCGTATATAAATGCATCAAGTGCTTCAGATTTAGATATAGCTGCAGCTCTATTCAAGCAGGCTTTTGATATTCAGCCAAGCTATATAACAGCTAGAAACTTTTATGCTTTTATTCAATTCAGACTTAAGAAAACTGATGAAGCAATTAATATTTTAGAAGAAGCTGAAAATATTGGAAAGAAAAATAAAGATGATATTGGGCTCGCTACTATCTATGATACATTTGGAATGATATACAAGCAAATGGGTAAATATTCTAAAGCTGTTACTTATTTAAAAGAAGGCTTAAGAATTGCAACTATTAATGAAATTTTATCTAGAGAGGCTAATATTTTAAACACTTTAGGACAATGCTACACTCAAATGACACAATTTGAAGAAGCAATAGAGTATTTAAAGCGTTCTATAAATCTTAAAAGACAATTAGATAGACCATCAATAGAAATTTCTAATAGTTTAGGTAATTTAGCGGATGTGCATAAAAGAATAGGCGATTATGCTAAAGCTATTAGTTTAAGAGAAGAGAGTATTGAAATTGCTAGAGAAAAAAGCCAAGTAATGTTAGGACGCTCATTGTCAAGCTATGCAAATCTACTCTATTATATAGGAAGAACTGATGAGGCTCATAAACAATATTTAGAAGCATCAGATTTGTGTAAAAAGTTTAAAGATTTTGCAACATTAGGAATTATATATAGACATTTGGGGTTAATTGAATTAAATAAAAACGACCCTGCAAAGTCAATAAAATATTTAAATCAAGCAAATCAAATACATCAAGAAAGTAAACATCAGATTGCAATGGATACAACCACATTATTTTTAGCTCAATCCTATTTAAGGAATGATGATTTAGAAAATGCTACTAAATACATTGACCAAGCAGTTATGTTAACAAATAGAAGACGCCATTCCGATAAATCACAAGGTTTTGATGAATATTATACTTTACCATCAAGGTGTGTTGAAGTATTAATTAATGCAAAAAAAAAATGAAGTAAAAAATAATGAGCTGGATGCTATATTAAATGAAATAAAAACATTACATCAAGATAAACATAAAGGCAGAGAATTATGGTGGTTAGCACAAGCATATTATTTGGCAAAAGATTTTCAAAAATCTCAAGAATGTCAAAAGTTAGCGCAAGATGAATTATATAGAAAAGCTGATCGAATCAGAGATGAAAAAATTAAAAAAGATTATTTAGAGTTACCCCCCTTACATAAAGAAATTTTTATGAAGATGGAAGATGTAGATTTAGTAAATACTAAAGATAACACTGTAGTAGAAGAAGATTTAAGTAAAAATGATAATCTAACAATTTTCAAGTTTTGTCCAAGCTGTGGATTTAATAATGAAAATTTATTTAAATTTTGCCCCGCATGTGGAAGTTCATTAACTGCAGAATGATTGGCTGAAAAAATGAATACTTATATTATGTTTACAGATATGGTAGGTTACAGTAAACTTACAGGGGATGATCAAAATTTAGCCTTAGAATTACTTAAGGAACATGATAAAATTATTGAGCCAATCATTGAAAAAAACGAGGGATCTATTGTTAAGCGTATTGGTGATGCCATTGTTGCCATTTTTAATAAGTCAGAAAAAATTATTGATAGCTCTATAGAAATACAAACTGCATTAAAAAAGCGAAACATTAGTAATACTAAATCTAGACAAATTATAATTAGAATTGGATTACACTATGGAGATGTAGTATTAAAAAATAATGAAGTATATGGATTAGGCTATGATATTGCATCTAATATTGAACCAATAGGTGAATTTGGCGGAATTGCATTGAGTCAAGAATTGTATGAAAAATCATATTATAATAATGAACTAGTCATTAAAGGTTCAAACAATCATTTTTTTGTAAGGCCCATTGCTAAATTTACATTTAAAGTGTGTTCTGATAAAATCAAAGTATATAAACTTTATTTAAGCTTATTAGATTGGTATGATGAATCTAATTCAGAAGCGCATTCATATTTAGTAAAACAAAATATTAATGAAAATATATATGAAATTATCAATGATGATTATATTAACAAAAATACTAAACATTTAAAAATAGGACTTAACTTCTTAGAAAAGCACAACCTATCTTTATCTATTTACCATTTACAAATGTATTTAGAAAATAATCCTATTGATGCCAAAGAAATTCAACTGAAAATTATTCATATATTTTGCAGTATTGGTTTAGCTAGAATGGTTGATAGATTAAGCTCTGAGATTCCTAATAGTAGCTATAACGATTTCATTAAAGGGTTAAATTATTTTAATAAAAAAGAATTACCTTTATCACAAATACACCTAGAAAAAGCTATAGAAGAAAAAATAAATAATTCCTATTTGGGCGACTCAATTTTATACTTATTATTAATTTATTTTAAAAATGAAGATTTTGATAAAGGGTTAGATTTATTAAGTTTCCATGATAAGTTTTTCAAATCACACTATTTAAAAAATGAAATTTCTATTATTAAAAAAATATTTAAAAATTTTAAATACAATCAATTTACTAATAAGTTATTAATCGAAAATAACATTTTAGAATTAGAACCCATTTTAAAAAATCAAAAGATTCTTATTCTTTATTGGTTTATAATACAGCATCATCAAAAATCAAATCATATTGAAGATGCATTGAAATATCAAGATAGTGCCAGGAAACTAATTAGTGGTTTAGCTGATCAAATAAGTGGTTATCAAATTAAAGAAACATTCAACCAAGGCCCTCTTTTACACCAAATGCTTATGGAAGAAATTGAAATAATTTTTAATTCCAATAAATCAACTGAAGAATTTCTAGAAATCGACGAAAGTTTAAATTCAGGTAGTGATTTTTTTAAATTTTGTCCATCATGTGGTTTTAATAATTTAAAATCATTTAAATTTTGTCCAAGCTGTGGATATAAGCTAACCAGATAATATGAATGTTAAATTTATAATAGAATATAAAGGAACAAACTTCCATGGATGGCAAGTACAAAAAAATGCAACGACAATTCAAGGCGAATTAAATAAAGCTGTAAGCATTTTATTGCCAAACATTCAATTTAATATTATTGGATCAGGTAGAACCGATGCAGGAGTTCATGCAATTAATCAAACTGCTTCCGTACAATTACCTGATGAATTAAATTTAGATAAGTTTTTTAATTCAGTAAATGGTATCATTCATAATGATATTTATATTAAAAAATATGAAATAGTATCAGATAATTTTAATGCACGTTTTTCTGCAAAAAGTAGATCTTATAATTATCATATACATACTCAATATTCGCCATTTAAAAAGGATATTTCTTGGTTTCTTAAACAGAGTATTAATATTAAGCAATTAAATGAGTGTGCAAATGCATTAATTGGAGAGCATGATTTTTCATCTTTAAGTAAAAATAATGTTGAAATTAATAATAAAGTATGCGCTATTACTGAATCATATTGGGAACAATCAAAAAATGAGTTAATTTATAATATAAAAGCAAATCGCTTTTTACATCATATGGTTCGTTTCATAGTTGGGACATCTATAGAAGTGTCTAAATCAAATTTTTTATTTGAAGATTTTATGAAATTAATAAATAATAAATCAATTTTGAGCCACCCTATTTGCGCACCTGCAAATGGATTATTTTTAAATGAGATTACATATGATTAATCGATTTATTTTCATATTATTTTTATTTATTCTATTTATGCCTTTTTTGGATAAAAATATATCAAATGGTATATATAACTCTGATGAATCAAGGATTATTAACTCAATTTCATCAGTTTCACCAAGCGTAGTAGGTATATCTGTAATTAATCAAAATTCAAATACTGAACTATCATGGAAAATTACAAATGGCATTTTTTCTCCTTATACAAACAAGGATTCCATAATAAAAAGTTTAGGTTCAGGATTAATTTATAGCAATAATGGCTATGTTATTACAAATACACATGTAATACAAAATGCTGAAGAAATTTTTGTTACTTTATCTGGTGGTGAAAAGTACAAGGCATCGATTATTGGTTTTGATGAATTAACTGATATTGCTTTACTAAAAGTAAATGGAGAAGATTTACCTGTTTCTGATTTAGGAAATTCCAACAATATCATTGTTGGTCAATGGGTAGTTGCTTTAGGTAATCCATTAGGCCTTTTTGACTTATCATATGAGCCAACAGCTACTATTGGGATTGTAAGTGGATTAAATATTGATTTTGGAGTAAAAAATAAAAAAAATGCCTATCAAAATATGATTCAAACTGATGCATCAATAAATGAAGGCAATAGTGGTGGCCCTTTAATTAATTTAGATGGTCAAGTTATAGGAATTAATACTTTTATAATGACAGGGTCTGATTTAAATCAAGGTTCAATTGGTATTGGTTTTTCAATTCCTATAAATCGTGTTAAAGATATAGTACATGATTTAATTTTATATGGCGAGGTAAAAAGAAACTACTCTACCGGTCTCACTTTAAAGCCAATGAATATAACAGTACAAAAATATTTAAACGTACCTTTTAATAATGGGGCAGTTATAGTTGATATTGAAAAAAAATCAACAGGTATGTTTGCAGGATTAAAAATAGGTGATATTATCATTAAGGTAGATGGTGTTTCTATCGATTCTGTTGAAGATATAAATGAAATAAATAGACAAAATTTTAGAAAAGCCGGAGATGAAATACAGTTAGAAATTTGGAGACAAGGTACAATCAAAGAATTAAATTTACAGTTAAAAGCATACAGATAATCTTAAAGGGGTTAAAATGATAGAAAGATATACAACGAAAGAGATGGGAAGAATCTGGTCAGATGAAAATAAATTTTCAACATGGCTTAAAGTAGAAATTGCTGTTACTGAAGTTCTAACTTCAGATAAAATTGTACCAAAAGAAGATTTACAAATAATTAAAGAAAAAGCTAACTTTGATGTTAATAGAATTTTAGAAATAGAAGAAGAAACCCATCACGATGTGATAGCTTTTTTAACTAATCTATCTGAGAATATTGGTCCATCATCCAGATTTATTCACTTAGGTATGACATCTTCTGATTTATTGGATACCTCTTTAGCTCTTTTATGCAAAGAATCAGGTGAAATTATTTTATCAAAACTAGAAATTTTTCATCAAACATTAAGAAAATTAGCCGTTAAACATAAAGATACTTTTCAAATCGGTAGATCACATGGAGTACATGCTGAACCTATAACATTTGGTTTAAAATTAGCATTATGGAGTGAGGAGATTAAAAGACATATTGATAGATTTAAGTTTGCGCTTGAAGATATTCAATATGGCAAAATATCAGGAGCAGTAGGAACATATCAACATTTAGACCCTTCTGTTGAAGAAAGAGCCTGTAACAAATTAGGTTTGAAAGCATCAACAGTTTCTAATCAAGTAGTACAAAGAGATCATCACGCAAACTTCCTTTCATCCCTTGCGCTTCTAGGATGTACAATTGAGAAAATAGCAGTAGAAATTAGGCATTTACAAAGAACAGAAGTATTAGAAGCAGAAGAATTTTTTGCAAAAGGTCAGAAAGGCTCCTCTGCCATGCCTCACAAAAGAAACCCTATCATAACAGAGAGATTAACTGGATTTGCTAGATTGTTACGTGCTAATGCAATGGCAGCTATGGAAAATGTAGCATTATGGCATGAGAGAGATATTTCACATTCATCAGTTGAAAGAATTATTATACCAGATTCAACAAATATCATGGACTACATGTTAATGAAAGTAAATAATTTATTTGAAAATTTAATTGTATACCCAGAAAATATGATGAAAAATTTAAATATGACAAATGGATTAATTTTTAGTCAAGAAGTTCTTCTTATTTTAGTTCAAAAGGGCATATCAAGAGAAGATGCTTATAAATTAGTACAAAAAAATGCCATGCAAGTATGGGAAAAAAATAAAGATTTTAAAACTTTGCTTAAAACTGACAAAGATATATTAAATTTATTAAGTGAAAATGAGATTGATTCTTTATTTGATTTAAATAAAATTTTAGTAAATATAAATAAGGTATTTGAAAGGTTAGATTTGAAATGAAAGAAATTATTACAAAACAATTAGATAAAACTTTGAATGATTCTATTGAGCCACTGAAAGATTTGGGCCGTCATTACAAAGGTAAAGTAAGGGATAATTATTATTTTGATAAAAACATTTTAATGGTTACCAGTGATAGAGTATCAGCTTTTGACCATGTTTTGGGAACAATTCCTTTTAAAGGTCAAATATTATCTGAAATAGCATCTTTTTGGTTTGATAAAACTAAAAATATAGTACCGAATCATTTTATAAAATCTGTAGACCCCCAAGTATTATTAGTCAAAGAAGCTAAGCCACTCCCGGTTGAAGTGATAGTAAGAAAATATATTACAGGTAGCCTTTGGAGAGATTATGGTAACTCAAAGCATCATGTTTATGATTTAGATTTTGGTGATAATTTGAAAAAAAATCAAAAATTTTCTTCTGCAATTTTAACACCTTCAACTAAAGAAGATTATGGAAAACATGATATGCCAATATCAAAGAAAGAAATTATTAATCAAAAATTGGTAGATAAAAATATATATGAAAAAGCCGAAGAATATGCATTGGCATTATTTACAGAAGGTGAAAAATGGGCTAAAAAGCAAGGTTTAATCTTAGTTGACACTAAGTATGAGTTTGGTTTGGTTGATGATGAGCTTATAGTGATTGATGAAATACATACGCCAGATTCCAGTAGATATTGGATTGAAAGTGAGTATGAAAAAAGATATCAAGAGGGTGCAGACCAGTTAATGCTTGATAAAGAAAATATTAGACAATGGCTTATTAGTAAGGGTTTTTCTGGTGAAGGAACACCACCTGAACTTGACGATGATATCCGTATTCTTTTATCTGAGAAGTATATGGAATTATATAAAATTTTAACGGGGAAAGAATTTACTCCTTCTTCCGGTGATGTTTGTGAAAGAATTCAAGAAAACTTAAAAAACGCGGGATTCTAATAAATGAAAGTTAAAAAATATTTGCCAAGTATTATTACTTTGGCAAATTTATTTTTAGGGTTTTTATCAGTTCTATATATTCAAAAGGGAGAATTTTCTTTTGCATGTCATTTAATTTTGATTGCCGCCTTACTTGATTCATTTGATGGTAAACTTGCTAGAAAAATTGGAGTTGTTTCTTCTTTTGGAAAAGAAATAGACTCATTAGCAGATGTTGTTTCTTTTTGCTTATCCCCTTCATTTCTTGTTTTTAATATTTTATATAATTCAAATTTTATTAAATATGATGCTGAATTATTTTATTTTTATTTAGCTTTGATTTCATCTTTTCCTTTATTGATGGGAGCAATTCGTTTAGCAAGATTTAATGTAGAACATGATGAAGAAAATAGCAGTAAATATTATGTTGGCTTACCAAGCCCAATGTCAGCGATTGCAATTTGTTCTGTTATTTTATTAAAGATAGAACTAATTGATAAAATATATGATTTTAGTGTCACTGAAATTAATTTTTTTACATTTAATATTATTTTACCAATTATAATTTTATTATCCTTTTTAATGATTAGTAAGATTCAATTTTCTAAGTTTCCTTTATTTTCTTTTAAAAGAGGCAATGAAAACTCGATTAGACTTATTTTAATGATGATTAGTATTGTACTGATGATAGCAACAAGTATAGTTGGTTTATTGCATATCACTTTGTTTGTTTTTTCAACCTATTATATATTGAGTAACATACTCTTCCATTTTATTAATAACTCAATTAAACTAAATGAATTAAAAGAAAAATTAAAAAATAAAAAGAAAGATCTTTAAAATGATGAAAGCAATTATATATATAAATTATAAAGACGGTATTTTGGACCCAGAAGGTGTTACGATATCCAAAGCACTCGATAATATGGGAGTTAATGGAATAAATGAATTGTCAGTAGGAAAATGTATTGAAATGAATTTAAACTGTAATACAAAAGAGGATGCAGAAAAAATAGTTGAAGAATCTTGCAATAAATTACTTGCAAACCCTAACACAGAAACATATAAATATAAAATTATGGAAGAATAATATGAAATTTGCTGTAATAGTTTTTCCTGGATCAAATTGTGATAATGATGCTTATTATGTTATAGAAAAGCATTTAGGATTATCAGTCAATTTTGTATGGCATAAAGATAATAATTTAGATGATTATGATTGCATTATCATTCCAGGAGGTTTTTCATACGGCGATTATCTTAGAGCGGGCGCTGTAGCAAGATTTTCTAATATCATGGAAGAAATAAAAAAGGCTTCAAATAAAGGAAAGTCAATAATTGGAATATGTAATGGTTTTCAAATACTTGTTGAATCAGGATTATTGCCTGGTGCATTAATTACTAATAATTCAACTAACTTCATAAGTAAAACTATTAATTTAGAAGTTGTTAATAATGAGTCTATGTTTACTAGCAATTATACTAAAAATGAAAAAATATCAATGCCAATAGCACACAAACAGGGTAATTATTATGCAAATCCAGAATTATTAGAACAATTGCAAGATAATAATCAAATTGCATTTAAATATAAAAATAACCCTAATGGTTCTTGTAATGATATAGCCGGAATTTTTAATAATAAAAAAAATATTTTAGGTATGATGCCCCATCCTGAAAGAGCAGCTGAAAATATATTAGGTTCAAAAGATGGACTCAAAATTTTTGAATCTATGATATCAAATAATTAACTGATGATAGGCATTTGGGAAATAATTTTAATTTTTATATTTATAGCAATTTTTATAGGCCCGAACAAAATTCCTGACTATATCAATTACTTAAAAAAAGGATCTCAGGAATTTAAAAAAGCATTTAATAATTCACAGGAATAAAATGTCAAAAAATCATATTTCAAAAAGAATAGATAACTTTGATAAAAATTATAATTTAGAAAATAAAAAATATAATTGTTTCACAAATAATTTATCTGATTATGCCAGATCATATCTTTCTGAAAAAAGTGGATTACTAAATGATAAATTGATTGCAATTAAAGATAATATAAACATTAAAGGCTACCCAACAACTTGTTGTTCAAAACTACTTGAAAACCATCAATCAGTTTATGATGCAACTGTCATTACAAGAATTAAAAATCAAAATGGCTCTATTGTAGCAAAAACAAACATGGATGAATTTGCAATGGGGTCCTCAACTGAATATTCATGTTTTGGATCAGTATCTAATCCTCACAATACATCTAAAGTGTCTGGTGGCTCAAGTGGTGGCTCTGCAGCTGCCGTTGCAAGTAATTTAGTTGATATTTCTTTGGGAAGTGACACTGGTGGCTCTGTAAGACAACCAGCTGCATTTTGTGGTGTATATGGACTAAAGCCAACTTATGGATCAATTTCACGATACGGCTTAACTGCCTTTGCATCATCTTTAGATCAAATTGGTATTTTTGCAAACAATACAATTGATATACATAATATGTTTAAAACTATTTCTGGGCATGATGTTAATGATTCAAACACCATTAATCAAAAAATAACATTTGATTTTAGTCAAAAAAATATAGAAAATATTAAAATTGGATATTCTGAAAAATTGTTCAATCAATTAAATGAAGGATTAAAAGAAAAGTATTTTGAATTAATTGACTTTTTACAAAGTCAAAATCTTACAGTTAAAAATATTGATATCGATATGTTAGATGTAGCAATCCCAACTTATTATATAATCGCAACAGCTGAAGCTTCTTCAAATCTATCTAGATTTGATGGAATAAGATATGGAGATAGAAAAAATTCTGATAAAATTGATGAAATATACTCTATGACTAGATCAGAGTTATTTGGCAGTGAAGTAAAAAGAAGAATTATGCTTGGAAATTATGTTTTATCATCAGGATATTATGATCATTACTATAATAAAGCATTGAAAGTTAGAAGATTAATAACTGATCATTTTCTAGCCCATCTTTCTACATTTAATGCATTACTTCTACCCACTGCTCCCTCAACAGCATTTTCTAAAAATGAGAAAAAAAATAATCCATTAGAAATGTATTTGTCAGATATTTATACTATTCCAATAAGTTTAGCAGGTTTACCTTCTATGAATATTCCAATTGGGAAGGTAGAAGGTTTGCCTATTGGTATGCAAATTTGCTGTAACTATTTAGAAGAAAATATTATATTTTTATTATCTCATTATCTGGAAAAACATTACAAATAAGGAAAAAAAATGTCAGGTCATAGTAAATGGTCCACAATCAAAAGAAAAAAAGGTGCAAAAGATGCTAAAAGAGGTGCGGAGTTTACGCGTTTAGGTAAAGATATTACATTAGCATCAAGAGAAGGTGGTGGTGATATTAATATGAATGCTGCACTTAGACTAGCCGTTAAAAAAGCTAAAGCTTCAAATATGCCTAATGATAATATAGATCGAGCAATTAAAAAGGGAACAGGTGAATTACCAGGCGTAAAATATGAAAGTTATATTTATGAAGGTTACGGCCCAAAAGGAATTGCTTTATTAATAGAAGTTTTAACAGATAATAAAAATAGAACGGTTCCAGAAATTAGACACCTATTATCTAAAAATAATGGAAATTTAGGAGAATCGGGTTGTGTAAATTGGATGTTTGAAAAAAAAGGGAATATTTTAATAAATAAAAAAAATTTAGATGAGGAACATTTTATAAATGATTTACTTGAGTTAGATATTGATACTTATGAAGAATATGATGATGAATTTCAATTAACAGTTACTCCTGAAGATTTTTCTGATATAATTAAGAAATTAGAACAGAAACAATATAATATTGAAGGAGATATTTCATTAGTGCCTATCAATACTATTGCTATTACAAGTAATGATTTAGATCAAGTTAGTAATTTGATTGATAAATTAGAAGAGCATGATGATGTACAAAAAGTACACACTAATTTAGAAGTAGTTAATTAAATGATTGTATTAGGCATTGACCCAGGATTAGGAAACACAGGTTATGGAATAATTTCTGTAACAAATAATGATTTTTCATTAGTTGACTTTGGAGTAATTAAAACAACTACAAAAGATAAATTATCCAACAGATTAAAAATTATCTTTAATGAGATAAATCACTTAATTAAAAAGAATAGACCATCAATTTTTTCTATTGAAGAAATATTTTATAGTAAAAATGTAAAATCATCATTACTATTAGGACATGCAAGAGGAGTTTCTATTGCTGCCGCTTCAACAAATGAAGTATTGGTTTATGAATACTCTGCAAGAAAAATTAAGCAATCATTAACTGGTAATGGTAATGCTCATAAAGATCAAGTAAGATTTATGGTTCAAAATATGTTAAAATTAAAAGAAGCACCAAAATCATCAGATGCATCAGATGCATTAGCCATTGCACTATGTTATGCTTTACAAAATAAATTGGAATATTAATGATTGTACAAATTACAGGAATATTAAAATATAAAAATATTAACGAACTTATTATAGATGCAAATGGTATCGGTTATTCATGTAATATTTCAACTACAACGTATAATAAATTACCCGCATTAGATGAAAAATTTACTATTCTCACATATTTACATATTATGGAAAATAAACATGCTCTTTATGGATTTGGTGATGAATCAGAACGTAAATTATTTGGATTATTAATTAGCGTATCAGGAATTGGACCAAAAATTGCTATACAATTATTATCTAAAACTGATAATAAAAAAATGAGCCAAATGATTATTAATAGTGATGTTAAGATGTTATCATCATTACCTGGAATTGGTCCAAAGACAGCAAAGAGATTAATTGTGGAGTTAAAAGATAAATTCACATTGGTTTCTGATGATTCTATACCTCAAGACAATAGTTATGATAAAAGCCATCAAGATGCCTATAATGCATTAATCACATTAGGTTATAAGTCCGTTGATATTCAAGAGAAAATTCAACATCATGTTGTTTCAAATTCTGAAATTACAACCGAAGATTTAATTAAATTTTGCTTAAAGGATTTAAAATGAAAAAAACATCATTGCACAAATCTCATTTATCTTTAAATGCAAAAATGGTTCCATTTGCAGGCTATGATATGCCAGTTACATATCAAAAGATTGCAACTGAATATGAGTCAGTAAGAACCAATTGTGGCATATTTGATGTTTCACATATGGGACAGATTAATATTAAAGGCAAGGATTCAATATCATTTATTCAATATCTAACTGTGAATGACTTAAATGATTTAGAAGATAATGAAGCACAATATTCTGCAATGTGCAATCAAGATGGTAAAATAATTGATGATTTGATTGTTTATAAATTAACTAATGAAAACTTTCTTATCATTGTTAATGCATCAAACACACAAAATGTTTTAGAATGGATAGATACATTTAAAGCTAACTATGCTATTGATATTCATTTATTAAATACTACACATTCTTTGATTGCAGTTCAAGGCCCTAAAAGTAGAGAAATATTAAGTTCTATTTTTGAAAAAAATATAGAAATAGAATTTTATCATTTAATGAGAACACAATTATTTGAACATGATATTATTATTTCTAGAACTGGGTATAAAGGAGAGCTTGGTTTTGAAATTTTAGCAGACCACTCAATTATTAACAAATTATGGAATCTTTTAATAAAAAAACGAGTAGTTCCTTGCGGTTTAGCGGTAAGAGATGTATTAAGAATGGAAATGAAATATTGTTTATATGGTAATGATATTTCTATAAATACAAACCCAATTGAAGCTGGGCTATCTTGGATTGTAAAGTTAAAAAAAGATTTTATTGGTAAGGAACTTTTATTAAAATATAAAAAAAGTGATAATCAAAAAAGATTAATAGGGTTTAAGATGTTAGACAAAGCAATTCCTAGAAAGGGATATAATGTTTTATACGATAATGAGTTGATTGGCAATGTAACTAGTGGAACCCATTCACCACAGTTAAATCAAGGCATTGGTTTAGCATATATTAATAAAACCCATAATAAAATTGGTAATATAATTAAGATTGAAATACGTGGGAGATTAATGAATGCAGAGATAGTTAAAACTCCCTTTATAAATAATACTTCTATACATTCTTAAACAGGTAAAAAATTAATGAAAAAAAACAATGAAATTTTAGCCATTTTATTAGCTGCTATATCCTTGTTTATTTTTGTTAGTTTGTTAGAGTTTCAATCTTTCTATGAACCAAATATTATATTTTTATTATTTAATTCTGAAAGTACAGCTTCTATAAGTTTGCCATTTACTGGTATATTGGGTGCTAGTATTTCTTCAATTCTAATAAAATATTTTTTGGGTTACGGATCTTTTATGGTATGCACCATTCTTTTTATGTATTCTTATTTACTTTTTACGCGAAAAGATTTTACAAATAAAAAATATATTATTTTTTCTATATATCAGATTGCAGCAGGTTTATGGTTATCTATTTTCTTAACATGGTATAATGGAGCAAGTAATGAAGCTGGTCTAGTAGGTTATATTATTAATACTTTTTTAAATGATTTTATCAAAAATTTTATTTACATCTTACTTCCAATCTCTTTATTTATTATCATTAGAGGTTTTGTTGATTTTTCTATTTATGAATTAATTCAGAAATTTTCTTCATTTTTAAAAGCTTTTTATGACAGACGAAAATCAGATACTATTGCAATTAACAATGATGAAACAAAAGTTACTCAAAAATCATTTGAAGAAACTATAAATGAAGTTAATGAAACTGAAGAAAAAGAGGATAAAATAGCAGAAGGTATTCATGATGAGTCTGTAGAAACTGAAGAAATTATATCCGACGATATTATAATTGAAGAACAAGATTTGATTGATGAAAGCAGTATTGATGATATTAATAACTCAGCTTATGATAATTATAAACTGCCTTCTTCAAATTTATTAAATGAACCAATCGAAATTACTAATGAATTAAGTGAGGAAGACTTAAAAAATCAAGCTTCTCAATTAATACATGCTCTTGAAACATTTAATGTTCAAGGACAGGTTATTCGTATTTCTCCAGGCCCAGTTATAACATTATTTGAAATTGAACCTGCAGAAGGTGTGCGAGTTAATAAATTTACAACGTTATCAGATGATTTAGCGCGTGTCATGCAAGCCAGTAGTATTAGAGTTATTGCACCTATTCCTGGATCACGATCAGTTGGAATAGAACTCCCAAATCAAAATCCTCAAACTGTTTATTTAAAAACTATTTTGAATTCTGAAAAATATGTTAATTCTGAATCTAAACTAACTATTGCTGTTGGGAAAACTACAACTGGAGATGCATTTACATTTGATCTTGGGTCTTTACCACATTTACTAATTGCTGGTGCAACTGGAGCTGGAAAATCTGTTTGTATCAATACCATAATAATGTCAATATTATATAAGGCAAAGCCTGACGAGGTAAAATTCGTTTTAATAGATCCTAAAAAATTAGAATTATCAATTTACAAGCAATTAGTTGGATATCATTTAATTACTTCTTCTAATTTAGATGAATATGTAATGACTACTGCAGAAAATGCTGTTGGGATATTAGATGCATCAATAAATGAAATGGAAAGAAGATTTTCTTTATTTGCAGAATCTAATGTAAGGAATATAGGAGAATATCATAGTAAATATTCTAAGAATAATACAATGGAAAAAATACCATATCTTGTTGTATTAATTGATGAATTAGCAGATCTAATGATGACTTCTAGTAGAGCTGTTGAGGATCCAATAACAAGATTAGCTCAAAAAGCAAGAGCTGTTGGAATACACTTAGTAGTTGCAACACAAAGACCATCCGTGGATGTAATTACTGGATTAATTAAATCTAATTTTCCTGCTCGATTATCGTTCCAGGTATCATCAAAAGTTGATTCAAGAACAATATTAGATCAAATGGGAGCAGAAAAACTTTTAGGCAGAGGTGATCTGCTATTTTTAAAACCCGGCACTGGATCTCCAGTTCGATTACATAATGCATTTATTAATTTAGATGAAATACAAGAAGTTTTAACTCATATCAATCACCAACCTAAACCAAACGAAATTAAATTACCTGAAGCTAAAAAAGTATCTCTAGAAACCACAGGCAATTTAGATGAAAATCATGATGAGCTATTAGAAGATGCTGCTAGATTAATTGTTGAGACTGGTCAAGCTTCAGTCTCACTTCTTCAAAGAAAATTTAGAATAGGATACAGCAGAGCAGGCAGACTAATTGATGAATTAGAATCATTAGGCATTGTTAGTGGTTATAGTGGTTCTAAGGCTAGAGATATTTTAGTAGACCCTTCTTATGTTGAAGACATATTTAATAAATAAAATTCATGCGTAAATACCTAATTACAATTTTTTTTGTTAACCTATTAATATCAAATAACATTTTTTTAAAATTTATTTCAAATAATGATGATTTTATAAAAAGTAATCCTAAGATTATTTCTTTTCTATATATTGACAATATTGCTCAAGATCAAAATTTTAGAAGTGGTAAATTAGTTATTGATAAAAACATATATAAAATAGATTTAGATGATCAAATTCTGATGGTTTCAGATAATATTTTAAAAAGATATAATTATAAAACTAATCAAATATTCATTGAAAATAGTTTTCCAGTGGTTGATTCTATTTTTTTTAATTTTTTTAATGATAAATTTTTGAAAATGATTGATAAGAATAAATCTGATTATAGTTTAAATTTCTCATTTAATTTAGATTCAACTTCTATAACTGAAATTAACGGTAAATATCAAAATTATAATTTTACGATTTATAACATTGAATTTATTTATCAAAATATTGATAGTAGTGCAGTCTTTTCTTTTGATTACCCTGATGCTTTTATTTTTGATTTGAGAGATTGAAATGAAAAAAATTAAAATTTTTATTAACATTTTCGCAAGTATTTTGATTACAACCTTTAGTGTTAATCTATTTTTCAATAATGAAAAGAATAATATTAATGTGTCAAAAATACTCAGCCTGTTACAAGATAGCTGGATATATTTAGTATTAGCATGTTTATTATTAATTTTAAGTGTTTTTTTAAGAACTTATAGATGGATTTATTTTTTTGATGTTAATGTAAAAATCAATTTATCAATCTTGTTTAAATCACAACTTATTGGTTATTTTTCAAATAATATTTCACCAATTAGAGTAGGAGATGTTGTAAGAAGTTATATTGTATCAAAGCATACAAATAAAAAAATTAGTTATTTGATTGGTACTATTGCAATGGAGCGTGTGGTTGATACGTTAACTATATTAGCTTTAAGTTTAATTACTTTATTTTATTACGGTTCCGATTATCTTGAGATTGATTTTAACTTTATACATATTCCATTTTGGGCAATAATTTTTCTTATTATTATTGTGGGCTATATATTTTATAATTCCATTATAAAATTTTCATTTTCAAAAAAAATTCTTCAAAATATTTGGTCAGGCTTTTCTGACATACAATTAAATTATAAAAAATCAATTTTCTTTTTATCTATTTCTATATGGTTAATTTTTTCAATTAATGTATACTTAATACAGTTAATTTTTCCCAATATAAACCTTAATTTTTTTGATTGCATTTTAATTTTAGTGGCATCTTCATTAATACAAATGATACCTGTAGGCTTTGGAGCTTTTGGAGTATTTCATTTAGGTGTTCAAGGTGTTTTGCATAAATTAGGAGTTAATGATTATGATAATTTCATTATAATTTTGCATTTATATAGTTTATTAATATATACTCTTTCAGGAGCTTATTATTTTTTTACTGATGAAAAAGTAGGAATTAGAAATTTATTTAAATCTTTAAAAAAAAGTTAATTTAATTGTGAAAATTTTTTCTTTTGATGAAAATAATATTGTTTAACTACAGATTTTTTTTTCATTAAATCATTAGAAATAATAAAATCACTTCCATATATTTCATTCACTTTTCTTTTTCTTTTTCTCAAATATTTAATATTTTGTAACAACCAAATATTTGCTTTTATTACTGCATATGCACCAATTAGATTTAATTTCATCATATAAAACAATACAGTTAATTTTTCTAAAATAATTCTCTTAATGAGATTAAGGAATGAAAGGTTAAAGTTATTTGTTAAAAAAAGAATCATACTATTTTTATGGTTTAAAAAGATTTTTTGATATGACCCATATGGTAAAGTTTGTCCACCTTTATGATATATCAATGCATTAGGTTGTGAGAAAATATCATACCCAAGCAATAAACATTTCCAATGATAATCAATTTCTTCCATATGAGCAAAAAGGGATTCATCAAAGCCGTTAATTTTTTGAAAAATATCTTTACGAGTCAAAAAAGCTGTTCCACTTGCCCAAAAAATTTTACTTTCTTTATCATATTGCCCTATATCTTTTTCAATAGAATCAAAAATTCTACCTTTAACAAATGGATAACAAAGATAGTCTAAATACCCGCCACAACCCCCAGCATAATCAAAAAAATCTTTATTATAAAAATTTTTAATTTTAGGTTGAACGGAGGATATATTATCATTTTTTTCAATTGTGTTAATTAAAAAATCAACACAATTTTTTGTGACTACTGTATCATTATTTAAAAAGAATAAGTACTTTCCTAATGCATTTGTTGCCCCTAAATTACAACCGCCAGCATATCCTTTGTTAACTTTTGAATTTATTATTTTACAATCAGGAAATTTTTTAGAAATATAATCAATGCTTTGATCTTGAGAATTATTATTAACTATTATTAACTCATATTTTATTGAATTAATATTGTCATAGATAGATTGAATGCATTCATCTAATATACTTTTACCTTTAAGATGTGGAATGATAATTGATAAATTCATTTTATTGAATGTAAAAATCTGGAAAATATTTTTTTACTAATTCAGGATTTACTGTAGATAATAAATTTCTAATGTTTCTGTCTACCAATTCTATTTCTTCATTAAAAGATAACTCATTAATATTTTGCTCTATTTTAAATTGTATAACTTGTAAAAGTGATTGACAGAATGAAAGCGCTCCATAATCATATGAAATTTCTGTTGGGATTACATTGCTTGGAAAGTATTCATTCATTAAATCAATGATGTCAAAGCTTTCTTTAAAATGATTTTTTCTATTAAAATCTAACGCAATATTAGTGGCAGTTTTAAAAAATATATTTCTATAATTTGCAGCTAATCGTTCAATATTAGGACCATAAAAAATATCTTCATTATCAAGTTGATTGTAACGATATATACCATTTTCTTTTAATGAGGATGCACTAAAATCATCTGCATTTCTTAATATATTTTCACTGTTTGACTTCGTAATCATTTGAATGGTTTTATCAATATCCATTCTAATATCCATTGGCGTATCATTTAATTGGTTAGATAATTTATAAACTAAACCTTCCTGAATGAGATAATCATCTAAACCTAAATTATTATTGCCAGTAGTAGTTGAAAAATAAATAGGATTTTTATTAAAACATTTTTCTATAATTTTAAGAATAGTAATATTTGTTAACCCTACTCCATAAGTTCCTGGATTAAATTTCCATGTGAAATTTTCTCCTGTCTCTGTATTTAAATTAATTGTATAATTATTTTTGAGCCAATTTGTAAAAGCATATTCCATTAAATTTTCATAGTTTTCAGATTCAACAATTTTAAGATATAAATCTAATTCTCCATCAATATTAAACATATTTAAACTAGGATTATGCTCATCTAGCTGTCTAATATAACTTGGAAAATTGAGTAAGCTGAGATTGACTACTTTAACATCTTTTCTTATGTTTTCTACTTCTTGTATATACCACAGCGGGAAAGTGTCATTATCCCCGTTTGTAAATAATATAGCATTTGGTTCACATGAATTTAGAAGGTTATATGCATAATCCCAAGCTTCGTACCTTTTAGATCTATCATGTTCTTTCCAATCTGTTACTCCCATCAACAAAGGCATAATTATTATTAAAATTATTGAAGGTATTAATGATGTAATATTAAATTTTTTGTTTAGTTCAGAGAGTAAACCGTATATACCCATACCTATCCAAATTGAAAAAGCAAAAAAACTACCAACATACGCATAATCTCTTTCTCTTGGTTGTGGATCACTTTGATTTAGGTAAACAACTATTGCAAGTCCCGTTAAAATAAATAATGTTAATACTGATAACGCACGTTGAGGATCACGCCTAAAATGATAAAACATCCCATATAACCCAATCATAAATGCTATGGGAATAAAATATCTAAACACATCAACGCCTTGTAAAGGGCGCATACTCATTAATGGTGCACCATCTATAGTATTTCGAGTCCATGACCTTTCATTCCAATCTTCTTTTCCAATAAACTGCCATGCAAAATATCTTAGATACATTTCTTTAAATTGATAATTCCATACAAATTTTGATATTTCTTCATTTGTAACATCATTAGGATTTAATGTATATCTTTTCCAGCTTTCATTATTACCTTGACTATTAATAACTAAAGAAGTTTTTCTATCTAAAATACTCCATTGACCGTATTGATCTCTATTAATATATTGATAAGCACTTTTTATATCTTCAGGATTATTATAATTTATTTTAGGGTTTTGCTGAGCTCTGATAAAAATAAGTGAATATGTAGAATATCCAACCAACACTAACAATGTACACGTTATTACTAATCTAGAAATCTGCAAATACTGCTTGCTATTAATTTTATAAAATTTGCTTAATAACCAAAAACACAGGGTAAGCATAATTAATGCTTTAATAAGATTTAATAATTGTTGCTCTTTTATTAACATTAAATAATTAATTCCATTTTCATTATAATGCTTGATTTGACTTTCGGAACTGCTTATAAACCAATTTGAAACATCAGTTTTTATTCCATTTTCAATCAAATCCATATAAAAAAATGTTTTTGCTTCCTCATTTGGAGCGGATACAAATCTTTCATATAATTCAACCTGCTTTTCATTTAAATGATAAGAGTAACTTTGTATTTCTTGTGTTTTATTTTTAAGAGAAGTTTGAAAATCAACAATAAAAAACTCATTAACTGTAATGAATGTAATAGATAATGAAAATATAAT
>MDTB01177118.1_pt1 | contig 43800 bp, 46 predicted proteins | sample 811161 | NCBI WGS metagenome assembly MDTB01 (sample SAMN05326650, study PRJNA326480) | marine metagenome | isolation source: seawater | place: Mediterranean Sea | collected 2009 | reverse complement strand
CGGATTTGAACCGCCGACCTCAAGGTTATGAGCCTTGCGAGCTACCAGGCTGCTCCACCCCGCGATAATTAAATCCTATTTTTAAGCTTTCTTAGCTTTTTTACTCTTTTAATGTTTTCTTGAAGAATTCTTTTTTTTTTTTCTGATGGTTTTTCGTAATTATTTTTTAGTTTAATTATTTTAAAAAAACCATCCCTTTGTAGTTTTCTTTTTAAAACCCTCAAAGCTTGCTCAACATTATTATCTTTAACTTCTATTTTAATAATTTCCTCCAAAAAAACGACTAAGTATCACTTTAAGAATAATTTGTCTATTAATATTCTGCAATTTAGTTATTTTTATCTTTAATTTTTTTTTCTCTTATTAGTCTTTTCTCAGCTTTTTCTATTGCGTTAAGAAGATCTTTTTGAGAAAACAATCCCATAGCAACAGGGTCTTTAGAATTTAAACTATTGTAGTTCCAATAATTTTTGTTTCTAATTGAAGAGACTGAATTTTTTGTAATCCCAACAAGTTTAGCTATTTGAGAGTCCTTAAGTATTGAATGTTGTTTTAATAACCATAATGCAGCATCAGGTTTATCTTGTCTTTTAGATAAAGGTATATATCTTTTTATCTTCTTTTCAACAGGCTCGATATTTAGTTCATTATTTTTAAGTTCTAATGGTCTATGTTCATCATTTGAACATAGATTAATTTCCTCTCTTGTTAATTGTCCTGACATTATTGGATTATAAGCAACAATACCTTTGCCCACCTCCCCATCTGCTATACCTTGAATTTCAACTTCATGCATTTTGCAAAAATTTGCAATTTGTTTAAATGTAAGAGTTGTATTCTCTACAAGCCACAAAGCAGTGGCCATAGGCATTAAAGGTGTCTTCGACATTATTTGTTCTCTGATCTAAAATTTTTGAATTTTTTGTTAAACTTACTCACTCTACCTTTGTCTAAAAGTTTCTGTTTGCCACCTGTCCACGCGGAGTGTGATTTTGGGTCTATTTCAAGTTTTAGAATATCTCCTTCAGAACCCCAAGTTGACATAGTTTCGAACTGTGTACCATCTGTCATTTCGACTTTTATTTTGTGATAGTTTGGATGTAGGTTTTTTTTCATAACGGGTCTTATAGCAAAAGTATTAATAAAAACAATTAAAACTTATCAAGTCTATTTACTAATTTTTTATGTATATTATCGCTACTTGCCAGAATATCCATTTTATTGTGAGTTGACAAATCTACTTCATTAATAATTCCTCCAGACTCTTTTACTATAATTATACCAGCTGCAATATCCCAGATATTTAAATTTTTTTGAAAATATCCATCAAATCTTCCACATCCAACATAAGCTAAATCTAAAGCAGCGCTACCAGTAATCCTTAAATTTATATCATTTATTTCTTTAAACTTTGCATTTGAAGAAAATAAACAGTCCTCTAAATTTTTTTTTTTTGATACCTTCATACGGTGATTGTTATAATATGAACCATTATTTTTTTCTGCATAAAAAATTTCATTTTTAATAGGATCAAAAATAACTCCAGACACAATTTCATTTTTAGATTGAAGAGCAATAGAAATACAAAAATGTGGTATACCATGCAAAAAGTTATTTGTGCCATCAATTGGATCAATTATCCAAATATTTTCATTATTACCTTTAATTAGTACTCCCGCTTCCTCAGAAATAATTGAAAAATTTTTTTTAAATTTAGTTAATTCATTTATAATAACTTTTTCGACGTTTCTATCCGAATTGGTCACAAAATCATTAGGTCCCTTTTTAGATACTTGTAAATTCTCAATCTCACCAAAATCTCTTATTAAGATTTTTGAAGCTTTTTCTGAAGCCTTTATCATCATATTTAACTCTGCAGAAATAGAATTCATTTAAATTTTTTTAATATATTCAAGATTGTTAGAATTAAAAATAATCTTATCTCCAGGTCCTACAAAAGGTGGTACTTGAACTTTTATTCCATTTTTTAAAATTGCAGGTTTATAAGATGATGATACTGTCTGTCCTTTAACTACGGCCTCCGTTTCCAATACTTCAGAACTAATTTGTTTTGGAAGCTGGATTGAGATGGGCTTTTCATCAAAAAAATTTATAATTACCTCCAGATTTTCTGAAAGCATTTGAGATTTATTGCCTATTAATTTTTCATTGATTTCTATTTGCTCATAATTCTGCGAATTCATGAAGAAAAATCTATCTTTCTCAGCATATATGTATGTAAATTTTAATTCCTCTACTAAAGCTTTCTCAATACTTTCGCTAGATCTAAATCTCTCATTTAATTTAGTTCCATTATTAACACTTTTCATCTCAACCTGGTTAAATGCACCACCTTTACCGGGCTTTACATGTTGTGTTTTTAAAACTTCCCAAAGATCATTTCTATATTTTAATAACATTCCAACTTTTATCTCGTTTACACTAATTTTCATATTTTCATATTTTTGACTGCTTTAACCGGATTTAATTTTTTATTTTCCCAAATGTAACCGGACATAGCTAAGAAATCAGCATTATGCAACAACAGTTTTTTATAATTTTTCTCATTTATACCTCCAATAACCACTATTGGAATATTGGATATTTTTTTTATTAATCCCAAAAACCTCAAAGAAGTTCTAAATTTTATCTTTTTTGTATTTGAATTAAAAAATGAACCAATAGCTATATAATCTGCCTTTTGAGCTAAAGCCTGTTTGACTAATTTGATTGAGTTATGACAGGTAACTCCTAAAATATTTTTATTAATAATTTTTCTTGCTTTACTAAAATTCATATCATTTTGACCAATATGACATCCGTCAGCACCGATTTTTTTCACTAACTTCGGTCTATCATTTATTATAAATTTAACATTGTATTTTTTACAAACTTTATTTACTCTTTTTCCAATAGAAATAATTTTTTTTTCACTTACCTTTTTTAATCTAAGTTGAAAAAAAGCTATTTTTCCAGTTTTGAATATTTGATTTAAATCTCCATAAAATTTATTTTCGATAATATGTTGAGGTGAAATTAAATAAATAAATTTTTTATTTCTGTTCAAGAGATGCGTCCCAGTTCCCTGTTGAAGCAAGTGAACACATTTCCACTCTGTGATTGAACACTTTTTGGGTACCCTGAATATCTTCTATATTATTTGACCAATATTTTAGAGCGTTTTGTTGTAATGCTCTGCCATAAGAGAAGCTCATAATAAAATTTGTAGAATTTAGCTTATTTATAACATTTAGATTTTCAGTAGCACCTTTTTCAGTTTGACCACCAGACAAAAAAGTGATCCCAGGCACCTGTTCAGGAACAGAATTTTTTAAACATTTAATCGTTAATTTTGCTGTTTCCTCTGAAGTTAATTCAATTTTTGACATGTTACCTGGCAATATCATGTTTGGTTTAAGTATTATGCCTGATAGATCTACTTTATTCAGAAGCAGTTCTTTGAAGCATTCATCCAAGACTTTTGAAGTACAATCAAAACACGTTTTCTCGGAATGATTTCCCTCCATTAAGACCTCTGGCTCTACAATAGGGACCATTCCAGATTCTTGTACTAGTGATGCATATCTTGCGAGGGCATGAGCATTAGATTTAATGGCTAAATTACTTGGGCATCCCTCAGATATACTATAAACACCTCTCCATTTTGTGAATCTTGCCCCTAAATTATAAAATTCTTTTAATCTTTCCCTTAATCCATCAAGTCCTTCTGTAATTTTCTCGTTATTTGAACCTGCTAAATTTTTTGCACCAGTGTCGACTTTTATTCCAGGAACAGATCCAAATTTCTCTATTATATCTGGTATTGATTGACCATTAAACTCCTGTTTAATTGTTTCTTCATATAAAATTACCCCACCTATACCAGTTCTCATTTTTTCTGATGTAAACAAAGCATGTCTAAATTTAAGTCTATTTTCTTTTGAAGATTGAACATTTACGTCGTCTAATCTTTTGGTCATAGTTCCGGTGCTCTCATCCGCAGCAAGTATACCTTTGCCAGGTGATAAAATTTTCATAACTAGTGAATTTAATTCAGACATTAATCAAGTGCTTTTATACCAGGTAATTTTATTCCTTCAAGATATTCCAAAAAAGCTCCACCTGCAGTTGAAACAAAATTAAAGTTTTTCAATAACTTTTTTTTATTTATTACCGCTACAGTATCCCCTCCACCAACTACAGAAAATAACTTTTTAGCTTTTGACCTTGATGAAATTATTTTAGCAATCGCTTCACTTCCATTTGAAAAATTTGGATTTTCAAAATATCCAGCGGGTCCATTCCATAAAACAGTTTTAGATTTATTAATTATTGTCTCTATAGATGATACAGACTTGTTTCCAATATCTAAAATAATATCTTTTTCACTTATTTCTGATATATTCTTATTTTCTGAAGTGCTTTCAAAATTATTACCAACCTTAACGTCCTTAGGTAATACAATTTTACAATTATATTTAATTGACAAGTTAAAAATTCTTTTAATTATATTATTTACATTTTTTTCGTAAATTGATTTACCTATCTCCTTGTTATTAAATTTAAAAAAATTATTTGCCATACCACCAATAACAACAATATTATCAAATTTTGGTATCAAATTTTCGATAATTTTAATTTTAGATGATATTTTTGAACCACCTATAATGCAAGTTATTGGCTTAGTAATATTTGTAGTAATTTTTTTTAACGCATTAACCTCTTCTTCGAATAGCAACCCCGCATATGAATCTATAAATTTTGTTATTGCCACAACTGAGGCATGTTTTCTGTGAGAACATGAAAAAGCTTCATTGACGTAAAAGTCCCCTAATTTAGAAATTCTTTCTGCAAAAAAAGAATCGTTTTTTTCCTCTTCTGGATAAAACCTAATATTTTCAAGCATGAGAATATTATTATTGAATTTTTTTTTAATTGTGGGCCTATCTAACTTTAAAACATTATCATAAATTAATTCTATCTCTCTATTAATTTTTATTTCTAAACACTTTGCGACCGGCATTAAAGATAATTTTTTTATTTTTTGACCATTGGGTCTGCCGATATGTGAAACTATAATTATCTTTGCTCCTTTTTTAAGAAGAAGATTTAAGCTTTCTACAATTTTATCAATTCTAGTAGTATCTACTATTTTGTTATTTACCAAAGGAACATTCAGGTCCAATCTTATCAAAACTATTTTATTTTTAACTTTACCTAAAAGTTTTAAGAAGGATTTCATCAATGAAAAAATTAAATATATTTAACTAAATCACACATTCTATTGGAAAATCCCCATTCATTATCGTACCATGCTGTAACTTTTCCCATTTTTTTCCCAATAACGTTTGTCAAACTTAAATCTATAATCGCTGAGTGTCTATCATGATTAAAATCTATTGAAACTAATTTTTCAGAGCAAACTCTCATAATTCCTTTAAGTTCTTTTTTTGATGAATTTTCAAGAATATTATTAATTATTTTTGATGTTATGGTTTTTTTTGAGTTAAATACTAATTCAATTAAGGACACGTTTGGGGTCGGTACTCTCATAGCGATACCAGCTAATTTACCCTTTAATTCTGGAATTATATCTCCTATAGATTTAGAAGCACCTGTAGATGTTGGAACTATTGATTGAGCAGCGGACCTACCTCTTCTAGGATCTTTATGAGAATTATCAAGCAATCTTTGGTCAGAGGTATATGAATGTATCGTGGTCATAAATGCCGATTTTAAACTAAATTTTTTATGTAAAACGCTCACAATCGGAGCTAAACAGTTTGTAGTACAAGATCCGGCTGAAATTATTTTATCATTGGATTTAATTTGATTATGGTTCACTCCAAATACTATCATTTTATCTGAATCTTTACATGGAGCTGAAACCAAAACTTTCTTTGCACCATTTATTAAATGTGGTATTAATTTTTCTTTAGAATTAAATTTCCCAGTACACTCTAAAACAATATCAGAAGATGATTTTTTCCATTGAATCTCGTCTATTTTCGACTTTTGAGTGTAAAGAATTTTCATATTATTGATATAAATAAAATTTTTATCATGTCTTATTTTTGACCTAAACAATCCATGAATAGAATCATACTTTATTAAGTTACAAGCGGTTTCAATGTTCGATCTGCTATTAATATGCTTAATTTTTATCGTTTTATAATTATTTTCAAATATAGATCTTATGATCATTCTTCCTATTCGTCCCAAACCATTAATACCAATTTTTTTTTTCATTCTAGTTTTTTAAAATTTTTTTTATTTTATTAATTATTTTTAAATCATTTAAATTATAAAAATTGTAAATTTCTTTATAAGGCGCACTTTTGCCAAAGTCATTTATACCAAAACATAAGCCTTTATTTTTAACATATTTTTGCCAAATATCACTAGACCCCGCTTCGATTGTAAATAAATATTTTGTTTCATTAAGAATTTTTTCTTTATATTTTTTAGTCTGATTATCAAACAATTCATGAGATGGCATTGATATGATTTTTGAATAAATCTTTTCTGTGGCTAATTTATGACCTACACTAATCGCAAGTCCAACTTCAGATCCACTTGCAATTAAAGTGATCTGGATCTTTTTGGAGGTTCGCATTACTTCGTAACCTCCATTTAAGCATTTATTTTTTGATATAAACTTTTTTCTAAACTGTACCAAGCTTTGCCTGGTTAACGCTAGTAGACTTGGCCCTGTTTCATTTAGTAAAGCCAACTCCCAGCACTCAATAGTTTCGGTTGTATCACCAGGTCTAAAAACTTTAAGGTTTGGTATTGATCTTAATCCTGTCAATTGCTCGACTGGTTGATGTGTTGGCCCATCCTCACCAAGGCCTATTGAATCATGAGTCATAATATAAATAACTCTTTGTTTCATTAAAGCAGATAGTCTTATTGAGGGTTTACAATAATCACTAAAAATTAAAAAAGTACCACCATAAGGAATTAAGTTGCCATGAAGCGAAATACCATTCATTATTCCACACATTGCATGTTCTCTTACCCCGTAATGGATGTAATTTCCCGCAAAGTTGTTTGAATTAATAATTTTGTGGGCATCTGTTTTGGTATTATTTGATCCAGCTAAATCAGCAGACCCACCTATTAGCTCAGGAAAATTTTTAGTTATTGTTGCAATAATTTTTTCTGATGATTTTCTCGTAGCTATATTTTTATTATTTGTTCCTACTAAATTATGTTTTTCCTTAGAAATTAATTTTTTAAGTCTTTTTCTTATATTCTTTTTGTAAAAAATTAAATTTTTTTTATTCGAAATTTTTTTTTGTTTACCAATCTTCCTCCACTCATCAAGAATTTTTTTAGGAACTTCAAATGGTTTATAATCCCATTTAAGTTTTTTTCTTACTAGTTCAACTTCCTCCTCACCTAACGGACTTCCATGGGCCATGGCTGTTCCTGATTTATTAGGAGATCCATAGCCAATTTTAGTTTTACATGATATCGCAATAGGTTTTTTTGACTTTTGAGCCTTTTTGAGAGATTGATAAATTTGTTGATGATTATGACCATCAATCTCAACAAAATTCCAACCATAGCTTAAAAATCTTTTTTTTGTGTCATCGCTAACAGTAAGAGATGTAGGACCATCTATAGAAATCGAATTATTATCAAAAAGTAATATCAAATTATTTAATCTCAAATGTCCTGCAAGACTTAAAGATTCATGACTAACGCCTTCCATTAAACATCCATCACCAGCAATTACATAAATCTTATGATCAACTTTACTTTTCCCAAATCTTTTTTTTAAAATTTTTTCTGAAATTGCTAAACCAACCGCATTAGCAATTCCTTGTCCCAAAGGTCCAGTTGTAGTTTCGATACCTGAATTTGGAACATACTCAGGGTGACCAGCACAAATTGAGTTTAATTTTCTAAAATTTTTTAAAGAAGAAATAGGAAATAATTTATAACCCGTAAGATATAATATAGAATATAGTAACATTGAACCATGCCCTGCTGATAATATAAATCTATCTCTATTTATCCAATCTGGGTCTTTTGGGTTAAATTTCAAGAAATATTTGTAAAGAATAGTTGCCACATCAGCCATGCCCATTGGCATACCAGGATGACCAGAATTTGCCTTTTGAACAGCATCAATAGATAAAAACCTTATTGCATTTGCTAAATCTGTATATTTAATTTTCAATATTTATCCTATGTAGACTTAAACGACTCAATTTAATAATATATTTATATATATGAAAACTAATAATGAAAAAGAAAAAAAATTGACAATAGCCTTGGATAAACTAAAAAAATTTTCTTTTGATAATAATCAATATATTAACCAGCTTAATGATCTTAAAACAAAAAAAAATCAATTAGAAATTGAAAAAGGAGCTTTATTATTTAAATTTAAAAAATTAAATGAGAATTACGATAACTTAAAATTACAATTAGATTATTTGGAGAAACAAAACAAAGAGGAGAGAAAAAGAGAAAAGATCTTTGAACACAAAATTGACGAACTGAACCAAGAGACAGATAATTTAATACAAGAGGTTGATAAATGGCAAACGTAAACATTAAGTTTAACGGAAAAGAATATCTTTTATCTTGTGAGGACGGACAAGAAGAGCATTTAGAAGAATTATCTTTAAGGCTAAATAATAAATTTGAAAAATTAAAAGTAAAATTAGGAAATATTGGAGAAAGTAAGCTGTTGTTAATTTCGTCTATAACCATAATGGATGAATACTTTGAAACACGAAAAAAAATAGAATTACAAAAAAAAGAATTAGATAATTTAAAAGATAAATTTAAAGAGATTAAAACATTAGTATATGATTATAAAGATGATAAAGAAATGCAGATCCTAAATTTAAATAAATCCTTAAGTGAAGTGAAAACTCAAATAGAACAAACAAATAATGATTTCGATAAAATAATTGACAACACAACCAAAGAAATTGAAAAATTTATACAAAGATCTATTAGTGATACACAAATATAATAAATCTAAAAGTGTTAAAAAATAAAATTAGAAAAAAAATTATTAATCTTCGAAAAAATAGCTTTAATAGTCATTTAAATATTAAAATAAATAACTTATTAAAAATTGTAAAAAAATCAAAAATGCCCAAACCATCAATTGGAGGATATTATCCAGTAAATTTTGAAATTGATTGTTTAAAAATTCTAAAAACTTTAGAAAAAAATAAATTTAAAATATCTTTACCGATAGTCAGTAAAAGTAATTCAATGAATTTTTACAGATACTCATTTAAACAACCTTTACAATTAAATAAGTATGGTATTCCTGAACCAAATAAAAAAATAAAAGTTTACCCAGATATATTAATAGTCCCACTCGTAGCTTTTGATAAAGATCTTTATAGAATTGGTTATGGAGGTGGTTATTATGACAGATATATAGCTAAATTAAAAAAAAAAAAATATTTTATAACAATCGGTTTTGCTTATTCATTTCAGATTATTAATAAAGTACCAATTAATAAATTTGATAAAAATCTAGATTTTATTATAACTGAAAATAAAGTCTATAAATGAAGTTATTGTTCTTAGGGGATATAGTTGGTGACTCTGGAAGTAATGCTATTAAGAGATATTTGCCTGATATTATATCTGTAAATAGTATAGATTTTGTAGTGGTGAATGGAGAAAATTCATTTTCTTCTGGGGTTGGTATAAGCGAGAATCTTGTGAATGAGTTTTTATCTTGTGGGACCGATGTGATTACCACTGGAAATCACGTTTGGGATCAAAAAGAAATTCTAGATTTCATTAAAAAGGAAAAACGTCTTTTAAGACCTTTAAATATGTCTAAGGAATTACCAGGTAATGGTTTTGGAGTTTATAAATCTAAAAAAGGATATAGCATTGGTGTTTTGAACATTATGGGAAATGTTTTTATGAAAAAAAGTGATGACGTTTTTGAAACCTCATTAAACTTTATAAAAAAATATAAATTAAAAAAAGATTACGATTTTTTACTAGTGGATTTTCACGGCGAGATTACCAGTGAGAAAATGGCTATAGGTCATCTTTTCGATGGAAAAGCTACTTTGGTTATTGGTACCCATACGCATGTTCCAACAAATGATGCACGAATTTTAGAAAACGGGACTGCTTATCAAACAGATGCTGGAATGTGTGGAAATTATAATTCTGTTATCGGCATGAATAAAGAGAATTCAATTAATAAGTTTTTAAAAAAAAATTCAGTCAACCATAGCCCCCAAAGTGGTGATGCATCCATATGTGGCGCAATAATTGATTGTGATATTGATACTGGTTTAGCAAAAAATATTAAAAGTTTTATTTTTGGCGGAGATCTCGATAAATAAACTTTATGGCGGGACATTCACATTGGGCAGGAATTAAGCATAAAAAAGATAGAGTTGATAAAATAAGATCAAAGATATTTTCCAAGTTATCAAGAGAAATTACTATAGCTGCGAAACTTGGTGATAAAGATCCAGATAGCAATCCTAGACTAAGGTCTGCAATTCAGTCAGCTAAATCTGCAAATATGCCAAAAAATAACATACAAAGAGCTTTAGATAAATCAAAAGACTCATTTAATAATAATTTAGAAAATATTAGGTATGAGGGTTTTGGACCTAATAATGTTGCATTTATTATTTTGGCTATTACGGATAACAAAAATAGAACAGCGGCAAATATCAGAACAATTTTTCAAAAAAACGATGGTTGCCTAGGAACCTCAGGTTCTGCTTCACACAATTTCAAACAATTAGGAGTTATTAAATTTCTCAAAGATCAAATACAAGAAAACATTATTTATAATTTTGTTGTTGATATTGGGGTAGATGATTTTTTAATTTATAAAAAATACTATGAAGTTCATTGTGAAAAAAATAAAATTTATGATATAAAAAAAAAATTGGAGACAAAAATAAAGCATTTTATGTCAACAGAAATAGAGTGGATAGCCATTAATAAAGTAACCTTAAATAAAGAACAAAATCAAGCTATATTAAATTTGTTTGAAAACCTTTATGATAACGATGATGTCCAAAGCGTTTACTTCAATTTAGAAAGAAAGGATTAGTTGTATGCTTATCATAGGAATTGATCCTGGAATTTCTGGTGCAATATGTTTCTTTGAAGATGACAAGGTAGTCGATATTATTGATATGCCGTCTATGACAGATGGGAAAAAAAATAAAAAACAAGTAAACGGCGCACAAATCTATAATGAAATTAATGAAAGAATTAAAAATAGACCCTTAAAGGATGTTAAAGTAGTAATCGAACATGTTACAGCAATGCCAGGGCAGGGTGTTACAAGCATGTTTAATTTTGGTCAGTCTTTTGGAGTTTTAAAAGGAATATGTTCTGCAATGCAATTATCAACTTTTTTTGTCAGGCCTGTAAAGTGGAAAAAATATTTTAATCTGATTAAAAGTGAAAAATCTGCAAGCAGAACTAAAGCAATTGAAATTTTCCCACAAGTGTCCTCAATGTTGTCAAAAAAAAAAGATATTAATAAAGCTGACGCTATATTAATAGCGTGTTTTTTTAATAATACATATAAATTAGAAGAATAAGCAATAAAAGACTTGCCAAATTGATGACACAAATTAGTGTGAAAGGTTTAACATGGAAGCCGATATTACATCACAAGCTGTTGGATTATCGAGTACAGACTTTTCGATTATTCAACTTTTTTTAAGAGCAGATATAATAGTAAAAAGCGTGATTATTATTTTAATCTCTGCATCAATCTATTCTTGGGCAATTATTTTCGAGAAATATAAAATGTTCAAAAGAATAAATAAAACATCCCAAGATTTTGAGGACAAATTTTGGAAATCTAAATCTGCTGAAACATTATACAACAACTTGCCTGCAAATATCGATGATCCTATGGCGAAGGTTTTTAAAAATTCTATGCAATCGGTTATTAAAACAAAATCTAAAGCTAATATATCGGATAGACTTGGAATCACTTTGGAGACAAATATCGAGAAACAAATGAATATTATTGAAAAAAATTATACTTTTCTTGCAACTGTTGGATCTACAGCGCCTTTTATAGGCTTGTTTGGAACAGTTTGGGGAATAATGAATTCTTTTCAATCAATAGCGATTTCTAGAAATACAAGTCTTGCAATTGTAGCCCCGGGTATAGCTGAAGCACTTTTTGCAACTGCTTTGGGTTTGCTAGCAGCTATTCCAGCGGTAATAGCTTATAATAAATTTAATAGCGACTCAAAAAAATATTTTCAAAAACTAGAAAATTTTTCAAAGAGATTTATATCAATAATTTAAAATGTCTTTCAATATTAAGAGATCCTCAAGAGAGCCTATGAGTGAAATAAATGTTACACCGTTTGTTGATGTGATGTTGGTACTTTTGATCATTTTTATGGTAACCGCTCCTCTTTTAACAGTTGGAGTGCAAGTAGATTTACCAGAGAGTTCCGCGGACTCATTACCAGAGGAACAAGAACCTTTAACATTAACCATAAATTCCAAGGGAGAGATTTATATTCAAGAGTCCAAGGTAGAGTACGACAATATAATTTCTAAAATACTTGCAGTTTCCAAAAATAGAACAGATACAAGAATATATGTTAGAGGAGATAAAAACATTAATTATGGACGTGTTCTTGAAATTATGGGCATGCTTTCTGGGTCAGGTTTTACAAAAGTTGCTCTAATTTCCGAGCCTTACAAAGAAAGATAATAATGTGTACAAAAATATACTAATTTCATCTGGTTTCCATTTACTAATAATTATTATAACAATTATAAGTTTTCCATTTATTGCAAAAAAACCTCTAGATCTTCCACCAATTATCTCAGTAGAGTTAATACAAATTAAAGACAAAACAAATGTACCATTTGCTCCAAGGGCAAAAAAAATAATTGAAAAAGTAAAAGATGATGAAAAGTTATTATCGGAACAAGCTCCACCCAAAAAAATTAAAAAAATTAAACCAGATGCAATTCCAATGCCTGATGATAAAACTAAGATAATTAAAAAATTGGACGATAAACAAAATCCAGAAATTGACGATAATAAAGCGAAACAGGTATCTGAATTTGAAAAAAAAGATATTTTTGATCCAAGTAATATTGCAGCTTTAATAGATAAATCAAAAGAAAATATAGCCGAGACAAGTATCAAATCAGATAAAATTACACAATCTCAAGATAAAACTATGGATATTTCAGGTTTAACTTTAAGCGAAGAGGACGCACTTAAAGCTCAAATATTTGGATGCTGGAGCATACCCCTAGGATTGCCATATAATGAAAATCTTTTAGTAAGAATTAAATTGAAATTAAAGCCGGATGGTACAATAATTGACTCTGAAATTTTAGATCATGCAAGAATGAACAAGCCAGGACAAAATTTTTATAGAGTTTTAGCTGAAAGTGCCTTAAGGGCTATACAATTATGTCAACCTCTACGAGTTCCAACAACGGGATATGAAAGATGGAAGGACTTACAGCTAAATTTTGATGCAAGGGAAATGTTAGAGGGATGAAAAAAATTTTATTATTATTGTTATTTTTAATTTGTATTAAAAATACATCTTATGCATTAATCGAGGTTGATATTACGAGGGGTAATCTTAATCCACTACCAATAGCTGTTTCACCTTTATTTTCCGACAACAATACAAATGATCAACTAAAAAAAAATTTAAAAATAGAAAACTTGGGAAAAAATATTTCTGAGGTAGTTGAAAATAATTTAAGAGTCACAGGTCTATTTAATCCACTAGACAAAAAAGCTTTTTTACAAAAACCTGACATAGCACATCTCAAACCAAGGTTTGAAGATTGGTCACTTATTAAATCTCAAGCTTTAATGACAGGACAGGTGAAATACGATGAAGGCAAACTAAGAGTAGAGTTCAGACTTTGGGATGTCTTGGCTGCCAAAGAAATGATGGCTTTAGCTTTTACAACAGTGCCAGATAATTGGAGAAGAATAGGCCATATAATTTCAGATAAGATATATGAGAGATTAACTGGAGAAAAAGGATATTTCGACACTAGAATAATTTATGTTGCTGAAGAGGGACCAAAAACAAAAAGAATAAAGAAGTTGGCTATAATGGACCAAGATAGTTACAACGTTAAATATTTAACATTAGGAAACGAATTAGTTTTGACACCTAGATTTAATCCAACTAATCAGATGGTAACCTATCTTTCGTATTTTAAAAATTTACCAAGAGTTTATTTATTAGATATAGAAACTGGAATACAAGAAGTTGTTGGTGATTTTCCTGGCATGACATTCGCACCACGATTTTCACCTGATGGAAAAAAAATAATTATGAGTTTTGCTCAAGATGGAAATTCAGATATCTATACAATGGATCTCGAGAATAGAATTGTCGAGAGAATTACAAACCATCCATCAATTGATACTTCCCCGTCTTTTTCTCCAGACGGAAACTTTATTACATTTAATTCTGACAGAAGTGGTTTTCAACAAATTTATGTTATGAAATCCGATGGAACAAAAGTCAAAAGAATTTCTTTTGGGAAAGGATTATATGGGACCCCAGTTTGGTCTCCTAGAGGAGATCTCATAGCATTTACAAAACTTCATAAAGGAAAATTTTACATAGGCGTAATGAGAACCGACGGATCAGGTGAAAGATTATTAACAGAAAATTATTATCAAGAGGCTCCCTCCTGGTCGCCAAATGGAAGGGTCCTGATATTTTACCGCGAAACAAAATCAAATAATGAAGGAGAAGGATTTTCAGCAAAACTTTGGTCGATAGATCTAACTGGTTATAATGAAAGACAAGTATCCACTGAAACCGATGGATCCGACCCGTCCTGGTCATCATTATTAACAAAATAATCCCAAATTAGTCATAAAATACGATTTAAAAATCATTGATTTTTATGCTTGAAAGATCTATTTAGTTGTGAAAAAGTTCAAATTAGAATTAATTAAGGAGCACTATGATATCTAACAGAATTTTAAAAAATATTTTTTTAGCTTTCTTTTTTAGCTTAGTTTTGTCTGCATGCGCTACTCAGACAAAAAAAGTAGATTCACAAATTGAAAGCGATGTTTACTCAGGAACCGATACAGTTGAATATTTAGCTAGCGGTGTTCCAGATAGAGTTTTCTTTGCTACAAACGAATCTTCACTTACCACAGCATCAAGGGACACTTTAAGAAAACAAGCTTCATGGTTAAGAAAAAATTCAAATATAAATATCGTACTAGAAGGCCATGCAGATGAAAGAGGTACAAGAGAATATAACCTTGCTTTAGGTGAAAGAAGAGCAAATGCAGCGAAAGATTATCTTTTAACGTATGGTATATCTTCAGATAGGATTTCAGTAATAAGTTACGGTAAAGAAAGACCCGTTGACTCAGGATCCAATCCATTAGCTTGGTCAAAAAATAGAAGATCAGTATCAGTTAAGGCAAATTAAATAATTTTTTTACAAAGACCCTGGTTAGATCAACCAGGGTCTTTTTTTTGCCATTTTTATTCTTACAAATGAAATAATGTTTAAAAAGAATATTAAAATAATAATTAATGTAATATTTTTTATTATCGCGAATATGTCATCGGTTTCGAGTGAAAATCATAATATTAATGAAATTTTAGAATTAATTCAGTCTGATATAAAAACTTTAGAAAGAGCTGTCTATGCTGAAAAAATAGACAATAACTCTGGTAAGATTTTTTCAGAAACAAACCTAGACGAAAATTCTGAGGATGTTTTAACTAGGCATTTGTTAAAACTATCTGAAATTGAGACACAATTTCAAAACTTAACGAACAGGTTTGAGGAAATAAATTTTAAAATAGATAAACTGTCAACTAGAATGTCAAAGGTTCAAGCAGATAACCAATTGAGATTACAGCAAATAGAAAAAAGAATAAATAAAAATTTAAGTGAAGAAACTAAAAAAATTACTTCGATTAAAAAAAGCGATGGAAATAAAATTCTTCCTGGATCAAGTGAGCCTCAAGATCTTGGATCAATAACTTATAAAGATATGGAAAGTCAAACTGATGATCAACAAATACAGTCGATCGATACAACTGCGTCTATTGTGACCGAAAATTTTATAGCGGATGAAAAAATATTACCTGAAACCTCTCCAACAAAACAATACGAGTTTGCAACAAGTTTTTTAAAGGTTGGGGACTATAATACTGCTGAAAGAGCATTTAGAGAATTTGTGTTGACTAACTCAAGTCATAGTTTGGCAGGTAATGCACAATATTGGTACGCAGAAACTTTCAGAATAAGGCAATTATACACTGACGCAGCTTCTGCTTATTTAGAAGGTTATCAGAATTACCCAAAAAGTGATAAAGCACCTATAAATTTACTCAAACTTGGCGTATCTTTAGTTCAAATTGGTGAAAAAGATCAAGGATGTCTCATGATTGCAGGAGTGAAAAAACAATATCCAGATGCAAAGGACTCTGTAATTCAAAAAGCTAAATATGAGGAAAAAAAGTTTGAGTGCAAAAAAAATAAATCATAAAAATATTCTTTTTAAATTATCAAACAAAAAAATCTTAAAAGTATATAAAAAGTTTGAGAAAAAATTTGCAACCTTAAAGTTATCTAATAAAACAATCGCAGCCGCTATTTCAGGTGGACCAGATAGTAATGCACTAGCATTTTTGATCAAATGTATAAGCTTAAAAAAAAATTTTGATGTTGAGTTCTATCACGTTAACCATGGTTTAAGAAGTACATCTTCTAAAGAAGCAAAAATATTACAAAAAAAATTAAAAAATTTTAATATAAAAATCAAAATTCTTAAATGGAATGGAAAAAAACCACATAAAAATGTTCAGTCTGAAGCTAGGAAAATAAGATATAAACTGATGTTTGAAGAGATGAAAAAACAAAAAATTGAAAATATTTTTCTCGCACATACCAAAAACGATTTAATAGAAAACTTTTTTTTAAGATTGACCAGAGGCTCTGGATCAGAGGGATTGGTATCATTTGCAAATTTTTCCACTGTTACCGAGGGTTTTACTGTCATAAGACCTTTACTAAATATCAATAAATCTGAGCTAATATATATTTCAAAGAAAGTTTTTAATTTTTATATAAACGATGTTTCAAATTTAAACGAAACATTTAAAAGAGTAAGATTTAGACGCATAATACAGGATGTTAAAAATGAGGGCCTAAATGTAAAAAAATTAAATCAAACTATTGAAAACCTATCTACAACAAATAAAGCAATAAAATTTTATGTTAATCAAAATATACTGCATAATACAAATTTGAAAACAAATAAAAAACATGTAATACTTTCAAAGCTTTTTTTTGAAAAACCGTACGAAATTATTTTTCGATCTTTTTCTGAAATTTTAAGAATAATCGGTGATAATTATTACCCACCCCGTGGAAAAAAATTATCTCATGCCATCAATCTCATTCAAAATAAAAGCTTTAGAAAGACTACTTTAGGAAGATGCGTAATTGAGAAATCTCAAGATTCTGTATTAATTTATAAAGAATATTAAAAAAAAACCTAAAAATGTATATTTTGCCACTTGTTAAATGTACAATAACGCTTATTTTAGATCTATGAACTTTAAAAATCTTGCGATGTGGGCTGTGATAATTGTCTTGACTATAGGTCTTTATAACATGTTCAAGAACCCTCAAAGATCAATAAATCAGAACAATACGATTATTTTTTCTGAGTTTTTGAAAGAAGTTGAAAACGGAAGAGTGGTTCAGGTGCAAATTCAAGGTAATAACATTGAGGGGATATTATCTGATGGAAAAAATTTTAAAACATATTCTCCAAACGACCCAAACCTGATACAGAAATTGACAGAAAAAGGAATTAGCATTTCGGCAGCTCCAACTGATGAAAAAATGCCATCACTGTTTGGGGTATTGTTATCATGGTTTCCAATGTTACTGTTAATCGCAGTCTGGATTTTTTTTATGAGACAAATGCAGGGCGGAAAAGGTGGCGCCATGGGATTTGGACGATCAAAAGCCAAAATGATGAACGAGATTAAGGGTAAAGTAACTTTCAATGATGTTGCAGGTGTAGAGGAAGCTAAAGAAGAAGTAGAAGAAGTAGTAGAATTTTTAAAAGATCCAAAAAGATTTAGCAGGCTTGGTGGTAAAATTCCTAGGGGTTGTCTTTTAGTCGGTCCACCGGGAACAGGGAAAACTTTACTGGCTAGAGCAATTGCGGGTGAAGCAGGTGTGCCGTTCTTTACAATTTCTGGATCCGATTTTGTTGAAATGTTTGTTGGTGTTGGAGCTTCAAGAGTAAGAGATATGTTTGAGCAAGGAAAAAAGCATTCTCCGTGTATTATTTTTATAGATGAAATTGATGCTGTGGGTAGAAGCAGAGGAGCAGGATTAGGCGGCGGAAATGACGAAAGAGAACAGACTTTAAACCAATTATTAGTTGAGATGGACGGTTTCGATACCAACGAAGGTGTTATTATAATAGCAGCTACTAACAGACCTGATGTATTAGATCCTGCACTACTTAGACCAGGAAGATTTGATAGACAAGTGGTTGTTTCTTTGCCAGATATTATAGGAAGAGAAAAAATTTTAAAAGTCCATAGTAAAAAAATATCAATGACGCCAGATATAAATTTAAGAACTATTGCAAGAGGAACACCTGGTTTCTCAGGCGCAGATTTAGCAAATCTTGTTAATGAAGCTGCTTTGTTAGCAGCTAGGAAAAATAAGAGAATTGTTACCTATCAGGAATTTGAGGAAGCTAAAGACAAAGTAATGATGGGAGCTGAAAGAAGATCTATGGTTATGACAGAGGATGAAAAAAAACTCACTGCTTATCATGAGGCAGGCCATGCGATTGTAACTATTAATGAAAAAGCAGCATACCCAATACATAAAGCTACTATTATTCCAAGAGGAAGAGCTTTAGGTATGGTAATGCAATTACCAGAAAAGGACGAAGTATCTCAAACAAGAGAACAGCTACACGCACAAATGGCTATTGCAATGGGTGGAAGAGTAGCCGAGGAGCTTATCTTTGGTGATGAGAAAGTAACAACTGGTGCTGTAAGTGATATAGAGCAAGCAACAAAAAGAGCAAGAGCCATGGTAATGAGAGCTGGATTAAGTAAAGAACTAGGTCCAATTGCTTATGGTGAAAATGAGGAAGAAGTATTTTTAGGAAGATCCGTCGCAAGACAACAAAACATGTCAGAAGAAACTGCAAAAAAAGTAGACTCGGAAATAAAAAAATTTGTTGAACAAGGCTACGATAGAGCAAAAAGTGTTTTAACTGAAAAAATAGAAGATTTGCATAAAATTGCAAAAGCACTTTTAACCTACGAAACACTAACTGGAGAAGAAATTGAGGATATTGTTAATAAAAATGTCTATCCTTCAAATAAAGAGGATCTAAAGGTTGAAGAAAATGACCAAGATTCTGCACTAGGATCAATTGGATTAAAACCAAAGATAGTTCATTAATTTGATGAAAAAATATTACACTAGGGCGTGTAATTTTTTTTACGGTAAAACTTCTAGAAATCTAGTATTAAAAAAACTTTCTCTACCTTTAAGCGGGAATAACAACATATCTTTTGATACAATTGAAATTATATCAAGAAAATCAATTAATAAAATTAAAGTTAAAGATTTAAAAAAAATTAGTAAAAAGCAAAGACAGAAAATCTATTTAGATATAAAAAATTTAGTAAAAAAAAAAAAAATAAAAAATTTAAAGTTTAATAATTTGCCAATTTTAATGGGTATTTTAAATTTAACACCTGACAGTTTTTCTGATGGCGGAAAATATAATAAAAAAAATATTGGATATCGCCATGCAAAAAAATTAATTAAAGATGGATGTTCTATTTTAGATATAGGAGGTGAGTCTACTCGGCCTGGGTCAAAAGAAATTAGCACTTCTAAAGAGTGGAATAGGATTTCGTCTGTAATAAAAAGAGTCAAAGATTTAAAAACTTTTATTTCTTTGGATACAAGGAAAAGCATTGTTATGAAGAAAGGGATATCAAATAAAATTAATTTAATTAATGATGTTTCTGGACTTGGGTACGATAATAATACAATTAACGTTTTAAAAAAAACAAAAATACCTTTTGTTATTCATCACATGAAAGGAAATCCATCGAATATGCAAAATAATCCAAAATATAAAAATGTGCTTTTAGATATTTATGATTTTTTTGAACAAAAAATTAATTATATAAGATCGCATGGAATTAAACATAATAATATAATTTTAGATCCTGGCATAGGTTTCGGTAAAAATTTGAAACATAATATTACCTTAATTCGAAATATTTCTATTTTTCACTCGCTTGGTTTTCCTATAATGTTAGGAACATCAAGAAAAAAATTTATAAAAGAATTATCTGGTGTAAACGATAGCAATATGAGATTAGGAGGAACAATTTCGTCTAATTTATACGCTTTAATGCACGGAGTGCAAATTTTAAGAATACATGATGTTAACGAGGTTAATCAAAGTATAAAAGTTTTCAAATCCTTAAATTTTTAATATGATAAAAAAATACTTTGGAACAGATGGAATTAGAGGAAAAGTAAATAAGGATAAAATAAATGGTGAGATGTTTTTTAAATTTGGTTTGGCAGCAGGTACATATTTTAAAAACCTAAAAAAAAAAAAACAAACTGCAATAATTGCAAAAGATACCAGATTATCTGGATACACTTTAGAGCCAGCCTTAGTATCTGGGCTAACTTCAGCAGGAATGCATGTTTTTACGCTTGGCCCTTTGCCTACAAATGGTTTAGCAATGCTGACAAAAAAAATGAATGCAAACATGGGAATTATGATAACTGCTTCTCATAATCCTTTTTATGATAATGGATTAAAATTATTTGGGCCAAACGGTTTAAAATTGTCAGATAATATAGAAAAAAAAATTGAAAAATTGATTGACTCTACTATTGAAGAGAATCTTTCAGATCCAAGAAATCTTGGTAGGGTTAAGAGATTAGAGAATGCAAATACAGATTATATAAAAATTTTAAAAAGTAATTTTCCTCGGGACTTTAATCTTAAGGGTATGAAAATTGCTATAGACTGTGCAAACGGAGCGGGTTACAGGTCAGGACCTTTGCTACTGAAAAGTTTAGGTGCAATAGTTTATCAGTATGGAACTTCTCCAAATGGATATAATATAAATCATGAATGCGGTTCAACATTTCCTAACAAAATTAAAAATTTAGTAAAAAAACATAAAGCAAACATAGGAATATCCCTTGATGGTGATGCAGATAGGATCATTATATGCGATGAAAAAGGTAAAATTATTGACGGGGACCAAATAATTGCAATGTTAGCATGTAGGTGGAAGAGGAAAAAGATCCTAAGGGGTGGTGTAATAGGTACATTAATGTCAAATTATGGATTGGAAAAGTACTTTAAAAAGCAAAAAATAAAATTTATCAGAGCAAATGTAGGGGATAGGTATGTAAAGGAAAAAATGAAAAAAAATAATTTTAATCTAGGCGGCGAACAGTCAGGACATATTATTTTAGGTAAATTTGCGACTACGGGAGATGGTTTACTTGTTGCGCTTGAAATCTTGTTTTCATTAAGGAAGGGAAAAAAAGCTAGCGAATTATTCAATATATTTAGATCAACACCACAAATTTTAAAAAATATCAAAGTAAAAGATAAATCAATAATCGACTCCGATAAATGCAAATTAGCTATTAAAAAATCAATTCAGCTTATAAAAAATCAAGGCAGAATGCTAGTACGAAAATCTGGGACTGAGTCTAAAATTAGAATTATGGGAGAGTCTAGAAATATTCCTCTACTTAAAAATTGTATTAATATTGTAAAAAAATCTATAATATAAAATTGAAACTTAAATCTAAAATATTAATTATAGCAGGGTCAGACTCATCTGGAGGAGCTGGTGTACAAGCAGATATAAAAACCGCAACAAGTCTGGGATCTTATGCAATGAGTGCTATAACAGCAATCACATCTCAAAATACAACTGGAATTTTATCTATATCTAAAGTACCGATTAAACAAATTGAAAATCAAATTCAATTTACTTCAAAAGATATTAAACCTGACGCTGTTAAAATCGGAATGTTACACTCTGCAGAAGTAATAAAAAAAATTATAAAATGTTTAAATTATATAAAAGTAAAAAAAATTATATTAGACCCTGTAATGGTAGCAAAAGGAGGAACAAGACTTATTGATAATAAGTCGATAAATATATTAAGAGCAAAATTAATGAATAAAGTAACTTTAATTACACCAAACATTCCTGAGGCAGAAATATTAAGCAAAACAAGAATTACAAATGTTGATGATATGATTTTTTCTGGTAAAAAATTAATAGAGCTTGGTGCAAAAAATGTTCTAATAAAGGGTGGGCATTTAAATTCAAAACATATTTTTGATGTTTATTTAAATAAAAAAGAATTAAAAATATTTAAAAGCATGAAAATAAATACAAAAAATACCCACGGAACTGGTTGCACGTTGTCAAGCGCCATAACTTCTTATTTTTCGTGTGGAAAAACATTAAAGAAATCTTGTGAAATGGCAATTAATTATGTTAACCATTCAATAAGAACTGGACCTAAATATGGGTTAGGTCACGGACCGATAAATCATGTTGAAATAACTAATATAAAAAAAAATTTTAAATGAAGAATGTAGTCGTTGTAGGATCTCAGTGGGGCGATGAAGGTAAGGGCAAAATCGTTGATTGGCTTTCAAGCGAGGCGGATGTTGTCATTAGATTTCAAGGTGGTCATAATGCAGGACATACATTAGTTGTTAATGGTGTGACTTATAAATTAAGATTATTACCATCTGGTATTGTTAGAAAAAACAAAATCTCTATAATTGGAAATGGAGTAGTAATTGATCCATGGGCATTATTAGATGAGATAGAAGAGCTAAAATTAAAAGGCGTACATATAAATAATAAAAACTTAATCATTTCTGACTCAGCAAACTTAATTTTGCCGTTCCACAGAGAAATGGATGAAATAAGGGAGGACTCAGCTGGTAAAGCTAAAATCGGAACAACTAGAAGAGGGATAGGACCAGCCTACGAAGATAAAGTTGGCAGAAGATCAATTAGAGTTATGGATCTGTTATCAGAAAAAAATTTAGACCATCGATTAGAAACAGTATTACTGCACCATAATGCGATCAGAAAAGGTCTTGGAAAAGATATTTACTATAAAAATAAATTAAAAAAAGATCTATTGAAAATAGCTCCACAAATTTTGAAATATTCACAGCCTGTTTGGAAAAAAATTGATGGGTATAAAAAGTCTAGAAAAAAAATATTATTTGAGGGAGCACAAGGGGTATTATTAGACGTAGATCATGGAACATATCCTTTTGTGACCTCATCAAATACTGTTGCATCTTCAGCTGCAACCGGATCAGGGTGTGGAATGAATTCAATAAATTATGTTCTTGGAATTACAAAAGCATATACTACTCGCGTAGGCGAAGGACCTTTTCCAACAGAGCTTAAAGATAATGTCGGCGAATTGTTAGGTATAAGAGGTAAAGAATTTGGAACTGTTACAAGTAGAAAAAGACGATGTGGATGGTTTGATGGTGTATTAGTTAGACAGACAATTAAAATCTCGGGGATAGATGGTATAGCCTTAACTAAATTGGATGTACTAGATGAACTTGATAAAATAAAAATTTGCATTGCTTATGAACTAAATGGAAAAAAAATTGACTATTTGCCAGCTGCTATGGATGATCAACTGAAAGTTAAGCCAATTTACAAGATATTTAAAGGTTGGAAATCTTCAACCAAGGGTATTAAAAAAATTGATGATCTTCCTAAAAATGCAATTACTTATATAAAAGAATTGGAAAAGTTTATTGAAACAAAAGTTTCTAGTGTATCAACAAGCCCAGAAAGAAATGATACAATTTTGATAGAGGATCCGTTTAAGATTTAATTCGCGGGTAATAAATTTTTTGATCTAGCAGAATTTAGCATATGTTTTTGTAATTTTTCGAAAGCTTTATTTTCTATTTGTCTTATTCTTTCTCTGCTGATTTTGAACTTTTTACTTAGGTCCTCTAAAGTTATTGGGTTATCATTTAGCCTTCTAGAGTATAAAATTTCTTTTTCTCTTTCATTTAATATTTTAATCGAATCTTTTAGCAAATCTCTTCTCTGCTCCATTTCCTCTTGTTGTGCAAATTTGAGTTCTTGATCCATTTTGTCATCTACAACCCAATCCTGCCATTCATCGCCATCTTCTCCAATTGGAGAATTCAAGGATTTCTCTTTACCAGACAATCTTCGGTTCATAGAAACTACTTCATTTTCACTTACATCAAGTTTATTTGCAATTTTTTTTACTTCCTCATCTTTCAGATCTCCTTCTGATCTTGGTGCGATCTGATTTTTTATTTTCTTTAAATTAAAGAATAATTTTTTTTGTGCAGTAGTAGTTCCCATTTTCACAAGACTCCATGATCTTAATATATATTCTTGGATAGAAGCTTTTATCCACCACATGGCATAAGTTGCTAGACGAAAACCTTTCTCAGGTTCAAACTTTTTAACTGCTTGCATTAGTCCAATATTTCCCTCAGAAATCATTTCATTAACTGGTAACCCATATCCTTTGTATCCCATAGCTATTTTAGCCACTAGTCTTAGGTGACTTGTGACTAATTTTTCTGCTGATTTAATATTACCAGTATTTTTCCAGTTTTTAGCCAGCATATATTCTTCCTCTGCATCTAACATTGGAAACTTTTTAATTTGAGCAAGATAAGCAGACAAAGCACCTTCGTTAGATAGTGTGGGTAGGTTATATTTACTTTTATTCATAATATTATTTATTTAATAAAGATATTAGATTTTACAATAATTTTTTTTTAAGTATTTCTTAGTTTTTTTAATATATTTTCTAAATCTTCAGGTAATTCTGAACTAAAACTCATTTTATTTTTATTTTTTGGGTGTATAAAGCCCAAGGTTTTCGCATGGAGAAATTGTCTATTCAAATTTTTTAATTGTAAAATGATTTCTTCTTCAACATTTTTGATTCCTCTAAACTTTTTCTTGTATTGCTTATCACCTAATATGTTGTTTCCTTTATAAGTCATGTGCACCCTTATTTGATGCGTTCTGCCTGTTTCCAATTTACATTCTACAAGACTAAAAGTAGGTATTTTTTGGCTCTCGAATATTTCAATAGTTTTATAATTTGTTATTGCTTTTTTTCCATTTGCTTCCCCGACTTCCATTAATTGTCTATTTTTAGAACTCCTTCTAATAAAATTTTCTATCTTTCCAGATCGTGGTCTTAATTTGCCCCAAACCATGGCTAAATATATTCTATCTACTGAATGATTTTTGAACTGATCAGATAACATCATATGAGAAAAATTATTTTTGGCTATAACTACTAATCCTGAGGTATCTTTATCAATTCTATGAACTATGCCTGGTCTAAATTTTTCTCCAATATTCGAAAGTTCCGTTCCTTTATATTTAATTAATGCGTTTACAATAGTCTTATCTAAATTGCCGGCCCCAGGATGAATCGATATACCCGCTTTTTTATTTAAGACTATTAAATCATTATCTTCAAAAATAATATCTAAATTATAATCAAATGGTTTGAGTGAAATCTCCTCAGGCTCAATAATATTAAATTCTATCACGTCACCATATCTAACAATTAAGGATGGCTCTTTGACAATTTTTTCATTTATCTTTAAAAATTTTTTTAATATTAAATTTTTAATTTTTGTTCTACTTATATTTTCACATTTTTGGCTAAGATAATAATCAACCCTAGAATTTTTTTGTGAGTTTTCTACAATTAATTTGATGATATTACTCATATTTTATAATATTAATATGAAATGCGTCTGTAGCTCAACTGGATAGAGCGCCAGATTTCGGCTCTGGAGGTTCAGGGTTCGACTCCTTGCAGGCGCACAAAAAATTTCCTCGTTTATAATATACAAATACAACTATTCTCCCATATTAACTAATGTCCCTTTTTTTCTAGCACCATAAAATGAAAAGTAAAATACAGCAATGGATATTGAAAAATAAGATATATTTAAAAACAAGGCCTTAAATATATTTTCATAGTTTACTGAATTATTAACTAATATTGATCTTGCTTCCTCAAAAACGTAAACTAAAGGTAAAAACTTTGAAATAACCTGTAACCATTCCGGTAATATTGATAGAGGATAATAAACACATCCCAGCGGGGCCAATAAAAATAGAGATGACCAAGCTGTATTTTCAAAAGATGGTCCAAATCTTAAAAGACCAGAAGTTACCAAAATACCTAATGTTGTTCCAAACAAATATAAACTTAGAAAAAGTAACAGCAATGGAAAACCCATATCAAGTATTGAGACACCAAATAATGGGCTCATTAATAAAATTGCCGGAACTATCCCGATTAATGTTCTTATCAAGGCGGTACAAGTTAGGGCAGTAATTATTTCACTTATCTTTAGAGGAGCTATAAATAAATTTGTGAAATTTCTACTCCATATTTCTTCTAGAAATAACATATTAAAACTTATACTCGACCTAAAAAGAAAGTCATAAAGTATTGCACAACTTAATATCACTCCAGCTGTGTTTGTATAATATTCGCTATACATAGTAAAAAATTTTGAAATAAAGCCCCATAAAATTATTTGTATTGTTAGCCAGTAAATTAAGTCTAAGATTCTTGGAAAAGACCCTTTGATCAAATAAAGGTGCCTAATCGACAGCGCATAAATTCTGTTTAATTTCATAATTATTCTCTTACAATTTTTAAAAATGTCTCCTCTAGATTTAACCTTCCATGTCTAGTAATCAAATCTTTACATGTGCCGTTATCAATAATTTTTCCACCCTTCATCATCATCACCTTAGAACAAAGTCTTTCGACTTCATTCATGTTGTGAGATGCAAGTAAAATAGTTGTCTTATTTTTGAATGAATAATCCTCTAGATAAGATCTTATGTAATCCCCTGTGTCAGGATCAAGGCTTGCTGTAGGCTCGTCTAATAATAAAATCTTAGGATTGTTTATCAAAGATTTTGCTAAAGAGACTCTATTCTTTTGACCAGATGACAACTCCCCCGTCTTTCTATTTTCAAAATCTTTAAGATTTAGCTCATCAATTAAAGTATTAATTCTGGATTCTAAATTTTTTACTTCATACATTTTACCATATACAGTTAAATTTTCTCTGATCGTAAGTTTTTTTGGTAATTCTACATAAGGTGATATAAAATTCATTTTTTCTAAAGCCTCAATTCTATTTTTTTCATTTTCAACATTTTTTCCATTAATCAAAATTTCTCCTTTAGAAGGTTTTATAAGCCCTAATATCATTCCAATTGTAGTAGTTTTACCACACCCGTTTGGCCCAAGTAGTCCAATAATTGTCCCTGTTTCAATCTCAAAATTTAAATTTTTAACAGCCTCAAACTCATTATAGTTTTTGTATAGACTTTTAATTTCAATGCTCATTTGAATGACGCTCTTTTTAACCTATCATTAATTGTTTGTCCAAGACCTTTGTTTGGAATTTTTTCTACTTCTATAAGCTTATATTTTTTTTTTTTTATCTTTCTAAGCATTTTATATAGATTTTTACCAGCTTCTATTAAATTCTTTTTTTTTGTAAGATAAAAAAAATTTTTATTATTAGTCCTTTTTTTGTTGATTAACAAATAAGCACTACCTTTTTTTGGATTTTTAATATTTAGTTTAATAGGAATTCCAGGCGAATAATGAAGTTTACTTTGCCCAGGAAATTTGAGTTTATTTTCAGAAAAATATTTTAGATTAAGACCAATAGCTTTATTAATTTCCTCTATACTTAATCCCCCAAGCCTTATAATTTTTGGCTTGTTAATAAGATTAACAATTGTAGATTCTAAACCTATTGAGGATCTGCCACCATTTAGAATATATTTTATTGTTTTTCCAAACTCATCTTTAACATCATTTTTTGTTACTGGACTAATGCCAGTAGATATATTAGCACTGGGCGCTGCTAATGGAAAATTAATTTTCTTTAAAAGCGATCTTGTGATATGGTGTTTTGGAAATCTAACTGCAAGTGAATTTTGATTGTTTGTAACATTCTTTGATACCATACTGTCATTTTTTAGTTTTAAAATAAATGTGATTGGTCCCGGGCAAAATTTTTTATAAAGCTTAATAACATATCTGTTTACATGACAATCTTTTTTTAATCTTTCTAGATTATAATAGTGAACTATCAAAGGATTATTTTTTGGTCTTTTTTTTATTTTGAAAATTTTTAATGTCGCTTCATTTGAATATGCATTTGCAGCTAGTCCATAAACCGTTTCAGTAGGTATTCCAATACACTCATTTTTTTCCAAAATTTTAATTGATTTTTTAATACTGGAATTATTAATTTTCATGTATTATTTAGATGTTTAATATGAAAGACAAAAATTTACCAGATGATATTAACAGTAAATCTTTAAGCGAACTGACAGAATTAGTGGAGAATCTTTTACAAAAGTTGGAAGGAGAAAAAAATTTAGAGAATTCAATATTAGACTATCAAAAAATAATTATGCTTAATAATTTAATACAAAAAAAATTTTCAAAAACTTCCAAGGAAATCTCTGAGGAAACAAATAGTAAAATTAAAAAAATTAAAATAAAATGAAAAAAAAACTATCCAAAGTTGCAAAAGACATCAATAAATATTTAAAAAGTTTTATATATAAACAAAAAAATTCAGGACTTTTAACACCCATGAGCTACGGATTATTGCCAGGAGGTAAAAAAATAAGATCAAAATTGCTTATTGATGTAGGAAAAATTTTTCGTGTTAAATATCAGACATTAGTTGTAATAGGTGCTGCCATTGAATGTATTCATGCCTACTCATTAATCCATGACGATCTGCCATGCATGGATAATGATGTTATAAGAAGAGGAAAATTAACAACACATAAAAAGTTTGGAGAATCAACAGCAATACTTGCTGGAAATTCTCTATTAACTATTGGTTTTGAAATTTTGAGTTCTTCACAATTAAATATTCCGAGTGCAACAAAAAATCAAATCATTAACTTAATCTCTAAATGTGCAGGGCATTCAGGTGTTGCAGGTGGTCAATATCTAGATTTAAATTATGAAAAAAAAAGAATTTCAAAAAATAAAATTATTGAAATGCAACGAAAAAAAACAGGAATGCTTTTCCAGTTTTGTTGTTCAACTCCCGTAATTTTGGCCAAAAAAAATAGATATATTAAAAAATTTTCTAATATAGGTTCAGATATTGGATTATTGTTCCAAATTACTGATGATTTAATAGATCATCAAGGGATAACTAAAAATGTAGGAAAAAAAACCAGAAAAGATATAAAAAAAGGTAAGGCAACTTTAATCAGTTTACTTGGATATAAAAATACTATTAATTATTCTTTAAAATTAAAAAATAAGATATTTAATCAACTAAATGATTTTGGAAAAGAAGCTCAAGATATTAAAGAAACACTGAATTATGTAATATTGAGAAAAAAATGAACAAACAATTTAAATACTTAAACAAAATAAATTTTCCATCAGATTTAAGAAAATTAAAAAAATCTGAATTAAAAGACTTGGCAAAAGAGGTAAGAGAGGAAATGATTAGTGCAGTTTCTGAAACCGGAGGTCATCTAGGGGCCGGATTAGGAGTTGTGGAACTAACCGTAGCCTTACATTATATTTTTGATACTCCGAAAGATAAATTAATTTGGGATGTGGGACATCAAGCATATCCACATAAAATATTAACTGGAAGAAGGGATAAAATTAGGACTTTAAGAAAAGGAAATGGTCTATCAGGTTTCACAAAAAGATCAGAAAGTGAATATGATCCGTTTGGAGCGGCGCATAGTTCAACTTCAATATCATCGGGGCTAGGTATAGCCATTGCAAATAAATTATCAAATAAATCAAATAACGTAATTTCAGTTATTGGCGATGGTGCAATAAGTGCTGGAATGGCATATGAAGCAATGAATAATGCTGGAGCGAGTAAAACTAAAATTATAGTAATTTTAAACGACAACGATATGTCAATTTCAAAACCTGTTGGTGCTATGAGGAGCTATTTAGCAAAAATCTTATCGGGTAAAATTTATTTTAGTTTAAGAGAAACAATTAAGTTAGTTATTTCAGCGTTTTCAAAAAGATTTTCAAAAAAAGCTGGAAAGGCAGAAGATTTTCTAAGATCAGCTGTTACTGGTGGAACTTTATTTAATTCTATGGGATTTTATTACGTAGGTCCAATTGATGGGCATGATATAGACTCCTTATTATCAGTTCTTCAGAATGCTAAGGAAATTAATTATGAGGGGCCAATCATGATACACGTCAAAACACAAAAAGGAAAAGGTTATAGTTTTGCAGAAAAATCTGAAGACAAATATCATGGTGTTTCAAAATTCAATGTTAATACAGGCAAACAAGAAAAATCAAACTCAATTGTTCCCTCATACACAAAAGTCTTTGCCAATACACTTATTCAACATGCTGAAAATGATAGCAAGGTTGTGGGTATAACGGCAGCTATGCCTTCAGTAACTGGTATGGATTTATTCAGCAAAAAGTTTCCAACTCGAATGTTTGACGTTGGAATAGCTGAACAGCACGCGGTGACATTTGCTGCTGGACTGGCAACGGAGGGATACAAACCTTATGCTGCTATATATTCTACATTTCTTCAAAGAGCTTATGATCAGGTAGTCCATGATGTGGCAATACAGAGTTTGCCAGTGAGATTTGCAATAGACAGAGCTGGATTAGTGGGAGCTGATGGACCAACTCATGCAGGATCTTTCGATATAACTTATCTTTCTACACTTCCGAATTTTATTGTGATGGCAGCCAGCGATGAAGCAGAATTAGTCAAAATGATAAATACCTCAATAGATATAAATGATAGACCATGCGCATTTAGGTATCCTAGAGGGAACGGCAATGGAGTTGATTTACCGTCAATAGATGAAAAATTGGTTATTGGAAAAGCTCGCACTATCAAAGAGGGAAAACAAGTTGCAATTCTAAATTTTGGCGCACGATTAAATGAAACTTTAATAGCAAGAGAAAATTTAAAAAAAAAGGGAATTAATTTAACAGTGATTGATGCAAGGTTTGCTAAACCATTAGACGAAAAACTTATTTGGCAACTCGCTAATGACCATGATGTATTAATGACAATAGAGGAAGGTTCAATAGGAGGTTTTGGGTCGCATGTATCTCAATTTTTGTCAGAAAAGAATTTTTTAGATAACAATCTTAAGTTTAGGTCTATGATTTTTCCAGACAGATTTATAGATCATGATAAACCAGAGGTAATGTATAAATTAGCTGGCTTAGATGCTCATAGTATAACCGAAAAAATATTGGATACTTTAAATTCTAAAATAATTTTAAAAAAAACTAATTAAAATTTGCACTGAGCGTTGTTCATCAACATATGATCGAGCAATACGCAGTTCATCATTGCTTCACCTATTGGAACAGCTCTTATTCCAACACATGGATCGTGTCTACCTTTAACTGATATAGATGTATTTTTTCCAAATCTATTTATTGTTTTTCTAGAAGTAAGAATTGAAGAAGTGGGTTTAACAGCAAAAGAAACCTTTATTTCTTGACCCGACGATATTCCACCCAAAATACCACCTGCGTTATTAGATATAAAGTTAATTCTTTTTCCTTTCTGCACAATTTCATCAGAATTTTCTTCCCCAGTCAATTGTGCTGAATTCATTCCTGATCCAATGTTAACACCTTTAACTGCATTTATACTCATCATTGCAGCTGCAAGATCCATGTCTAATTTTGAATAAATTGGTGCACCAAGACCAACTGGGATTCCTCTTGCTCGTATCTCAATTATAGCTCCACAAGATGAGCCAGCTTTTCTTATACCAAGCAAATATTTTTCCCACAATTTTATCATAGACTTGTCAGGACAAAATAATGCATTTTTTCTTATATAACTATCATCCCATTTTTTTTGATTACAACCTAAAATTCCAAGTTGCGTTACTGCTCCAATTACCTTAAATTTTTTTCCTAGCTTAGTTTGTAAAACCTTTTTTGCGATAGCGCCCGCGGCAACTCTTGATGCAGTTTCCCTTGCTGATTGGCGACCACCTCCCCTGTAATCCCTAATGCCATATTTTTTAAAATATGTAAAATCTGCATGCCCTGGTCTAAATTTATTTTTAATGGTTTCATAGTCTCTTGACCTCATATCTTGATTATAAATAATCATAGAAATTGGTGTTCCAGTTGTTTTTCCCTCAAATACCCCAGATAAAATATGAACTTTATCATCTTCTTTTCTTTGTGTTGTAAACTTTGATTGCCCAGGTTTTCTTTTGTTTAGCTCAATTTGAATATCTTCTTCTCTTATTGATATATTTGGCGGACATCCATCAACAATACACCCTATTGCAGGACCATGCGATTCTCCCCATGTAGTAAAACGGAATATTTTTCCAAATGTGTTAAAAGACATAAATATATTATATAAGTTATTTTGTTTAAATTATGAATCAAAAAAATTCTTTAGGACTTAATATTTGCTTCGGTGACACGGATAAACCTATAGATTTATTCAAGGTTTGGTTCGAAGAGGCTGTAAAAGCTGAGATTAACGATCCAAATGCTGTTGCTTTAGCGACATCTGATGTTAATTTAATACCAACTGTCAGAATGGTTTTGCTAAAGGATTTTAGCTCAAAAGGATTTGTTTTTTATACAAATTTAAATAGCAAAAAAAGCGATGATTTAAAAAATAACCCAAATGCATCTATGTGCTTTCATTGGAAAAGCTTGTTAAGACAAATAAGAATAGTTGGTACAATAAATTCAGTTAATAACAAAGACGCTGATGATTATTATAACTCTAGAGCTTATAGAAGTAGAATTGGTGCTTGGGCATCAAATCAAAGCAAAATTTTAAAAAATAGAGATGAACTTTATAAAAATATAGAGGAGTTCAAAAAAAAGTATCCCGACGAAGAAAAAGTACCACGACCTCCATATTGGTCTGGATGGATTTTAGAACCTAAAACAATTGAGTTTTGGTTGGATGGTGAAAATAGAATTCATGAACGTCTCAAGTATAAAAAAAATGGAAAAGATTTGTGGGAAAAGTTTTTACTTAGCCCTTAAAAAGATCTTCCCAAACTAAAATATGTAAGGCTTTTTAGTATCTGTTTTTCTTTGCTATCTTCAAATATATTCAAAGAGTTCGAAGCTATATTTATAAAGTACTCTGCTTTTTTATAACAATCGTTTATTACTTTATATTTTTTTATCATCTCTAATACTTTATTTAGATCAACGTTGTCTCTCTTTTTCTTATTAAAAATTATAAATAACTCATTTTTTTCCTCATTATTTATTTTTTGATAAAGTAAAATTATAGGTAAAGTAACTTTGCCTTCGAAAAAATCATTACCTATTTGTTTTCCAAACATTTTAAGATCTGAATTATAATCAAGGGTATCATCAGCAATTTGAAATGTTAGTCCTAGGTTTTTACCATATGAATGTAACGCATCCTTAAACTTATTTTCTTTTTTTGAAAGAATTGCTCCTACTTTAGTAGATGCAGCAAATAAGGACGCAGTTTTCCAAGAAATTATTCTTAAATACGTTTCTTCTAAAATATCTATCTCTTTATTATGTTGTAACTGCAATACTTCCCCTTGCGAGATTTCTGCGGAGGTTGAAGATAGAAGTTTTAATATTTCTAAATCTCCATCATCAACCATCATTTCAAAACATCTACTAAGTAAATAGTCACCGACTAAAATGGACGATTGATTACCCCATATCTTATTAAGTGTTTTTTTACCTCTTCTTACTTCTCCATTATCTATAACATCGTCATGCATCAGAGTTGCTGAATGTATTAGCTCAACACAAGCCGAAAGATTTATGTCTCTCCCGCCTTTTAGATAACCACACAACTTTGCGGATCCTAAAGTAAGCAATGCTCTAATTCTTTTTCCACCTGTATTAATGTGGTATTTGGTCATTTCATCAACTAATTCAACTTTACTTGTTAATTTTTGTTTTATTTTCTCATCGACTAAAATTAGTTTATCTTCAACTGAAGTTTTTAGCTCAGAATAAGAGTTATTAATCTTGCTTTTTAGTTGAACTACAGTGCCCATTTTTAGAAAATATTATAATAATATTATTAATATACTTATCAATTGACGCACCCAAAACTTCAACTATAAGTAGACTTTATATTGTCTAAAAAATCTAATAAGCATATTAATGTTTTCATTATTCAAAAAAAAAAAAATTATACCGCTTATCAAACTTTCTGGCGTGATAGGAAATGTAGGTAAATTTAAACAAGGCATTGACTTATCAGGTCAAGAGGAAATAATTAAGAAAGCTTTTTCATTAAAGAAATCACCTGCAGTTGCAATCTCAATAAATTCACCAGGAGGTTCGCCAGTTCAATCTCATTTAGTCCATGATTTCATAAAATATCAAGCTAAGAAAAATAGAAAAAAGGTTATTGTTTTTGCAGAAGACCTTGCAGCTTCTGGAGGATATTTAATTTCTTGTGCAGGGGATGAGATATATGCAAATCAAAGTTCAATCATCGGATCAATAGGAGTTATATATTCCTCTTTTGGTTTTAAAAAATTAATTGAAAAAATTGGTGTGCAGAGGAGAGTTTATACAGCTGGTAAAAATAAAAGTACTTTAGATCCCTTTTTGGATGAAAAAACAGAGGATATTGAAAGATTGAAAAATATCCAATTAGACCTTCACAAAAACTTTATAGATGTCGTGAATAATAGCAGATCTACAAAACTTAAAAAAGATACTAATGTAGAATTATTCAGCGGAGAATTTTGGTCCGGAAAAAAAGCATTAGAGCTAGGTTTGATTGACGGAATTGGAAATGCAAATGATGTTCTTAGAGAAAAATATGGTGAAGAAGTTATTATAAAAAGTTTTGAAAAAAATAAGGGATGGTTGGCTAGAAAATTATCCTCGGAATCTCAGACAGAAAAATTATTAAATATAATTGAGAAAAGATCTATCTGGCAAAAATATGGTTTCTAAAAAAAAAAATTTTTTTACATTTCAAAATACAATTTTCAATCTTCAAAATTATTGGAGTAAACAGGGTTGTGTAATTTTACAGCCTTACGATCTAGAAGTTGGTGCAGGAACATTTCATCCAGCAACAACACTTAGATCTATAGGTTCTAAGCCTTGGAAGGCTTCATATGTTCAGCCATCTCGTAGGCCCAGTGATGGAAGGTATGGAGAAAATCCTAATCGACTTCAACATTATTTTCAATTTCAAACTATTATCAAACCTTCCCCAGACAACATAAAAAAATTATTTTTAAAAAGTCTATCAGTAATTGGTATTGAAAAAAAAAACCATGATATAAGATTTGTCGAGGACGATTGGGAGAGTCCCACTTTAGGTGCAGCAGGTTTAGGATGGGAAGTTTGGTGTGATGGAATGGAAATTAGTCAATTTACATATTTTCAGCAAATGGCGGGATTTCAGTGTAATCCTATCTCAGTTGAAATTACATATGGTTTAGAAAGAATTTGTATGTTTACTCAGCAAAAAAAAAATGTTTTTGATCTTATCTGGAATGATAAAGGGATAACTTATAAAGATATCTTTTATCAATCGGAAAAAGAATTCTCAAAATACAATTTTGATTTAGCAAATACAAAAAATTTATTCACTACATTTGATTTCATTGAGGCTGAGGCTCAAAATTTAATAGAAAATAATTTAGCACTCCCAGCTTATGACCAATGTTTAAAAGCAAGTCATATATTTAATGTTCTGGATGCTAGAGGCGCAATTAGCATTGCTCATAGATCCAATTTTATCTCTAAAATTAGAGATATGGTTAAAGGAGCAGGAGAAATATGGTTAAAGGACAATAAGTAAATGCCAGAATTATTATTAGAATTATTTAGTGAAGAAATGCCGTCGAAATTACAAACCAATGCAAGAGAGAACTTGTTAAATATTTTTACTAATTTTTTCGATCAGGAGAATATAATTTATGATAAAAATTTTTCGGCGTTATCAACACCAAATAGATTAATTGTTCATTTTAAAAATATTCAAAAGGAAGCAATTAAAAATTCAAAAGTCCTTAAAGGCCCCAGCACAAACGCCCCAGAAGAGGCTATAATAGGTTTTTTAGAGAAAAATAAAATTACAAAAAATAAAATTTTTAAAAAAAAGTTAGAGAAAGGTGAGTTTTTTTTCTATAAAACGTTAAAGGAAAAAATTAAAACAAAAAATATTCTAGAAGAAAATATTCCTAATTTGTTATCGAGTGTTAAGTGGAAAAAGTCAATGAAATGGGGCACATATGATTTATATTGGGGAAGGCCATTAAAATCTATAATGGCTATTTATGAAGGCAACGCATTAAAATTTAATTATTTTCACCTTAAGAGCTCTAACAAGACTTTTGTAGATAAGGATTTCGAGGATAAAACAAAAGTTTTCAAAAATTATAAATCTTATAAAAAATTTTTTGTTAAACAAAACATAATTGTTGATCATAATGAGAGAAAAAAATATATTGAGAAAAATCTAGTTAAATCATCTAAACTAAATAATTATAAAATATTTATAAATAATCAACTTCTAGAAGAGGTAACAAATATTTTAGATAGACCTAAAATAATACTATGCTCCTTTAATAAAAAATATTTAAATATGCCAAAAGAATTAATTATTACTACAATTGAATATCATCAAAAATTTTTTGTTATTTATGATCAAAATTCAAAACTAATAAATATGTTTTATGTAGTTATCGATTGTAATGATAAAAATGGCTTAATAAAAAAAGGGAATGAAAATGTTGTGGATGCAAGACTATCTGATGCTGAATATTTTTGGAATAAAAACAAATCGAAAAATATGATAAAACAAGTATCGTTATTACAAAATATTAATTACTTTAAAGGATTAGGTAGTTATCTTGATAAAGTTCAAAGATTAAAAATAATAGGTGGATTCTTATCTGATGCATTTTTGATTAGCAAAGAGAAAGTAGAATTAGCCTCAACTTTATCAAAAGTTGATTTATTATCGGAGTTAGTAAGTGAATTTCCTGAACTACAAGGTGTCCTAGGGGGATATTTCGCTGAGGCTCAAGGATTTGATAAAGAAATATGTCAGTCAATTAAAGATCAATATATGCCTTTAAGTGCCCATAGCAAGGTTCCGAAAAATAATTACAGTATTGTTTTATCAATAAGTGATAAGATCGATACTTTAGTGGGTTTTTTTGGTTTAAATATAACACCATCGAGTTCAAAAGATCCTTATGGATTAAGAAGATTAACAATTGGTCTTATAAGAACAATAATTGAAAATAAAAAAAATATTAAATTAGCGGAGTTAATAATCACCAGTGCTCAAGTTTATAATAATCAATCAATTCATATTGATAACAAAATTTTATTAGAAAAATTATCGTCTTTCTTTTCAGAAAGATTTAAAAATTATATGAAAGAAAGAGAAATCAGGAAAGATATAATTGAAACTTCTCTTATTAACTTTAATTTAAATGACCTACAAATTATTTATGTAAAAGCAGATAAGCTAAATAAAATAATTAGTAAAGACTTTGGAGTAAATTTGATTAAAAACTATAAAAGAGCTTTTAATATTTTAAACGATGAAGTAAATGAAATTAATAATAATAATTTAGATACAGTTGATCCTGCTTTATTTAAAAGTATTTATGAAAAAGAGTTATACAAAAAATTGCAAGATGTCAGAAAAAACTTTACAAATATTAAAATTGAAAATGATTATGATGCTCAATTAAACCTTTTATCTTCTTTAAAGCAAGAGGTAACAAATTTTTTTGAAAATGTTATTGTCAATGATAGTGATAAAAACATAAAAATAAATAGGCTTTTATTATTAAAATTAGTATGCATGACACATGATAATTATTTGAGTTTTGCTAAATTAGAGAATTTTAAATGAAAAGGTTAGTATTTAGTTTTAAATCAAAGCTTACTAGAAAATTAAATTTCCCAAAAAATATTTTAGGTGGTAAAGGATTTAATCTTGCAGAAATGGGCAGAAAAGGATTCCCAGTCCCTTCAGGATTTACCATTACGACTGAAGTTTGTGATGTATTTTATAAAAATAATAAAAAATTAAATATAAATATTATTAATCAAGTTCTTAAAGAATTAAAAAATATTGAAAAAGAAATTGGAAAAAAATTTGGAGGTTTGGAAAATCCACTATTATTATCAGTAAGATCAGGCGCTAGAGTATCAATGCCTGGAATGATGGATACTATTTTAAATCTAGGACTTAATGAAAATACTGTTAGGGCATTAGCACAACAAACACGCAATGAAAGATTCGCCAATGACAGCTATAGAAGATTTATTCAGATGTATTCGAGCGTAGTTTTAAAAATAGAAAATTATAAATTTGAGGATTTAATTGAAAACTATAAGTTAACGAAAGGAGTGTTGTTAGATACGGATTTAACATCCGAGGACTGGAAAGCCTTAATTTGTGATTTTAAAGATCTTGTTAAAAAAGAAACTAAAAAGAATTTTCCAGAAGATGTCAATGAACAACTAATTGGTGCAATATACGCGGTATTTTTATCATGGGAAAGTAAAAGAGCAAAGAGTTATCGTAAAATTAATCAAATTCCATCAAGCTGGGGAACTGCTGTAAATATTCAATCAATGGTATTTGGTAATATGGGAGAAGATTGTGCAACTGGTGTTGTTTTTACACGAGATCCATCAAACGGAAAAAATGAAATATATGGTGAATATTTAATTAATGCCCAAGGGGAAGATGTTGTTGCTGGTACTAGAACACCACAATACATCACAAAAAAATATAAAAAAAATTCCAATTCTTCTCAATTATCATTAGAGGAAAGGATGCCTGTAGTATTTAAAGAATTAAAAAAAATACTTAAATTATTAGAGAATCACTATAGGGATATGCAAGATGTCGAATTTACTGTTGAAAATAATAAATTGTGGATTCTTCAAACGAGGTCAGGAAAAAGAACTGCAAAATCAGCAATAAAGATTGCAGTCGATATGGTAAAAGAAAAATTAATTTCAAAAAAAGAAGCTTTATTAAGGATAGAACCAGGGTCTCTTGATAACTTACTACATCCATCTATTGATGAAAAAAGCAATATAAAAGTAATAGCAAAAGGTTTACCAGCATCTCCTGGTGCCGCAAGTGGAAAAGTCGTATTTTCCTCTGAGGAAGCAGAAAGGTTAGATTCCATGATGCAGGATACTATTTTAGTTAGAATTGAAACATCGCCCGAGGATATAAATGGTATGCATGCCGCAAAAGGAATTTTGACATCAAGAGGAGGGATGACCAGTCATGCTGCTGTAGTAGCCAGAGGAATGGGAAGACCGTGTGTATCTGGAACAAGTGAAATAGAAATAGATTACAAAAACAAAAATTTTAAGGCTAAAAATCAACTTATTAAAGAGGGAGATTTTATTACAATAGACGGAGCAACTGGAAGAATCATTTTAGGAAAAGTAGAAACTATAAAGCCGGATATAACTGGCGATTTTTTAAAAGTAATGAATTGGGCTGATAAATTTAGGAAACTTAAAATTAGAACTAATTCTGAAACACCGTTAGACACAAAAATTGCCAGAGATTTTGGTGCTGAAGGCATAGGACTATGTAGAACAGAACATATGTTTTTCGATGAGGATAGAATACAATCTGTTAGAGAGATGATACTTTCTAAATCCAAGACAGACAGAGACAAAGCTCTGCTAAAATTATTACCTTATCAAAAGAAGGATTTTGTAAAAATTTTCAAAATTATGAAAGGTTTACCTGTTACAGTTAGATTGCTGGATCCACCTCTACATGAGTTTTTACCAAAAAATAAACAAGAAATTTTAGAAATTGCAGACTCATTAAATTTGACATTAAATGAAGTTGAACAAAGAATACTTGAATTACATGAGCAAAATCCTATGCTTGGACACAGAGGCTGTAGATTGGCTATATCTTTTCCTGAAATTTATGAAATGCAATGCAGAGCAGTTTTTGAAGCATTAATAGAATGTAAAAAGAATAATATAAAGTCAATAATGCCTGAAATTATGATACCGTTAGTTTCAACTGAGGCTGAAATAAAAATTATGAAAAATTTAGTTATAAGGGTAGCAAAGGATTTAGAAAAAAAAGTCAAAACAAAATTAAATTTCTTAGTTGGCACCATGATTGAATTGCCTAGAGCCGCACTAAAGGCTAAAGATATTGCAAAACACGCTGAGTTTTTTAGTTTTGGTACAAATGATTTAACACAAACAACATTTGGCATAAGTAGAGACGACAGTGGAAAATTTTTAAATGATTATATTGAAAATAAAATTTTTGAAGTTGATCCTTTTATTTCAATAGATGAGGGAGTGGGTAACTTAATTGAAATAGCATCTGAAAAAGGAAAGAAACAAAATAAAAAAATTAAACTAGGAATTTGTGGAGAACATGGGGGTGATCCAAAAAGTATTAAATTTTGCTCTAAAATAGGTCTAGATTATGTCTCGTGTTCACCTTATAGGGTGCCTGGTGCTCGATTAGCCGCTGCTCAGGCAGAAATTAACGATTAACTAGATTTCTAATTTCAAGTCTATTGAGTTTACGCTTTGAGTGATGCTTCCGATCGATATTCTGTCTATACCCGTGGATCTGATTTTTTTTATATTTTTTAAATTAATTCCCCCCGATGCTTCAAGCTCATACTTATCCCCACAAATTTTCTTTGCAGCTTTTAAATGCTTTGAATTCATATTGTCCAAAAGAATTGTATCAAATTTAAGTCCTACTATAGATCTTAACTGTCTTAGATTATCGACCTCAACTGTGATTTTTTTTCCTTTTTTGTTTTTTATGGCTTTTATTATTATTTCTCTTATATCTTTACATGCAGCAATATGATTATCCTTAATTAAAAATTCATCACTCAAGTTAAAGCGATGATTGGTGCCACCACCTATCATTACGGCATATTTCTGTAAAACTCTTAAGCTTGGTATTGTTTTTCTTGTACAGCAAATTTTTATTTTATTATCAACGGCTCTTACAAATTCATTTGTTTTCGAGGCAATTCCTGATAAATGAGATAAAAAATTCAAGGCAACTCGCTCGCCTACCAAAATATTTCTAACATCTCCTATAACAACTGCAATTAAATCTCCTTTTTTAATTTTTGCCCCGTCTTTCTTTTTAGATATAAATTTGATTCTATTATCTACAAGTTTAAAAGTATTTTTTGCAAACTTTAAACCTGCAATGATCCCTTTATCATTTGATATCAATTTAGCTTTAACATTTTTTTTGTTAGCAATTAATTTAGATGTAATATCTCCCAAGGGAAATAGATCCTCGTTTAACGCAGTTTTGCAAATATTTATAATAAACTGATTACTTAACTTTATTTTAGACACAGATTTTATCTGCCTATTTCTGCCATTCTTTCCACAGATTTTTTTGCTTTTCGAATTGTTTCACTATCCATAACAATTTCATTAGTTTCATTTTTTAAACAATCTAAAACTTTTGGAAGCGTAATTCTCTTCATGTGTGGGCATAAATTACATGGTCGAATAAATTCAACATTTGGATTATCAACCTGAATATTATCACTCATAGAGCATTCTGTGACCATCATAACTTTTTTTGGCTGATGATCTCTCACATATTTTATCATACCGCTAGTTGAGCCAGCAAAATCACTAGCATTAATTACATTTGGTGGACACTCGGGATGTGCTATTACCTTTATATCTGGATTATTTTTTCTAATTTCATTGATTTCTGTATCTGTAAATTTCTCATGCACTTCACAAGTTCCTTTCCATGATATTATTTCAACGTCAGTTTGTGAGGCGACATATTTTGCAAGATAATCATCAGGTAAAAATATTACCTTTTTTGATTTTAAAGACTCAACTATTTTAACAGCATTAGCTGAAGTACAACATATGTCAGTTTCTGCTTTTACATCCGCTGATGTGTTAACATATGAAACAACTGGAACGCCAGGATTTTTTTTTTTAGTTCTCTTACATCTTCCCCAGTAATAGATGAAGATAAAGAGCAACCAGCTCGCATATCAGGTAAAAAAACTTTTTTATTTGGAGACATAAGTTTTGCAGTTTCTGCCATAAAATGAACACCACACATTATAATTAAATCAGCTTTTGTTTTTGACGCCTCAATGGCTAGTGCAAGAGAATCTGCAGAAAAGTCAGATATACCATGATATATTTCAGGCGTTTGATAATTGTGCGCCAGTATGACAGCGTTCTTTTCCCTTTTTAATTTATTAATCTCGTAAATATATGGAGCATGTATCGACCACTCTATATCGGGTATAGCTTTAGAGATTTTTTTATATATTGGTTCAGTAGCTTTTTTAATTTCTGAGGTAAAATCCATAAACAAACTTATCAACTTGAAATGGATTTGTCATTCAATTAATCTGACGCATGCGCGGCCGTGCTGAAATTGGTAGACAGGCTTGGTTGAGGGCCAAGTGGGAAGTTCCCTTGAGAGTTCGAGTCTCTCTGGCCGCACGTTCAAATATACTAATATTTATTTTTGATGTTCTTTATGAAGACCATACCAGTAGTCATTGATTCTATTTTTATTTAAAATATTTTTTTTTGCAATTATAAGTATACGATTAGTTATTACCAATTCTTTATTTAAAAATTTATTTTTTGATAAAATTAGCCAAAAAAAATTTTTAATGATTTTTTTTAAATTCTCAAATTTTCTTTCAATAAATTTTTTTTTTAAAATAGTTTGAAAATTTAAAGAGTCAAAAGTCTCCTCCAGACCTTTTGAGTTAAAAAAAGTACAACTTGTCGGGTCATCGTATGGGCCCGTTTTAAATGGTATATATATTATCGGTTTGGATTCTATATTATCAGTAATCGCAGTTTCACACAGCATTAAGCCCTGATCATTTAGAATATCACCCAGTTTTCTTATTGCACTAATTGGCTCCCTTAAATGATATAGAACCCCGAAAAAAAAAATAATATCAAATTTTCCAAATTCATTCTCAGAAATTTCATATAAATTCCTTTCATACATTTTTACTTTTGATTTAAAAAAAGGAATTAAAAAATTTACTGCACCTTTAGATAAATTATTATCTATTGCAATTACATCTTTAGCTCCCTTTTTTTCCGCATAAAATGAAAAAATTCCATCTCGACAGCCAATATCTAAAACTCTTTTATTTTTAAAATCAATATCATCTAGATATTTAAAAAGTCGCCTGTGAGCGAAATGATCGTTTTCAGTATCCCTGGTATAGATATCATCCTTTATTTTAATTCTGTGATAGAATGAATACTTTTTTAATTCTTCGTTTATTTCAGTGTTTGTGAACATAGTTAATTTTTGGCATAGGGGGCGTTCTGTTGCCAGGTGCCCCAAACCCCGTTACTTAATTAATAAATTAATTAAGCAGCAAGTGCAAATTTATTATTTGCATTTATAGTTTAGCCCTTCACGGCGGAACAATACCGAACGAAAGAATAGCTTTTAGACATTCGTCGATCCTAGTTCACCCCCATAAGTTGAAAATGGTGGAGGTGGTGGGTACTGCCCCCACGTCCGTAATGTTTATTACGAAATTCGTTTATCGT
>MDTB01243390.1_pt1 | contig 43818 bp, 23 predicted proteins | sample 811161 | NCBI WGS metagenome assembly MDTB01 (sample SAMN05326650, study PRJNA326480) | marine metagenome | isolation source: seawater | place: Mediterranean Sea | collected 2009 | reverse complement strand
GCCGCATTAGCAGGAACGATTCCCGCAAGAATTAGATAGTGTGTAATCTTCATCCCCTCCGAAATATTGGACTTTGATGCCCAAGTCCATCAAAAAGGGAATTTTTTTTATGAAATACATTATTTTTATTCATAAATAAGCCTTGATTGAAGGCGGAAACGTATCAAATAAATCACATGAACTTACTTCATGGTTTCCCTGTGAATAAAAAACTTATAGAATCTGGGGATGAGTAAATTGTTGAAATCGCTCGCAGTCACGACAATCTGCGCAGTTCAAGCTCTCGGCAGTGGACTGAAAGTAACCCCCCTCGAGCCGGCCTCGGCGAGAGCCGCCACTCTGTTTCAGAGTCGTTCTCCGGAACAAACTGGTGTCAACTTTATCAATCCCATTGACGATAATCACGAGCTGAAGAGGCTCTATATATCAGGATTTGCCGCCGGAGGAGTCTCACTGGGTGATTTGGATCAAGATGGCTTGTTAGACGTTGTCCTAACAGCCGGAGCCCGGGCCAGTAAAATCTTCCGCCAAGTGAGTCCTTGGAAGTTCGAAGAGGTTTCCTGGGACTCTAAACTTGGCGAACTTTGGTCCAGCGGGGCTGCCATTCTTGATATCGATAATGACGGCGACCTCGATATTTATCTCTGTAATTACGATACGGCCAACAGTCTCTACATTAATGTCACGAAGCCGGGAGGAACCATCCAATTCGAGGAACGTGCTAAGGAATGGGGACTCGATATTGCCGATGCCAGCTTGAATCCCTCCTTCGCCGACTACGACGGGGATGGTGATTTGGATGTCTTTATTTTGACGAGTGAATTCAAGAGAGCGAATGGAAGACCGAAAGAACTGCCAGTTAATGGTAAAAACACCGCAAACCCGACTCTCAAACCAGGATTTGAAAAATACTACACTCTGACGAAACACGGCCCTGGAAATTACGTCTATTACAATGCCGGGCGTGAAAACATCCTTCTCCAAAGCCAAGTCGCTCAGGGCAAGAAGACATTCACGAACGTCTCAAAAGAGGCCGGGATCAAAGAGCGTACTTTTGGACTCTCATGCACCTGGTACGACCACGACAATGATGGTGACCTCGACCTCTATGTCTGCAACGATTTTACCGATCCCGACCAGCTCTACCTTAACTTGGGTAACGGCACCTTCAAAGACGTCATTAAGTTAGCGGCGCCCTACACCAGTTGGTATTCAATGGGATCGGATGCCGCAGATTTAGATGGTGACGGCCGTTTTGACCTAGTTATTGCCGACATGGGGATGACTTCCCACTACAAATCGAAAACCACAATGGGTGACATGAGCATCCACAAGGACTTCCTCGATACCGCTATTCCAAGACAAACAATGCGCAACACCTGCCTACTCAACACCGGCACAGGACGCTTCAATGAGGTCGGTTACCTGGCCGGGCTTGCTAACACGGATTGGACTTGGGCGGTCAAATGTCAGGATTTCGATTGTGATACTCTCACCGATGTTTTCTTTGCAAACGGAATGGCCCGAAGGACGAACGACTCAGATCGTCCGATGCCTCTCGAGTTTATGTTCGGTAACACTGAATATGATTTTTTTAAAACGAGCGATACTCGGGAAGAAGATAATTTGGTATTTAGAAACAAAGGTGATTTAAAATTTGAGGATATGTCCGAAGAATGGGGCATTAAAGATCCCACCATGAGCTACAGCGCAGCCACTGGTGACATCGACAATGATGGTGACCCCGACTTGCTTGTGGCCCATCTCGACCGAGCGGTTTCGTTTTATGAAAATACCAGCGGCCCTGAAAGGAAACGAATCTCGGTGAGCCTCAAGGGTTCACGCAGCAACTCACATGCCGTCGGAGGTTTAGTAAAAGTAACAAGTGGTGGCAAAACACAATCCAAAATGATCAGCCCGATGACAGGTTACATATCCTGCAACGAGCCAGTTCTGCATTTCGGATTAGGCGAGCATGAAAAAATCGAAAAAATGGTCATCGAATGGCCGGCCGGTGGAATTGAAACATTCACAGATCTGAAAGCCGGGTTTCACTACACCGTAACCGAGGAAGAGGAACCAAAGGAGGTTCGAAAGCGGGTAAAGCCAAAACCAGAATTCGTAAAAGTAAAACTGCTCAAACAAAGTCGTCATCGCGAACTCCCCTTCGATGATTACTTTGAGCAGCCATTGCTACCCTGGAAGCAATCCCAAATGGGTCCTGGAATCGCTTGGGCCGACATTGATGGAGACGGAGACGAGGACTGCCTCTTAGCCCAGGCAGAAGGAAGCGCTAGTATTCTTTCGATTCAGAAGCCTGATCGACGCCTTGAATCAAATCCGTCTAGTGTGTTTTCCTCCCACTCAAAGTCTGAAGATATGGCTCCCCTGTTTTTTGATGCTGACCGTGATGGGCGCCCCGATTTGTTGATCACAAGTGGAAGCATCGAGCACCCCAATGGGGATCCAGCATATCGGGATCGCATTCACCTAGGTTCAGGAGAAAAAGGTGAATTCTCGCAGGCCTACTTCTTGCCTGGAGAACCTATGAGCTCCAGTGTCGCCGCTGCTGCCGACTTTGACCAAGACGGTGACCTCGACCTGTTTATTGGGGGGCGAATTGTTCCTGGACGTTGGCCGACCTCACCAGGAAGCCGACTCTATCTCAATGAAAGTGAGCCTGGCACCCTTAGGTTCAAGCTCGCTTCCGAGGAACAGGCAGGCGCCTTAAAGGCATGTCAACGCGCGACTTCGGCTCTGTGGTCCGACATCGACCGTGATGGATGGATGGATCTTTTGGTCACCCACGAATACGGCCCCATCCGGGTCTTCCTGAATAAGGAAGGAAAATTACAAGATCTCACAGCCGAGACCGGGATGGAGAAGCTTAAAGGAATGTGGTATGGAATTGCCGGCCGTGACTTAGATGGCGATGGAGATATCGACTACGTCGCAAGCAATTTTGGTAAGAACACCACTTATAAAGCGTCAGAAAAAAAACCCGAGCTTCTCTATTATGGGGATCTCGATGGAACCGGTGGGTTTCGTGTCGTTGAGGCCAAATTTGGTGATGACTGCCAATTGCCCAGACGAGGCTTGAGCTGCTCCAGTAATGCCATGCCTTCAATTAAAAAGAATCTAGGGACCTATAAGAAATTTGCGATTTCAAGCCTCTCCGACATTTATACCCCAAAGAGACTCGAGACGAGTGGTAAGCTTGAGATGACCGAACTTCGCAGCATGGTTTTCTACAACGAAAGCTCAAAGGGCAAAGTCTCATTCAGAGCTGTTGCTCTGCCCCGGATGGCCCAGTTGGCACCGGGATTTGGGGTCGTCCTGACTGAATTAAATGGTGACTCACAACCCGACCTCGTCATCGCGCAAAACTTTTTCTCACCACAACGAGAAGTCGGCCGAATGTCTGGAAGTTCTGGAGCGTCTATCCTGAGCGCGCAAAAAGATGGAACCTTTGAAGTTCACGACACCTACAACACAGGCGTGATTCTCACCGGCGATACGAAAGGCGTCACCGTCAACGAGTTCAATGGAGACGGCATTCCCGATCTCTCATTCACGGTAAACAATGGCTCTGTAAGCACATTCCTTAACACGAGCCGCAAAAAGTTCGTTGGAGTCCGAATTAAGGGAAAGGAAGGGAATTTACGCGCGGTGGGTGCCACCCTCACTTTTTCTACCAAGAATGGCACCACTCAAACCATCGAGGTCACTGGAGGAGGGAGCTATCTTTCACAATCGGGAAACACAAAATTCTTTGGTTTAGGAGACGATGTATCCGGCCAACTTTCCGTCGTTTGGCCCGATGGTAAAAAGTTTGTTCTCAACAACGTGAAACAAGGATTGGTCGATCTTATGTGGAACTAAGAAACGAATTCTTTAATTCGAGTCTTCTTGCCAGTGGATTTCGGCACCTGATTCCTTTCTCAAACTTTTGATCAAAGCTAGGGGGCTCTTTCCTGCGCGAAACTCCAGCACCAAGGAATTATTTGTGCTACTTTCCCATACTCGGTGTTTTGAAAGACCCTAAGGCCGACCTTGGAGACGTTTTAGGTCCCATATTAGGGGCCACAATCGCAAACTAGTTCACATAACCTAACAGTCACATTTTGGTTTGACAGTCCGCGCAGATCTTTGCACCAATAGAGTCCAGTAGAAGCTGATTCCTTTACACGATCGTCTTTTACGCACATCCGAAAATCGATTCCTTCACACGATCGTTTTTTACACACATCCGACAAAATGAACATACTGAACAAAGGAACCCTTCTGCCCATAACTTTGGCAGCAATAGCCAATTTTGAAGCTACCGGCGCGGTTTTAGCCGACTTTGACGGCAACGACGCAGTCTACGCGACAGACTCCGTTAGAACTCCCGCTTTTAATGCCAATCAAATCCTCACCGATGGGCCCACCGGGAGTTACCTGCACTTGCTTGATGGTGGCGAAGGTGATGCCGGCAATTACATCTCATTTGACTCAGTTTCACCGACCAATGGATGGACCTCGGCATCCTTCAAAATGGACTTTAGAACGGATTTGGTTGCAGCCGATGGTTTCAGCGTCGCATTTCTCGATAAGGAGACACATGGAGATAGTGGCGTCGTAAGAGCCGGTGCAGGTGGCCTAGATGGTGTCGAGGAGAGGGGCTTTTACTCGAACTCTATCGGGGTAGGCTTTCGGACCTTCAATGGCACGAACGCGACCGTTAACTATGGCGGCCAGCAACAAAGCATTGACAGCCAGTACATTCTTCCAGATGTCGGCACTTGGGGATCTATGGAAGTTACCATGGACCGCGAAGCCAATAATACGGTATCCATCGAAGCCGTAGTTTATACCGAGACCGGCCAACAAGGGACTGCGTTTCCGGTCTTTACTGAAGCTCAAATCCTAGAAAACGTAACTCTAGAAGATTTCAGGTTACAGATCGCTGGCCGAACCGGAGGCTCATCGATGACCCTAGATATTGATAATATCGAATTAGATGTTTCAGCTGGAGACGCTGACGGAGACGGACTAACTGATCGTTGGGAGGAGCTCTACGGGCTTAGCACCGATGATGATGGCTCGGTTGATGTCAACAATGGTCCTGAGGGTGATCCAGATTCCGATGGGCTATCAAACCTCGAAGAGCAGACCCGCGGAACAGACCCAAACAGCGATGATACCGATGATGATGGCCTAAGCGACGGCGTAGAAGATGGCGGAGGTGAATTTATTAGTGTCACTCAAACCGGAACAAATCCACTAAACGCAGACACCGATGGAGACGGGTTGAGCGACAGTGTTGAAAACCCACTTCTTGATTTTGTCGATGCAAACCAGCCAGGAACAGACCCGAATAACTCGGATACCGATGGAGACTTTCTTGGGGACTCCGTGGAAATTCTAGATGGCCGTGATCCAACTGTTGCTGAAGATGTCGATCCAATCGATGGCGTTCTCTTGGCTAACTTCGACGGGAATCAGGTAAACTACGACGAACTAGCAGTCCGAACACCGGGTTTTCTCGCCCAGCAAATTGTTGATAATGGCCCAACTGGCAGCTACTACCACCTCCTTGATGGTGGAGAGGGCGACGCAGGAAACTATCTTTCATTCGACGCACCTTCGGATACTACTGGATGGCAAACAGTTCAATTTTCTATGGACTATCGCGCTGACCGTATAGCCGCCGATGGGTGGCATATTGGCTTCCTTGACATTCCAACTCATGGACCTACCGGCACGGTTCGAGCTGGTGCAGGTGGATTTGGAGACGTTGAGGAGCGCGGAATGTATTCCAACTCAATCGGTGTTGGTTTTCGGACATTTAATGGAACGAACGCGACCGTTAATTACAATGGCAATCAAAGTGGCGACGTAAGCTACGAGCAACAGGAAGTCGATTGGGGTTCGGTGGAAGTCAACTTGCAGAAAACTGATTCTGGAGATGTTCTCCTTAATGCGACGCTCTTCCCAGAGCTCGGGCTCCTCGGAACTGGCCAACAAGTCTTCAATAATTATTTACTTGAAGATGTTGCCCTTGAAGAATTTCGCGTTCAAATTGGTGGGCGAACTGGAGGAGCGTCCATGGACCTCGACGTCGACAACTTGGTCCTTAATGTCTTTAAAGCCGGCGAAGGTGATTCTGATGGCGATGGCCTTGCTGACCTTTGGGAAAAGAAGTTTGATTTGTCCACAGATGATGACGGATCAGTCGATCCAAACAATGGCCCCGATGGCGATCCGGATGGAGATGGACTGACAAACCTTCAGGAGATCACTCTTGGAACTAGCCCGGTAGATGACGACTCCGATAATGATGGCGCCAAGGATGGAGTTGAGGATGGAGGAGGAACCTTCGTTAGCCTCTCTAAGACAGGGACTAGCCCTATCAATCCAGACACTGACGACGATGGCCTCCTCGATGGTGTCGAGAATCCGTTGCTTGATTTCGTAGACGCTGACCAACCTGGGACAGATCCTAACAATGATGACTCTGACGATGATGGCTTCAAGGACGGCATCGAAATCGCAGCCGGTAGTGATCCTACTTCTGGTAACGCCATTACCTCAGGAGACGGAATCATAGCAAACTTCGATCTCAAAGGTGAGAAATACTCCGAAGAAAATTTTGGCACAGCTCCGATCGTAGGACTGCAGGCTAAAGCTGGGGATTCCGATGGAAACTACTACCAACTTCTTGAAACTGTTGGTAGTGCCGCAAACTATCTCTCATTTGAATCAAGTGAAGACTACACCGGTTGGGAAAGCTTCTCATTCCAAATGGACTACCTTTCTACTGAGATGCAGGCTGATGGTTTTGCAGTCAATTTTCTATCCACCGAAACCCATGGCGAATCAGGAGCAGTCCAAACGGAGGGTGCCCAAGAAAATGGATTGATACTTAATTCCTTCGGGGTTGGCTTTAAGACCTTTCAGTCGACCGAAGCTTCGATCACCTATGATGGCATTGATGTAAGTGGGAGACTTCCTTTCACCCTGACCAACGATAAATGGGCTTCTGTTGGCATTGACGTCGATAGAGATCCAATCACGAAAACTGCGCTTGTCGATGTGACTGTTTACGACGAGCCAGATCGTCAAGGACTTGCTGAAGAGGTCTACACGGACTTCGAAGTTGAGGGCATGACTCTTGAGGACTTCCGAGTCCAGCTCGCAGGCCGCACCGGTGGTTCGGCCATGAACTTCTCGATCGATAACCTCAAACTGATCGTCGACGGCAGCGGAGGAGGAAACTCCGGAATCGTCATTAACTCAGTTACACGAGAAGTTGTGAACGGAAGTGTCTCAGTAACAATTACATGGAACTCCCGTGAGGGTCAGACTTACTCAGTTCTTGCAAGTGAAGACCTCGCACTAGGCGATCTCACGCTTTGGGACGAGCTTGATGATGGTATCCAAGCCGCCATTGGCGCAGATGTGACATCATTCACCGAGACTGGTCTCCCGCTTGATACTACGACCAGATTCTACATCGTGCGGATTCCTGAATAGGACCCAGCACTCTGGCTTCCGGTCAGAGCGTTTTTCGGGGGTGACTGCCTTATAGGCAGTCACCCCTTCTTTTTTGTATGCCCTGTCAAAATCAGCTAAGGAAGCAAAGGGATAATCCCCCTCTACGCTAATTCTAGAGGAAATGGCGAAAGCCACCCACATCAAGGCTATGATTTATAACTTGAGATCGCAACTTGGCGCAAAATCCGTTAAAGCCGCCCCCCAACCAGTTTATCATGCGGTCATCACTTGCCCTCCTCCTTACTTTCTTTCTCCTTCCAATATCTATTTTCGCAGAAGAACCAGCGAAAGTAGATCCTCCTAAAAAAGAGACGCCCAAGAAAAAGCGGAAACAAAAATCTCCCGTCAAACCCGCCGACTACGCTCAATGGGAGCGGCTTGATCCGGGAAATCGCCAATTTTCTCCGAACGGAAAATGGTTGATCTACGGGGTCACCCGTGTCGATGAAGAGAGGACCTTGCGACTTCATCGCCTTACGGGAAAAAAAATGCCCAAGGTGGAGAGCTTCCAACATGGCACGCGGCCTGTCTTTTCGAATGACAGCGCATGGCTTGCCGTCACTATCGGCAAATCACCAGCAGAGGCCAAAAAAGAACCAAAAGAAAAGTTACCCGGCGCAACCACCCACCTCCGAAATCTCGCCAGTAAGGAAACCATCATATTCAAAAATGTCAGCGCATTCCACTTCAGCGATGACAGCCGATTTGCCGCGATTGAAGTTAATGGAAAATCGCCCGGGAAAGCCCTTATCATCCGTAATCTATCCCACAAAACCAACACCACCTTCGGCAATGTCACCCAACATGCTTGGAGCGATCAAGGCTCTCACCTAGCAATGGTCATCGACTCTCCCAGCATTAGCAACTCACTTCAGGTTTTCTCGCCCAAGACCGGAACGCTACGGACACTCGACTCAAGCGATCTGGAATACAAATCCCTCCAATGGCGCAAGGACTCGCTCGATCTGGCCGTGATGCGTGAAAAAAAGCACGCCGAAAAGGAAGACGTCTCGCACACTCTCCTCGCATGGAAGGGAGTCGCTCAAAAGAAACCCAAAAAGCTCGTCTATGATCACACCAAAGACAAAAACTTCTCAGCAGAAATGTTCCTCCCAGTCGGTAAAATCAGCTGGTCAGAAGATGGCGCGGCCCTTTACTGCGATTTGAAAAAGTGGGAGAAAAAACCAAAAACACCAAAGCCTGCTTCAGAGCCAAAGAAAGAAGAAGGGGAAAAGGAAGACTCTGAAAAAGAACCGCAGCCCAAAAAAGAAGAAGAAACTATAGAAAAGAAAGCTCCTGAAAAAAAGCCAGCGCCAAAAAAAGAGGAAGAAACTAAAGGGAAAACGCTCCGTGATACCCTTCAGGAAAAATCAAACGTCGAAGTCTGGCATACCAAAGACGCTGAAATCATGCCCCTGCAAAAGAAGCAGGCTTCGTCCCAAAAAAATCCAGGCCGAAAAGCAATGTGGTGGCTAGGTGAAGAATCAATGGTGCAGCTCGGAAACGACTTAACAGAAAAAATCGGAATCACCCGAAAAGGAAACCGCGCGATTGGCATCGATCGCACCCCTCACAAAGAAACCGCGATGTTCGGGCCTCGTCTGCAAGACGTTTACAAAATCGATACCAAAACTGGTGAGCGGGAGAAAATTCTCGAGGGCCTCAAATATGTCCTATCAACAAGTCCCAACGGTCGACACCTCCTCTTCATGCGTGACGGGCAACTTTGGGCTTACGATCTCGAAACGAACCAAGACCTTCATCTTAGCAAAGACCTCGACACCCATTTTTCTGACGAAGAAGACGATACTCTCGCCGTTGAAAAACGTCCGTATGGCCAAGGGATTTGGCTCAAGGATTCCTCCGCCTTCCTGATGTATGATCGCTACGACCTCTGGCTCATTTCTCCGGATGGCTCGTCCACTACCAGAATAACAAATGGTCGCAAAGATCGTATCCGCCATCGCCTCTCGCAAGCCAACTTCTTAAAAGACAACGAAGGTTTACTTGAACCTGATCAAGCTCTCTATCTCGCCCTCTATGGTGATCGCACCAAGAAGTCAGGATACGGAAAACTGGATGCCATTCGCTCAAAAGAACCCGTTGAGATTCTAGTTTGGGAAGACAAAATGATTAGCTCGCTGACCCGTGCTAAAAATGCTGACCGTTACCTTCTTACTATCGAAAGCGGCAATGATTCACCGGACATTTACGTCTCAGGCCCAAATCTTGCCCGGCGAAAGCAGATCTCTAAAACCAACTTATTCCAAAAACAATACTACTGGGGACAGACCGAATTAATCGATTTCGAAAATAAGAACGGAGTCAAACTCCAGGGGTCCCTGCGCTACCCGGCCAACTACCGTGACGGAAAAAAATATCCCATGGTCGTTTATATCTACGAGAAACGATCCCAAGGGCTCCATAAATACGATGTCCCAAGCGAGAAGCATCCCTACAATCCCGCCGTTTTTTCCGCTGAAGGATACTTCGTTTTCCAACCTGATATCGTTTATCGCCCACAGGAACCCGGGATCTCAGCCCTTGAGTGCGTGGTTCCCGCGGTCAAACAGGTCCTTAAAACCGGAATGGTTGATGAAAATAAAGTCGGGCTGGTCGGCCACTCATGGGGAGCTTACCAAACCGCTTTCATCGTGACTCGAAGCGATCTCTTTGCCGCGGGCGTCGCGGGCGCTCCCCTCACCAATATGATGAGCATGTCGGTGAGCGTATATTGGAATTCTGGTCAGACCAATGCCGCCATTTTCACACAATCACAAGGCCGCATGGATAAACCTTTTTGGCAAGACCCTGAAAACTATATTCGCAATTCTCCCATCCATGGACTCGATAACTTGAATACCCCACTTCTCATCGCATTCGGTGATAAAGATGGGGCCGTAGACTGGGGCCAGGGAGTCCAAATGTACAACGCCGCCCGCTGGGCCGGTAAAGAAAACCTCGTCATGCTAGTCTACCCAGGCGAAAATCACAGCCTGCGAAAGGAAGAGAACATGGTCGACTACCACTATCGCGTTCGCGAGTGGTTCGACACCCATGTGAAAGGCCATGAGGCCCCGAAGTGGATCACCGAAGGAAAATCATTCCTCGAAAGACAAAAAGAAAAAGAAGACAAGAAAGACAAACCTCAGTCGAAACCCGAAGCGGCTGCCAAACCAAAGAAAGAAGAGCCTCCAAAGAAAGGAAAGGCGAAGTAATTATGAGACTTCAAAATCAAATCGTCCTCATCACCGGCAGCACCACCGGGATCGGCGCCGCGATGGCCCGCCTCTTCGCGAAGGAAGGTGCCAAAATCATTCTCCACGGACGCAATATCGAACGAGCCAATGCCCTCCAAGAAGAGCTTGGACCTGAAAACGCAGCTTTCGTAAAAGGTGATCTTCAAGATCCCAAAGGCCCGGCACAAATCGCCAGAGAAGCCCTCAACTGCTTTGGCAGAATCGATTGCCTCGTCAACAATGCCGCCTTTACGACGCGTGGACATTTGCAAGATACCGATGTCGCCTTTTTTGACCGCATTATTGCCGTCAACCTGCGAGCACCTATCCAACTCATTCGCCACCTTTTCCCGGCGCTTAAAAAAAGCGAAGGATGTGTCGTCAATATCGGTAGCGTTCTCGCTCACTGCGGACAAGCCAACATGCTTGCCTACTCGGTTAGCAAAGGAGGACTCATGACCATGACTCGTAATCTCGCCGACTCACACGGAACCGACAAAGTTCGCTTCAACCAACTCAATGTGGGCTGGACCCTTACCGACAACGAATACCAGGTCAAACTCGACGACGGTCTCGCCGAAGACTGGCCTGAGACCCTTCCCGAATATGCTGCACCCTCTGGACGTATCCTCGCTCCTGAGGAAATTGCCGAAGCGGCGGTCTATTGGGCTTCAAAAGCAAGCCGACCCATTACCGGCAGCGTCCTCGAGCTTGAGCAATACCCACTCATTGGCCGCTACACCAATCACGAAGATAAATGATATCCAAAATTATTTTCAAAACTCTGCTGATTTACTCCTCTGCGTGAATCCCACTTTTTATAAATATTAATGTCCCGCTCACTCATCTTTGACTCTGGCCTCGAGGAAATTTACACCCTCAAAACTAAAGCGCCCGGACCATCCGGAACTCTCCCATTTCTCCCAGAAAAATTGGCCACCGAACCTTCAGGTCATCTCTTTGGCTGGACTCAGAATGTTGGGATGGGCTGGTCCTCGGAGAAAGTTTCAGGTGGCGACTATCTCATCCTCTCCACCCAAGGTGGTATTCGTCGTGAGGACGGCACTCCCGTTGCTCTTGGCTATCATACTGGTCATTTCGAAGTTGGTCTTCTGATGGAGGAAGCAGCGAAAACGATCACTGCCGCAAAAGGCGTTCCCTTTGCTGGCTTCGTCTCTGATCCTTGTGACGGAAGAACTCAGGGAACCGATGGTATGATGGATTCCCTTCCTTATCGCAATGATGCCTCGATGGTTTTCCGCCGTCTAATTCGTTCTCACCCCACCCGCAAAGGTGTCATCGGAGTGGCCACTTGTGACAAGGGTCTCCCTGCCATGTTGATGGCGCTCGCGGCAACCCCGACACTCCCTACCATTCTTGTTCCAGGTGGCGTATCATTGCTAAGCGAGGAGACCGACGAAGACCTTGGTCGGATCCAAACCATCGGTGCTCGCTATTCCCAGGGCGAGATCTCTCTCGACTACGCAGCTCACGCGGCCTGCCGGTCTTGTGGTTCCCCTGGCGGCGGATGTCAATTCCTTGGGACCGCTGCTACTGCTCAAGTGGTTGCTGAGGCACTCGGTCTCTCTCTTCCCCATTCCGCCCTCGCGCCATCCGGAACCGAAATCTGGAAAGACATGGGACGCCGGTCTGCTCTTGCGATGCTCGACCTAGAAAAGAACGGCCTCACCACCGCCGATATCCTTTCCGAGAAATCACTAGAAAATGCCCTAGCCCTCCACTGCGCCTTTGGTGGTTCCACCAACCTCATCATGCACCTTCCAGCGATTGCCCATCAAGCTGGATTAAAGCGCCCCAACGTTAATGACTGGCGTCGTTTCAATGCCGAGATCCCACGCCTCGTCGACGCCCTTCCAAATGGCCCACAACACTTTGCGACCGTCCAAGTCTTCCTCGCTGGCGGAGTCCCCGAGGTGATGCTTCACCTTCGTGACATGGGAAAACTTCATCTTGATGTCATGACTGTCACCGGACAAACGCTCGGTGAGAATCTAGAATGGTGGGAGTATTCCGAACGCCGTATTCGCCTCAAGGAAAAGCTTACACAACTTGACAGCATTAATCCAAATGATGTCATCCAATCCCCGGCCCGAGCCCGCGAAAATGGACTCACCCCCACCGTCACTTTTCCTCAAGGGAATCTTGCGCCCGAAGGCTCCCTTATCAAATCCACGGCGATAGATCCCTCGCTCATTGATGACCAAGGAATCTATCTTCACGAAGGTCCGGCCCGCGTCTTCACCTCCGAACCGGATGCCATCGCCGCTGTCAAATCAACCGGTGACGACCGCATTTGTAAAGGGGACGTCATTGTCCTCATCGGATACGGCCCCATCGGTTGTGGTATGCCAGAAACTGCCCAACTCACGATCGCACTCAAGCACCTTTCGTGGGGCAAAGAAGTGGCTCTCATCACCGACGGTCGATTCTCTGGCGTCTCGACCGGAGCCTGCATCGGACACATCTCCCCCGAGGCTTGGTCTGGCGGCCCAATCGGGAAACTCTGTGATGGTGACCCTATTCGTATTGAAATTAACTGTCACGATATGACTGGTTCTGTTGATTACAGTGGCACCGAAAATATCACCTCTCGTGATATCAACCCCGCTCTTCAACCCAATCCCGATGTTCCTGATGACACTCGGCTCTGGGCTGCTCTTCAGGATGTCAGCGGTGGCTCCTGGGGCGGCTGCGTTTACGATGTCGATGCCATCATCTCAAAACTGAAAAAGTCGTGAATCATCTCCTCGCCACCCTTGCTTTAATTTCACTTTCTGCCTTCGGGGTAGAACGGCCAAATGTCTTGTTTATCATCTCGGATGATCTGACCGCCACCGCGCTTTCTTGCTATGGCAACACAGTCTGTAAAACCCCGAACATTGATCGTCTTGCCTCACAGGGCACCCGGTTCACCAAAGCCTATTGCCAGGGGACCTACTGCGGCCCTTCCCGGGCTTCCTTCATGAGTGGATATTACCCACACGCCATTAAGATGCTTGGCTATGGATCTCCTCGACCCGCCATTGGAGAACGGGCTACCTGGGCTCAACATTTTAAAAACAATGGCTACCACACTGCGCGGGTTTCCAAAATCTTTCACATGGGCGTTCCGGGTGGGATTGAAAAAGGTACTGACGGTGCCGACGATCCGGCCTCTTGGACCGAGCGATTCAACTCAGCTGGCCCGGAATGGAAGGCTCCAGGAGATGGCGAAACTTTGGAAAATAATGCCGATGGACGAAAACCCGGCCCGGTAGGCGGCAATACCTTTGTCGTCGTCGAAGCCGATGGCAATGACCTTGTGCACTCCGACGGAAAAACCGCCGCCAAAGCCGTAGAGCTCATCAAGCAAAATAGAGACAAACCCTTCTTCCTCGGAGTTGGTTTTGTGCGGCCTCACGTTCCGTTTGTCGCACCAAGAAAGGACTACACCGACTTCCTTCCCTATTCAAGAATGCAGCTACCTCCGAAGCTCAAAGACGATTGGGCAGATATTCCAAAGGCGGGAATCAACTACAAGACAAGTAAGAATATGAAGATGGACGTCCGTCGACAAAAGAAAGCTGTCGGCGGATATTACGCTTCTGTTGCGTTCATGGACCGCATGGTTGGGCAGGTGCTCAATGGACTGGAGGAAGCCGGGTTAGAAGACAACACTATCGTCATTTTTACTAGCGATCACGGATACCATTTGGGCGAACATGATTTCTGGGCTAAAGTAAGCCTTCACGATGAGTCTGCCGCTGTCCCACTCATCATCCGTATGCCGGGTAAAAAGCCCGCTGTCTGTCACTCTTTAGTGGAACTCCTCGATCTTTACCCCACCCTTTCCAATCTCTGCGGCCTCGAAGTTCCTAAACACTTACAAGGAAAGGACATCTCTAAGATGATGACCGATCCTGCAAAGGAAGTCCGTAGCGCTGCCTTCAGCGTAAACGGGAAAGGCTTCCTCTTAAGAGAACAAGACTGGGCCTATATCGCCTACGGAAAAAACGGCCAGGGTGATGAAGAACTCTTCGACATGAAGCAGGATCCTAAACAATTCACCAACCTCGCCAAGGATCCAAAACATGCTCAGATCATCGCTCGCTTCCAAAAGCAAATGGCTACCAAACTCAAGGAAGTGCGAACTAATGATCTCGGTTTAAAGTATTAAGCCCTTTTTCTTTAAGGCCACGAACTTTCTCTTAGGGGGAAATCTGTCAGTCATGGAGTGACAACGGAACAATCCTTGATTTTGGTGAAAATTAGAAAGCTCTGAAACTACCCTTTCACCATTCCAAATCATAAAAAAGGTCCGAACCAAAAGGCTCGGACCGATTTGTTAACCTTACGTGGATGAAAGCCTAATTGCTGGAAAGGGTCGCATAGACGTGGTCTAAACCACTTCTAAGAACCCAAGCTCGCTCCGTATCACTCTCGATATTTTCAGCTTTTTTTACCAATTGCTTGATGACCATGCTGACCCGTGAATCGACACAAGATGCTTTGGAAATTGAGACCATGCAATCACTGTAGATGTTCGCGCATTCGCCATGTTCTCCGCTGTTGAAGATTGGAACCCCGCGGTCGATGGCTGCTTCTATTTGCTCAAGAGGATTTTTCTCATTCGTGGATGCGGTTTTACCATCGTCACGTTTCGAAGCCGAGAGGATGACCGCGTCGATCACGTGGATAGTTCCATTGTCACATTTGATATCAGTTTTAACGATTGTTGCTCCGTTGACTTTCAGAAGACCATCCACAATGCTAAACTTGAGAGAACCTCCTCCGAGAGATTTTGCTACCCCTGCGTTCAGAGCGTCACCTGCACTCACCTTCCCCGGAATGGCATGGAGGCTCAGAATTGCCAGCAGTTTGTCGCGATTTTCCGACTTCAAAAGTTCCTCGACAGTTCCCTTAGGGAGAGCTGCAAATGCCGCGTCTGTGGGAGCCAGAACGGTCACGTCCTGGTCGCTGGTCAGGGCGTCCGTAAGCCCAACGGCATCGACTGCGGCGAGGAGAGTCGTGAAATTACCAGCACGCTTCGCAACGCTCGCAATGTCGTTCGACGGCTCAGCCTCTTTCGGAGGTAGAATGACCGAGTCAATCACGTGAATCACGCCATTTGAGCATTGGACGTCTGCGTTAACGATCGCAGCGTCGTTAACACGAACCCGTCCCTCCGAGAAAGCAATCTTCACAGGAGACCCCTGAACCGTCTTCGCCTCTGCCGCGGAAAGTGCGCTGGCCAAATCTATGGAACCAGCCACGACGTGGTAGGTAAGGACAGCTTGAAGCTTAGAGCTATTTTCTGGCTTCAACAATGTTTCTACTGTGCCCTTCGGAAGCTTTTTGAAGGCGTCATCGGTTGGAGCAAAAACAGTGAAGGGACCTTTACCTTGCAGAGTCTCAACCAACTTTGCTTCTGTCAGCGCCTTCGCCAGAATTCCAAATCGCCCGTCTGCAAGAGCTGCTGAAACGATATCATCGCCGCTAGCCGAACCGCCATAAGAGCGAATCCAATCAACCTTCAATTCAAAAGGGCCCTGCTTCTTGTCGCCAAGAAGGAGACCAACCCGGCTGATCTTTCCGGGATCAAACTTTTCCTTGGAAAGGCTCATTCCACGAAAGCTTCCCTTGAACTGATCAAAGGGCACTTTCACCTCAATCCATTCGTCCTTCTTGGTTTTGAAGTCCGCCTTAAATGACACCTCCATCCCTCTGAAGCGAGCCTCAGTGTTGAAGCGCATTTGATAGGTCCGACCATCTCCTTTAACCCGGGCTACCAAACCATCAGCCTCGGCAAGATTCATTTTAAGCCTCTCCGTCCGAAGCGAGGAGAAACCTCCGTTGTTTTCTAGAGAGAGTTTTCCACTGAAAGTTAGAATTCCATCGTCTGAAACTTTGATATTACCCTTAGAGCGACCACCCATGACGCCATCATCAACAACTCGCCAGCCCAGAGACTTTGCTTCACTCGCATCGAATTCAGCAACAGAGTTTTTACCGGCTACTGCAGGAGTTTGGGAGAGGGCCAAACATGCGACGGCCAGAGTTGTTTTTCGGAACGGATTTTTCATTTCAGTCTAACAACGCATCGGAAATTGCGCTGTCAAAGGGATTTTTCACCCTAATTTATTTCGGAAATCAAAAGGATTTTATCGACCAAAAAACTCCCAAAGTTGGGTCTGCCATTTCTTCTTATTCGTCTTCGAAAGAGACACCAAGTCCATCAAGCAAGGATAATTCAGAGAAACAATGCCCTCAATTCACTGATCCTTCCAATTGTCTTATCAGGTTCAAAATCACCAGGGTTGTGATCAAATTTTTCATAAGGAAGGTGCTCCGTCGTGAGAATCGACTTCATCCCCATCCCTTTTGAACCCTGCACATCGGCAAGCCAATTATCACCCACATAAACGCACTCGCTCGGGTCACCTTGCAATTGGTCCAAGAGCACTTGATAGGGTCGAGGATCCGGTTTTACCCAGCCAACCTCTCCCGATACCACAATCGCATCAAAAAATTGAGTCATTCCGAGCCTTTCAACACCATCACGAATCGAGCGGCTACAAGGAAAATTGGATAGCAAGCCAAGCTTATATGATTTAGCCAGATCAGTCAGAAGAGGCAAAATTACGTCCGATAATTCGATAATCTCAACAAAAATATTATATCGTTCCTCAGCCAGCTCCTCGACTTGAGCCACCGTTGCCTTGACCGGATAAATTTCCTCAATGAGCTCACGACAACATTCCTCGACATCATTTTCCCGATAACCATCGTGATAGGGGGCCACGATTTGACGATCCCGAATTGCCTTCAGTTTTGCGGTGTCACAACTTCCAAACATTTCCGTTAGCTTGGAAGTCAGTCCTTTATATTGATTAGCAATCTGCCTCGGCCCAAATTCAATCAAGGTATTGCCCAAATCAAAACAGATCACCTTAGTGTTCCTAAATTCAGTATGCATTATGGTGTCTGGATTGCGCGGAACAAATTTGCAAGCAGCTTCCAAATTCCGGAAAAATGGGGATTCTTTCTACTCCTAAGAAAGATATAATCCATCTGGTGGATTGCGGTTCAACAGGCAAAACATAAGCTCTCCAGTCATGAACCCCCTACTCGTTTGTCTAATCGCCCTCTTCTCTTTTCCTGCTTTGGCAGCAAATAAACCAAATATCCTTTGGATTTTCTGCGAAGACCTCTCTCCTTGGATGGAATCCTACGGATTTCCGGTGAATGCGGGTAAGACCCCAACTCTAGACAAGCTTAGCAAAAATGGCATCCGATTTTCCCGCTGCTATGTTCCTGCTCCAGTCTGCTCGGCCTGCCGCTCCGCCATGATCACCGGGGTTTACCAAACAACCACCGGAACTCATCAACATCGCTCTTCCCGCAGCCCCGAAGCCGCAATCCAATTGCCCACAGGAATCAAAACATTACCACAACTCTTCATCGAAAATGGCTACTCCACTTTTAACAAAGGCAAGGACGACTACAATTTCATCTACGATCGTAAAGAGCACTACACCGCTGATACTCAAAAACCAACACCCACGCCCGGCCAAAAAAAAGGATTCTATGGGAAGAGAGGAAAGGCCGACTGGACGACCCTCCCGAAAGAAAAGCCCTGGTTCGGACAGATCCAATTAGGCGGAGGAAAAACCAACACCCGAAAGCTCACCGACAAAGTCGATCCCGCGACCATGAAGGTTCCACCTTACTTCCCGAATGAGGAAATCTTCCGCCAGGAATGGGCCCACCATTACGACACCGTCCGCGTCACCGACGGCCATGTCAAAAACATCCTGAATCGTCTCGAAGCCGATGGTCTCCTCAAAAACACCATCGTCTTTTTCTTCTCCGATCACGGCAATAACCACTCTCTTCGCCACAAGCAATTCTGCTATGAAGGCGGTGTTCATGTTCCCCTCATCATCTCAGGACCAGGCATCGAGAAGAATACAACCCGCAACGAACTCATCAGTGGTCTTGATATCTCCGCCACCACGCTCGCTCTTGCCGGCATCGACCTTCCCAACTACCTCCACGGACAAAATCTCTTTGGCGATAACTACAAAGCGCGGGACCATGTCGTCTCGGCCCGTGACCGTTGCGATTACACGATCGACCGCATCCGCACGGTGCGGACCGAAAAGTTCCGCTACCTTCGCAACTTCATGACCGATCGCATTCTCCTGCAAGCCCAATATCGCGATGGACAAGCCCAAACCAAGCGCCTTCGTGAACTCCACACCAAAGGTGAACTTGGAAAGATCCCGACATGGGCCTTCTTCGGGAAACGCCCTTCCGAAGAACTTTACGACCTCGAAAAAGACCCCCATCAAATCGATAATCTTGCCAATAATCCTAATTTTACTGACGAACTCAAACGCCACCGTGAACTCCTCAATAAGTGGATCAAAGAAACAGCCGACAAGGGAGAGCAACCCGAATCTCAAAAACACCTTCGTGCTATTTACAAACGTTGGGGAAGCAAATGCGTTAACCCCGAATTCGACATCTTCAAAAAGGAAGAGGCCAAATAGCGCTAATTCGAAAATTTAAAATCATCCTCTTGAAAACTCTCTTTCTCTCTCTGCTTTGCGTCTCAGTGTCGCTGCATGCGGCAGAACAACCCAACATCATCCTAATCATGACCGATGACCAGGGTTGGGGTGATACCGGCTACAATGGTCACCCTCATCTCAAGACTCCCCACCTCGACCAAATGCAGACCGAAGGAGTGACTTTTACCCGCTTCTACTCCGGCGCCGCGATGTGTTCACCCACCCGTGGAAGTTGCTACACCGGGCGCAATCCCTACCGCTTTGGCATCACCTTCGCCATGAAGGGTATGCTTGAACCGACCGAGATCCCTATCACTTCGATTCTTAAAAAACAGGGCTACACCACAGGGCACTTCGGCAAGTGGCACCTTGGCACTCTTTCTAAAAAGAAGGGCGATCAGAAACGCTGGGGCACCTTCGCCAAGCAACCCGAACGCTACTACTGCCCGCCCTGGGTACGCGATGTCGATGTCTCCTTCGTCACCGAATCGAAAGTCCCCACCTGGGACCCCCTCATCGACCCCGGCCCGATCAAAAAACAAAACGCCAGCGACGCCAATCCCGGAAAAGCATATGGCAACGATTACTTCACCGGCCCCGGCACCACCGTCACCGAAAATACCAAAGGCGATGATTCACGCGTCATCATGGACCGCGCCCTTCCCTTCATTCAAAACGCCACCGGAAAAAAGTCGCCTTTCTTTGCCGCCATCTGGTTTCACACCCCGCACTCCCCCGTCGTAGGCGGACCGAAATATCGTAAAATGTATCACGACCAACCCGAACACGCGCAACACTACTACGCCTGTCTCACTGCGATGGACGAACAAATCGGACGTCTTCGCGCCAAGCTCAAATCTCTCGGCATTGCCGACAACACCATGATTTTTTTCTGCTCTGACAACGGCCCCGCCCGTCAAGGATCACCTCGCCACATCGGAACCGCCAAAAACCTAAAAGGATACAAGCTCTCCCTGAACGAAGGTGGCATCCGGGTTCCTGGCCTCATGGTTTGGCCCGCGAAAATTACAGAACCCCGCACCGTAACCGCGCCATGCTTCACCTCCGATTACTTCCCCACCATCCTCGCCGCACTTAAAATCCCTCTTCCCAGCAACCGCGCCTACGATGGCGTCGACATTCTCCCCTTCGCAATCGGCAAGCAAATTGAACGTAAAAAACCGCTCGGCTTCCTCAACAAAGACAGCAAGGAAGCGGCCTGGATTGAAAACCGCTACAAGCTCATTTCTCGAAAAAAAGGGAATGAGCTCTACGACCTCATTAACGACCCCGGAGAGAAAATAAACCTTATCGAAAAAGCTCCAAAGATCGCCAAACGAATGGAGGGACAGCTTTTAAATTGGAGAACTGGAGTGATAGCAGAACTTAAGCTCATTCCGAAGTGACCCAGTCAAGCTTACTAAATCTAACGCTTGGGGAAACATTTCGTCTTTTCCCCGATGTTATAGCTTTTCTCAATCCACCTACTCTGCAAACCTTTCAAAGTGATTTAGGCTGATGATGTTAGCGACTTCTTTTGGGCAGCCAATCAACTAATGCCTCCCATTCCTCCTGAATATCACGATGGATGATAAACTGTAGCCCATTCAACTGTAAGTAATTAGCCTCGATCCTCATTATGTTTCATTCCCTCAAACACTTCTTCTTCTGGCTTTCTGGTGCGGGCTCCGAAACTCTCGAGCAGTGCCCTAACTGGGAACAGCGTAAATACGTCGCTTTTGGAGCCACCGTCCTTGTTCCCTGCGCCTTTGCCTTTATCGCCTGCGCATATGCCCTTTCGACCATTACTGATAAGGCCGCCATTATCTTCCCGGTAGCTTTTGTCTGGGCTTTCATCATCTTGACGATCGACCGAGCTCTCGTCTCTGGATACCGCGCCTTCCTCTCCTGGCCACGCAAGTTATCACAATTCGCTCTTCGTCTCGTGGTAGCGATTCTCATGGGCCTCACCATCGCCCACCCTCTTGTTCTTCTTCTCTTCAGCGACACCGTAAGCTCGGTCATCGAAGAAGATCGTGCGACGGAAATCGAACAGGTGCGAACCCAGTTCGGAGAGACCAAATCTGGAGTGCGTGGCGAAATTGGGAAACTGGATCAAGCGATTGCCACCCAGCGCGAAAAGTGGACCGAAAGTTTTCAAGCTCGTTTCATCATTCAAGAGCCCAACTCCAAGGACGATGCTATTCCCGGCCTAACTCCCGAGCAACAAAAGGAACTCGATGATGCTATCGCCGAGTCAACCTCCCCCTTCACCGATCGGCTCGCTATCGTTCAAGAACAATACGACGGCCTTTCGCCTCAATATGCAAAATTACAAACTGAGCTCTCGTTTTGGCAGACGGAATATGAACGCGAGCTCAATGGCCAGCGCTCGGGCTTGGTAGGCGAAGGACCTAGAGCCAGATCAATCAAGGCCGACCAGCTTGAACCACGCCGGACCGACTCGCAACGGCTCGCCCGTCAGCTCGAACATCTCAGCGGCGAGAAGTCCATGCTCGAAACTCAGGCCCGCACCGCCGAAGCGAGCGCCATTGAGGTCTTTGAAACTCGCCTCGCAGAAATCGAAGCTGCCAACCGGGCCGAAGAAAAACGCGTTATGGCGCTCAAAAGGCAGGTTGAAGAAGATCAGGCGACCGCATTTGTATCACAACAAAATGCCCTTCGAGTCACCATCAAAGAGCAGATTGATTCACTTCTCGCCGAACAACAACTCGCTAAGGATGAATTAGCCGCCGTCGGCGTTGAAGAACGAAACCGACTGAAGTCGATTCGGGAAGAACCCCGACGTGATATTCTCACCCAAACCCTAGCCCTTCACCACTTATTCAAGGAGGGAGCAGAAGGAGGACGGTTTGCATTTTACACTTATATCATCCTAACCGCTCTATTTATGTTGGTTGATACGATACCACTGGTGGTCAAATTCTTCACTAAGGCAGGGCCTTATGACACCCTGGTCGATCGTGACGAGATCTGCTTCGACTCCGAGCATAGCGCTTTTAAGTCGAGCAACGATCGCTACATAGAGAATCTCTCCGAGGGAAACCTTATCTCAGTGACTCGTAATAAAGGGCTCGAGAACGCCCTAGTGGATGGCATAGAACACTCACGCGCTGGCCGCGAGTTCCTCGCCTCCCTCGTCGCGATGGAAAAATCATTCGCCGATGAAATGCGAATTGAACAAGAATCCCTTGCTCACTCAAATCCCGAGAAGCGGGCCATGCTTGAGAAAATGAAAGCCAGCTTTTACGAAGACCTTCACAGACGCATGGAAGCCTTCTTCCAAACCGGCGCCACACAAAAGCAAGTCTGATCCGGCTCTCTATGAGAAAGCCCCTACCTTTTGTCGGCAGCAGTGACATCTGCAACGCCAAGAAGCGCTAGGAATAAGAGCCGAAATTTCATAATTATTTGTGCTTGTCGCAAATTACTTCGCGGACTTTTGACTATGATTATCCGGGCGAGCCCAACCGTGGCCTTTGGGGATGATAGGTTTGGCACTCACGATTTGTGGAATCTTAGCAAGCGGAGCCAGAGTCCGTTTCCAAGCTTCATGTTTGGTTGCAATTTGGGAAACAACCTTTGGGTGCTTATTTGCAAGATTAGTTTCTTCCATGGGATCCTTCTCCAGATCAAAAAGTTGCCAAACGTCCTTTGAATATTTTTTGTAGAGTCGCCAATTTCTCCACCGAGCTGCGATGAGATGTCTTCGCTCAGCATCACCCGGCTCGTTATTTAGCCAAAAGAGATACTCGTGAGCGTCACCTCCTTTTTCTCCCCTAAGGTAAGGTAACAAATTTACTCCGTCGCAGTGTTTCGGGACTGGTTGACCGATCACACTAGCGATCGTCGAATAGAAGTCGAAATTGGCAATCAAACCATCATATTGCGCTCCTTTGGGGAGTATTTTCGGCATGGAGAAAATCGTTGGCACTCTTACCCAACCTTCTTTCTGCGTCCCCTTTCCTTTGCCACCAGTATAGGGTGCTGAGGATGCTCCTTCACCGCCATTACCTCCATTATCGCTGGAGAAGATAATCAGCGTATTCTCGCGGAGACCTTGTTGCTCAAGGACTTTCAGCAGCTTGCCAACCTGGTCATCTACCGAGACGATCGCACCCGCCAATTTTCGGCGCCTTCCTCTAGCTTTGGTTCGCTCCTTTAAGTTTTCTGGGGCTTCAACACTTGGTGAGTGAACCGCTTCCGGTGACCAATAGAGGAAAAAGGGGTCCCCCTTATGCCGTTCGACAAAATCGACCATCAAATCTCCATCGTAGTCCGTCAGCCACATGGTTTCGCCCTGTTCATTAAGGCAGAAAAACTTTGAGGTTCGCACTTTATGTTGTCCCCCGAGTTGCCCCGCAACTCCATCTTTCGTATAAGTTTTTTTAGGTGGAGACTTCGCCACTTCAGAAAACCCTACCTCCAAGGGCCCCTGTTTTTTTGATCCGAGATCCCATTTACCGATGTGTCCAGTCACATATCCCTTCTTCCCCATAAACCTCGCCAAGGTGGGCCGGTCCTCTGGAATCGGAAGGCCACGTGACATCCCATATTTTCCAAATCGCTGAGCATATTGGCCCATCATAAGACTGCACCGGCTCGGGCAGCACGGAGGATTAGTGATGTAGGAAGCAGTGAAGCGAATACCCTCCTTTGCAAGTCGATCAATATTCGGGGTGGGGATGTCCTTGCACCCATAGCACCCGAGATCGCCGTAGCCGAGATCATCGATGTAAATGAGGACAATGTTTGGTTTGTCTGCAAGCAGACCGGAGGTGAATACCGCAATTGAGGTGAATAGTGTTAGGAAGAATTTCATGATGAAGGTCCTAGTTTTTAATAGATAGAGGAAATATACTTCGCTCCCCGGTCAGAAAGGACTTCGCCGCGGCGAGGGAGAATAAACCTGAATGGTGCTATTTCTTGAGAGGTGCGAGATTGAGCGCTCTGAGAACAAGAGTCGAAAGCAAGCGGTTTCCTTTCTCATTCAGGTGCACACCGTCTGAAGTGAAGATCCCTTTAGCCACATTTTCTGGGTTATGCTTCTTGAGTTGATTGAGAAAAGATTTTCGGAGATCGAGCAGCTGAGATTTGGTCTCCTTAGCCACCTTCCGGCTGATATTTGAATACTGGTCGAGCATTTGATCATCGGAATTTGAGCCGTCTGACTTCTCACCAATTACAGTTGGAGTACAAAGGATAACCCGGGCTCCAGACTTATTGATCTTTAAAATCATTTCCTTGAGCCCATTTTCAAAATCCTCTGGAGTCGTCCCCTTTTTCCCCCTAGCGACAACAGCCGGGTGCGTCCAATGCCAGACATCATTGATGCCTAGATAGATGAAAACGATACTCGGATTTTTCTCGAGGACGTCCTTGTTAAGACGTTTTTGACAGTCCGGCACTTTATGGCCACCAATTCCAGCGCCAATTAATTTGACGTTAAGTTCGGGATGAGCTTTAGCGATAGCTTGTGAGGATAAGGTAATATACCCGCCCTTCCGGGCACCGGCGGCGGTAATGGAGTCTCCCAGAAAAACAATCCGTTCATTTTTCTTCAACGCTTCCTGAGCCAAGACTGCGGTGTTGAATATAAAGGAAAGAAGTAGCGAAATGTTGATTGTTATGACTTTCATGGGATGGATTCCTAAGGTTAATACGCAGCTTATTGGCTATGTTATCCCTTCATTTTTAGGGAGAGCCGAAAAGGCGAAAATCGTCGCGCATCGCATTACCTAATTTTTTCATCGGGAAGTTCGCCTTTGATTCCTTCGTCCATTGGCATTTTATCTTTACCACCAGGGTGGGATTCGGCGATTCTTCGTGCGAGTTCTTTTCTAAGTTTCGCAATCGTGGCTTTTTGCTTTTTATCAGCGATCAAGTTCGTCGTTTCGCCGGGGTCACTTTTGAGATGATAGAGCTCGGCCATATGTTTGTCCGGGGAACCATCTCCGTGAGGATAGCGGATGTATTTCCACTCGTTGGTGCGGAGAGCGCGGACGTTGGGGGTATAAGGAAATTGCTTCTCATAGTTGTATTCGTAATACCAACTGGTGCGCCAGTTTGGATCACCATTGGTCACAAGCTTCTTCCAGGAGCGGCCCTGGGTTTTCGGGAGTGGGGGAGCACTGCAGATCTCGAGAATCGACGCGGCAAAATCGAGAGTGAGAGTTTGAGATTCAATCGTTTTGGGCTTGGTAGTAAGTCCGGGATAGCGAACGACAAGCGGGATGCGCAGCGAAGCCTCATGGCCCGTACGCTTGTCCACCATGCCGTGCTCCCCTTCGAGGAGGCCATTGTCGCTAGTGAAGATGAAGAGAGTGTTGTCGAGCTGCCCCGCCTTTTTAAGATAGGCGTAAAGACGTCCGACTGAATCATCGACTGAAAGTAAGGTGCCCCAATAGGCTCTTACCATCTTTTCGAAATTCAGCATCCCGGCAGCAGAAGTATCAGGGAAATCTTTGCGCCAATCAAAAAGCGGACCATAAATCCCATGCCAAGTACTGAGACGCTGGCTAATCCACTTTGGTTTATCGCCAAGCTGGAAGGCGGTCTCTGGATAGGGTATGCGGACGTGGTCGAAGCTCTTTTCATACTTCTTCTCAGGAAAGTAGAAGCTGTGGGGTGCCTTGTGTCCCAGCATGAGCATGAACGGCTTGTCGCCACCTTCCTGCTGCTTCATCCAATTGAGCGCCATATCGGTAACTACAGTTGTGTAGTAGCCAGGGACAACCTTCCGCTCACCATCGTTCGCACGAAACTCGGTATCGAAGTATTTCCCCTGCCCTCGGTGAGTGACAAAGTGATCGAAACCCGGGCGCTTGCTGTCATCGTCCTCGCCCATGTGCCACTTACCAATGTAAGCGGTAGTGTATCCGTTGCTTTGGAGCTGACGGGGAAAGGTAGGAAGATCCCTGGGATAGTCGGTGAAATTATTCACGACGCCATGGGAATGAGCATAAAGCCCTCCGAGAATAGAAGCGCGACTAGGTGAGCAAAGCGAGGTGGTGCAAAAATGGTTTTTAAAGAGAAGACCCTCCTTGGCGAGACGATCAATATAAGGCGTCTTGAGATGCGGATGCCCCATGCAACCAAGGGCATCGGAGCGCTGGTCATCGGTCAGGACAAAAACGACGTTGGGACGAGGTGAATTTTGATCAGCGAACAGTGAAGACGAACTTTGAACAAAAAAGAAGGCGGAAAGGACGAGGATGTATTTCATGGGAAAGAGAGCTTATTTTTTCTCCTGACGGAGTTCGGAGAATACTTCTCCGCTTGGTTCAGCGGGAAGCGATTTTTTCCAATCCCCAATCAGGGCGGTCAAGCGGACAACTTCTTCCTCTTTGGTCTCGCTGAGATTGGTTTTTTCGAAAGGATCGGCGACGATGTTGTAGAGTTCCTTGTAGGAACCGTCGTTGTTGGTGACGAGTTTCCATTGACCATGAACCACCGCAAAGGACACCCAGTGATCGGGCTTGGATTTGCGAGCAGGCCAGGCCGAGTGGGATTTCCAAAAAAGCGGCTTGGTCCGGACGCTGCCATTCTTCGATCCCTGCATCACTTCGATTTGGTTCACCCCATCGGGCTGATAACCTTCAGGCAGGGCAACGCCCGCAACCGCACAAAAGGTCGGAAGAAGATCCACCGCTGAGATCATCGAGGCCTTGTCGATTTTCCCAGCCGCAATTTTACCGGGCCAACGAACAATGAAAGGAACATTGATGCCGCCTTCGAAAAGAGCAGCCTTGTAACCCTTTCGTCCCGCCGTGATTCCCTTGGCGGCATTGATTCCCCATCCCGCACCAGTTGCGGTGTCATAGTTGAGTTTGAGCTCGCCGGCCATGCTGGCGCGGGCCGGGCCGTTGTCGGAACTAAAGATCACCAGGGTGTTATCGGTAATTTTCAAACGGTCGAGAGTGTTGAGCACTTCGCCAATGCGGTCATCCGCGTGGGAAAGAACGGAAGCGTAAATAGCATCGGGCCGGCTCTCCATCTCACGGAATCGCCACTCGTATTTCGGCACGGTATGAAAAGGAGTGTGCGGCTCATGGACCCAGAGATTGACAAAGAAGGGCTTACCCGCCGCGACTGCTTTTTCAATGAAGGCATTGGTGTGCATCGCGTCTTCGTGGACCGGCATTTGCTCGCCGGAGCAATTAAAGGCACCGTATTCGTCATAACCATACTCAGCCGGAGTGGGCGAATCGGGGATCATGTTATTGGCGAGGTGCCACTTCCCATAGTGCGCAGTGGCGTAGCCCGCCTTTTGAAGCATCTTCGGAAGAGTAGGAGCCTTGGTATCAAGCCAGTCCGGCATGCCACGTTTGGCATTGCTGGGAACCCAGGCAAAATGGCCGTCGATGGCATAACGTGCGGGAAAGTGCCCTGTCATCACAGCCGTCCGACTTGGTGAACACACCCCACTCGCCACCGTAAAACGATGAAAATCAGTACCCTCCTTGGCCAGCCGGTCGATATTGGGTGTCTTTACGTAGGGATGTCCGTGACAACCAAGATCACCCCACCCCCAGTCATCGGCAAAGATAAAGAGAATATTAGGGCGATCATTGCTTTCGCCCTGGCTCTTATTTGCAGGGACTGCGATCGATGAGCTCAAAGTTCGCACGAAAAGGAGTAGAAGGATAAGGCGATTCATAGGATGACTGGCTGAGGTTTGCTGTTAATGCCTAATGATTGGGCCAGCAAAGAGAATTCCTTAGGAACGATCAGTAGGATTGTGAGTCGTCCTACCCGTCCTTCGGCAAGAGGAGACAATGTTGTTTTTTGATTTTTCCAAGAATAAGTTCAATCGAGTCTTCAATGGTGATGGAGCCTAGCAGAGAACCCAACTCCGAAAAGCACCGAACTTATCCAATTCTTTGTCGACCTGTCGGTTGACCATTTTAAACCTAAGTGTTATTCCATGAATCGTAATAGCTGGTTTGAAGTCGTGATAAACGACTTGCCCTGAAGTGTTAATTTCGCCACGGGACACACCCAATTCTTCTTAAGCTTTTTACCACTTCTGTAGTTAGCTAAAGGATTTTACAACCAGTCACTTATACTCTTTTGGATGAATCAGGAACACCCTTCAGAATGCCCGGTCTCAGGAGGGCAATCACTTACCCCGGCCCCACTAGAATATCATGATATTCGTTGGGATCTCTCAGAACATGCGGATCACCTTTGTCCGATTCCAAGCGAGCATGCCGAAAGTCTTGAGCAATGCGCCAAATTAGCCTGGCGAAACTCAGTCCGCTGTATCGGAAGAAGACTTTGGAAAGGGTTAGATGTAATCGACGCACGAAGCCTCAGCGAACCTGATGATATTTTTGAGGCCCTTCTCACTCACCTTCGCAAAGCCACCAACGGTGGAAAGATTGTCCCCGTGATGACGGTGTTTCGAGAATGGCTTCCAGATGAACCAGAAATTCGGATTTGGAACCACCAATTGATTCGCTATGCGGGCTACGAAACTACGAACGGAAAAACCTTAGGTGACCCCATGAATGTCGAACTCACGAGACTCGCATTACAACTCGGGTGGCAACCACCATCCGAACAAGGCCATTTCGACCTTTTACCCATCATTATCCAATCGGGAGAAACCATTCAATACTACGAACTCCCTGGGCGTGAAGTTCACGAAGTCAAAATCCGGCACCCGAAATATCCCTGCATTGAACAAATGGAATTGAAGTGGCATACCGTCCCGGTTGTTTCAGATATGATTTTTGCGACAGGATCAGCTCTTCACCCTTGCGCTCCTTTCAGCGGGTATTATCTCGGAACTGAGATCGGGGCCCGCAATTTTGGTGATCCAAACCGCTATGATTTATTACCCGAACTTGCGAGAAGACTCGGTCTTGACACTACCAATCGTCGTAATCTTTGGAAAGATCACGCACTTGTAATTCTCAATGAAGCCATCTTGTGGTCTTTTGACAATGAGGGTGTTGGGATCGCAGACCATCATGGCGCATCTGACGATTTTCTGCATTTCTGTGAACAAGAAACGAAAGCAGGACGAGAAGTCAGAGCCGAGTGGAGTTGGATCGTTCCTCCAATTTCGGGTTCTGCAACATCTGTATTTCACAAACGATATAACGAATCCGCTATTTACCCGAATTTCCTTCTTCAGGTAGCGGCATGGGAAACAAAACGAGGACAGAAGCTTCTTGCCTCACGGGGAATTTAAATAATTCCGATCTATCAATGAAGGATTACCGACCCTTGAAAGTTAGAGAAACCACAAAATTTAGGGTGTTTAAACCACTTCCCTACGAATGATTCGAATGAAAGCCAAACAAGCGCTTCAACAATCGGCCAATATCGTCAGCAACAAGGAGAGCGCAGGGAATTAAAAATAAGGTGATCCCAGTGGCAAAAAGAATGCCGTAGCCCAGTGAAACTGCCATTGGAATAAGAAACTGAGCCTGAAGCGACTGATCCATCAGCAAGGGGACAAGACCTGCGAAGGTTGTGAGAGATGTTAAGATGATGGGGCGGAATCGTCGCGCCCCGGCGGCAAGCGCCGCTTCAATTAGGGGCATCCCAGCACGCCGCCTACTATTCACAAAATCCACCATGACAAGCGAGTCATTTACCACAACACCAGCAAGCGCAAGCATTCCAAATACCGAAAGGAAGTTGGGGGTAATATCCATAATCAAATGTCCCAGCAAAGCCCCAATCACCCCGAAGGGTACTGCCAATAAAACATAGATCGGCTGAACGACAGAGCGGAATGGAATCGCCAAGAGTGCGTATAGCGCGAAAATCAGGAACGCTGCATTAAGCCAGGTTTTCTTCACTGATTCCTCATGCTCGGCAACATATCCGGTCCAAAGAAAAGAAAGCCCCTTAACTTTGTCGGTTAATTTGCGAATCTCAGGATCAAGCTCTTCGGCGATACCAACGATATCAACGTTGTCGTCTTGTGGCATGCAACCAATTCTTATCACTTCGGCACCATCATTTCGCTCAACAAAGGTCGGAGCTTTAGTGAATCTATAGTCCGCCACAGTACTCAGCGAAACTTCCCCGCCTCTTGGAGTTCGTATCTTCAGCCTCGATAAAGTGTGGAGCGATTTTCGATCGTCTTTAGGCAAACGAAGCATAATACGGATCTCCTCGCTATCACGGATGATTCTCTGAGCCTCCTCTCCATAGAAAGCCTGTCTTACTTGTTGCGCAAGAAGTCCTTGAGTGATGCCGAGCTCTGCAGCACGAGGTTTGAGAGTAAACTCAATCTCGTCTTGGCCGCGATTGATCTGCGCCCACGCGCCACCAATACCCTCGTACGCCCGCATCAGTTTTTTAATTTCCTCGGCGATCTGATTTTTCGCCTCCGAATTTGGCCCTCGAAGTTCAAGCGCCATCGGTTCACCACTGCCGGCATTCTCTTTCTGCTGCTCGCGGCGCTCTTTCCCGGTAATTTCGGCATGGATATAAAACGAATCGGCTTCTTCGATCTCGCCAACCAATTGGCTCCAACGTTTTGCGATTTGTGCATTGGTTGGTCCAGCTTCAGAACGTTCACTTGGCGGCATTACCTCGACAACAACCTTGCCACGCGATGAGTCAGAGCGGCCTTCAAAGTCAGAAGATCCAGTGATCCGAGCCACGTTTCGGATCAGGGTCTCGCCAGTTTTTGGATCGGTGTATTCCTTCTTCAGGATCTCAGTGGCAGCTGTAATACGCTCAATATAGGCATGTGTCCGCTCAATCGGCAAATCGTTGGGCAAATTCAGGTCCGCAGAAATACGCAAGTTTTCTACCGCCGGAAAAGAAGCGAATCCCATCCGGCCACCAGCCCAGTATCCCGCCATCGCCATCGCTAATGCGATAAAAAGAGCCAAAACCGAAAAACGGTAACGCACCGCGACTTTCAAAATCGGAATATAAACACGATCAACAAACCGCTCCATCCCATCAGCAATTCCTTTTTGAAATCGCCCAAAACCACCAATGTTTTTCCCCCGTGGACGCACGTGCTTCAGGTGCGACGGCAAGATGAGTTTGGATTCGACTAACGAGAACAAGAGAACAGGAATGACGACCGGCGGGATCTGTTTTGCAAAGTCACCCCACCCTCCACTGACGTGTGACAAGGGAACGAAGGCCGCTATCGTGGTCAAGATTCCGAAGGTCACCGGGACCGCGACCTCTTTTGTCCCAAGAACAGAAGCTTCAAGTGGATCCATTCCAGTCCGTAATTTCGAGAAAACGTTTTCACCAGTTACAATTGCATCATCGACCACCACTCCAAGTACAATAATAAACCCAAAAAGACTCATCACATTAGCGGTGATGGGATAGATCTCAAAAAATGGTAGATCCATCGACATCACCAGAACGCCGCCAGCAAAGCTGATGGGGATGCCTAGGACAACCCACAGCGCAACCTGCGGGCGCAGGAACAGGCCGAGAATTAAAAAAACCAGAACGCACCCCTGAAGCAACGAACTGATCAGCGTGCCGAGACGACCCCGGATCGATAGGGAGCTATCATTCCAAGCATAAAGGTGCGCTCCCTCCGGAGCGCGCGTCGAAACGTATTCCTTGATTCGATCTGAGATCTCGATCGCATCCTCACCGCGTGCCCGGCGAACTTGAATAAACATTGCAGGTCGCCCGTTAAATTCGACGATTTTTTGATCCTCCTCAAACCCATCATTCACCTTAGCGACCTCTCCCAGCATGACGTCGGATCCGTTAGCAGCTCGGATCAAAATCTTCTTAAAATCGGCGGCTTGGTAGGCCTGACCCCGTGTCTTGACAACGAGTCGGCCGCTATCGCTGCGGATCGTCCCCGCTGTCAGGTTGATCGATGAACTGCGGATGGCATCAGCGAGCTCACGGAAGGTGAGCTTGTAGGCACGCAACTTAGCGAGATCTGCCTCAATTGAGATTTCAGTTTTGCGGACGCCTTGGATATCAGCACGACTCACACCCTCCAATTCAAGAATTTCCCGCTGCACTTTCTTAGTGACTTGGAGCAAAGCAGCCTCATCAAACTCACCAGTCACCGCTACACTCAGCACCGGCAGCCGACCACTGGAATCAGGAATGATAATCTTAGCGCGCTCAGTTTCACCAGGAAACGTCGAAATTGTATCGATGCGGCCCTTGATCTCATCGAGCAGCTTATCAAGGTCGACTCCTTCCTTCGCCTTGAAGTAAAACTTAGCCATCCCCGGCATTCCGTCGGAATTAACTTCGCGAATCCCACTAATCCCCTCGAGAGCACGTTCAACCGGGATTAAGACATTTTCCTCAATGTCTTTCGGGGTTCCGCCGCGATAGGGCATTTCCATATAAACGATCTCCCATGCGCTTGATTCAGGAACGACCTCTAAGGGCACCTTGTTCCATGCCGCATTAAAGCCCGCCGCGAGGATCGCAAACATTAACAGGTTGGCTGCGATGCCATTATTAGCAAACCAGCGAATCATTAGTCCGTCTTTTCATCGTTGCCTGCAGTAGCAGCAGAGGGGGCGCCTTCCGGAGAAGGATCCGGCAAAATTTCAACCGGAGTCCCATCTGGAGTATAAACGAGATAAGCAGTTGCCAGCAAAGTGCCATCGACGAGGGACTCGTCACTGACAATTAGATGGGTCTCGTTTTCCCAGAGCGGAGTTACCGTCCGTTGATTGATCATGTGAGATTCTCGCTCGACGACCGTGATCCGTGAAAGTTGCCGAACCGCTTTGCGCGGGATCGCGACAACTCTCTCGAAGGGCCGCCCAGGGATTTTTGCAGAAACCGGCTGACCGATCCGAAGCGGTGCCTTCCCTGATTGCCTGCCGAACGGATCGTCAATACGAGCGATCGCAAAGAGATCGAGCGACTCTTCGTTCAATGCCCCTTCGGTTCTCACGATCCACGCTTCTCGCTCAATTTTATTACTCTCGTCCAGGGCGTCGCGAAGGATAATCTTGAGTGGGCGATCGCTTGCTTCCTCCGGTAATTCAAGAAATCGCATATGCCTAGCCTCAATGGGAAGGCGCACCTCGGCATAGTCTACCGCAAAGATAGAAGCGAGGCTCGTTCCACTGCCAATCGTTTGACTGACTCCGACCAGGCGCTGCCGTATTCGGCCGTCAAATGGAGCACGAATCTGGCAACGATCAAGACCACGCTCGGCCTGTTCCAGCTGCGCAGCAGCAGCTTCGGCGCGAGCTTCCGCCTCGCGTAACTGCGGAACGCGCAGTACGAGATCGCTGGGCTCCTCTTCATAGCCAAGATCCTCCCAATCCAAGCGAGCCTGCTTAGCACGTGTCTGCTCCTGTGCGAGTAAGGCAAGCGCTTGGGCCTGCTGCGATTTCGCGCTCGCAACGGCTGTTTTAAAATCAGCTTTGTCGAGCTCCACGAGAACTGTCCCTTCCTCAAAATAGGCACCGTCCTCGAACTGAGGATGAGTTGCCACAATCCGTCCACTCACTTGTGAAGTGAGATTGATTTGATTGTGTGCCCTTACCACTCCGCTGGTTTCGATCTGTGGTTCAAAATCAACAACAGTCAGTTCGATAACTCTTGTCTTTGGCAGTTGGGGTAAATCCCGCTGCCGCTTTTCCCGAACTTCTGGTTGCATCCAGTAATCGAATGCAACCCATCCAGTTCCAAGCAAAATCAATGGTAGGATCAGACGCCAAACCCTTCCAAGAGCTCCAACCTTAGTTGCCGGGAGCAGGGTCACACTTCGACTAGTTTGAGATTCAGTTGATTCTGCCATTTACCGCTTTTTTTGTTGGGGAAAGATATCCAGCATTACTCAGCCTTCGATAAAAAACATCACTTCGATTTACGGAAGGCAATTAAGTGTTTTTCGGTACGGATATAGATGGAATTTTGGTCGATAGATGGAGTCGTTTCGGACTCTTCGCCAAGGTCATACGAATGAATCTCCTTAAATTGCCTGCCGGTCGCAACAACTGAGATCACTCCATGACTGGCAACGAGGTAAAGGTGCCCGTTAGCGTAGACCGGAGAAGCGGTGCACTGACCTCCAAGACTCGAAATTCTGTTGCGGTAGATAATCTTACCATTTTGGGCGTCAGTCGCTGCGAGAACTCCTCCCGCCCGGATCAGGTAGATAATGCCCTCGTGTAGAAGCGGAGAAGGGATTTCTGGGATATTGCGGTTTACTGACCAACTTGAGTGACTCTCGGTAACGTCCCCAGAGCCACCCGGCCGAACTGCCACGAGCAGTGGCTTCCCAGGCTTGTCCTTGAAACCCTTCATGAACTCCTCCTCACTCCAAGCGCGGTCTTTATTTTTATCAAACCAACTCAAGATCCAGTCCACTCGTTCTTCACGCTTTTTTAGATCGTCAGGCATGGGAAAACCAAATCCGGGGTGATCAACCGGAAGTTCCGGTCGGAAAGGAAAGGTAAAAGGCGGCTTCATTTCCGACCTTTCAATCTTACTATTCTTGTTCTCGTCAAAGGGCAGAATTGCATCCCAGAATGGCTTTGGGTTGGTTTCTGCATCGCCATCACCACCTCTCCGTGACGAAGAGGCAAAGACATGATCACGGTTGGCGACCGGAACCGCGATCGTCTCGCGGGAAAAACCAGTAGTATGCCACTTCCCCTCGCCTGTTGTCGGATCATAACCATTGAGACGTCCATCTCCCAAAACGACAAGATCCGATCCCGCCTTGTGGTTCCAGATGATGGGCGTCGACCAGCCGCTGCGAGAAAATGGCCGCGCTGTCTTCCATACTTCCTTTCCGGTCGCTTTTTCGTATGCGATGACCTTAGAGCGGCTCAACTTGCTGCCAGGTAGATTTCGGTCGTCATCAAGAACCATAATCACCATCTTACCGAAACCGATTGGCGAGCTTGCCATTCCATACAAAGTCTGGGGAGTTGGAATCGGCTTCTTCCAAATTTCGTTGCCATCGTGGTCGTAACAAAGAAATCCATAGGACCCGAAGTAGACAATGACATATTGTTCATCGACCAGAACAGTCGAAGAAGCCTGACTCGCGGCACGGTGAACTTTCTCCGTCGCCTTTACCGGAGAGAATCTTCGCCAGCGCTCTCTCCCGCTCTCTTTATCGAGGGCAATTGTCATCAACTTGCGATCTCTAACAGCAGTGAAAAAAATCTGACTTTCCGATAAAACAGGAGAAGACAGCCCCTGCGGAATTGGGACACGCCACGCTTCGTAAGCTTTACCAACTCGCACGGGTGGCTGACAGCCAACTGCAATCCCGGAACCGTTAGGACCACGGAAACGATTCCAAACACCAGTCTGATCCGCCCTCACGGAGGGAATTAGCAAAAGCATAAGACCAAACAACTTAAAGAATACCTGCGTCTTTTCTATGATCATGGTTGTCTTAAGGGCCAAGAGGTCTTTTTCCCGTTGCTTGGTATCACTTCCAAGAACTATTTCCCAATACATCGCCACCAACCAAAAAATGCGAACAATAATTTACCGAAGAACAGAAATCTGGTTCGCTTCTTCCACTTCCCAACGTAAGTAAGCCTCCGCATAGGCCGAACAACCTTCGACTAGGTCATGATGGGCACCATCTGCAGCCAATCTTCCCTGATCGAAAAAGAGGATACGCGGAGCCTGACGGAGAAGATCAATGCGATGAGTCACGAGAACCGTAGTCCCACCACTCTCCCGTGAGCGTTTTAAAACTGCCTCGTGAATTAAAAATTCACTTTCGGGCTCAACTGAAGCGGTTGGCTCATCAAGCAAGAGGATACGGGGCGTGGCCAGAAAAGCTCGTGCTAAGCTCAATCGTTGACGCTGACCTCCCGAAAGTTTCACTCCATTTTGGCCGACCTGCGTTTCATAGCCATTCTGCAAGGACAGAATAAAATCATGAGCATTAGCCTTCTTGGCAGCTGAAAAAAATTCTTCCTCAGTAGCAGCCGGATCACCATAAATCAGGTTCTCCCATATTGTGCCATCGAAAAGATAATGGTCTTGCCCCACATACCCAATTTTCTTGCGAAGAGAGTCGAGCGTCACCATTTTGATTTGGGTCCCATCGATCGTAATCGAGCCAGAATCGACATCGTAAAAGCGGGGAATTAAATTGAGCAGCGTACTTTTCCCTGAGCCACTCCCCCCGGCAACCGCCACAAATTCACCGGCTTTGATCGAAAAACTTACCTGCTTCAAAATCGGCTTCCCTTGGAGATACGAGAAACTTACCTCGTTAAAATCTATAGCCCCATTCACGCTTCCCAAGGATCTGGCGTCCGGTTCATTTTTGATGGACACAGGTTTATCGAGAAGCTCCATAATACGCGTAGCCGCTGCTCGAGCCCGCTGGAGGATATCACTCGTTTGAGCAATCGTCCGGATGGGACTCTGCAGGCGCCACCAAAAACCACGGTAAGCCAGAAGAGCCCCGAGTGAAAAGAGACTACTGTCGTTCATGATGAGCCACGCCCCAAGGCCCAACATGATGACATTATTGATAAAGCCAAAAACTGAAACGATTGGAAAATAGGTATTCCGAAGCCGACTTGCCTTAACACTTGAATCATAAAAATGATCAGCATTCTCGCGAAATTTCTCTGTTTCATGATCCCTACGGCCAAATGATTGAGTGACCAAGATTCCAGCTAACCGATCTTGCACGAAGGATCCGATATTCCCGAGCTTCTTTCGCACTCCAGCATAAAGTGATTTGACCCTGCGATTGTATTTTCGAATAAAAATAAAAGCGAAAGCGAGGGGAATAATAGAAACCGCACCAACCACCGGACTGATCCAGAGAACCATGCTCGCCACTACGATAAAAGTGACGAACTCCTCCACCAATGCAGTCAGTCCCTGTAAGACCGATTGCTCCATCGCATCAACATCACTGGTAATACGGGTGACCAGCTCGCCAGTTCTGCAATCACGGTGGTAAGCAAGTGACTGTTCCTGAAACTTAGAAAAAAGCTCGGCCCGAATATCTCGAACAAAAGCCTGACCTGTCTTTTCGAGAAGGTAGCTCTGAACCGCACCCGCAGCAATTCCGATGAGATAGCTCCCGAGCATAATAGAGAGCCACATCACGAGAACATCGGATGTAAGAGTCTGATCAACTAAAGCGTCAGCGACAAATCCCCAAACTAAAGGATGAAAATTCACGAAAGGAACTGCAAAGACAAGAAGGGTCAACGCCCATCCGATTCGTCTGCGATAGGGGCGTAAGCGGACCCATATCCGCCCCGCCAATTCACGATCGCTCAGTTCATAGTGAAAATCATTATCCGCCATCGCTAGTATTCTAATGCGGGATTTCGGTTGGGCAGGCAGAATGATTTATTTTTCTCATAAAGAAATCTGATCACGACGAAAGGACTAAAGCCAGCACGCTCTTGGGGCTTAGTTAAAGATGAGTATTAATCAATAGATGACTCAATCCCTACGATCCCCACCGACCTTTCATTCCGCCAAAGGAATACGCCGATAAATTTAGAGTTGCCAATCGCAAAGACCAAAAAAACTAGAACCTCCACGTCCAACCCACTTTGGCTACCGCCTCTCTGCCCGAGCTTTCATAGCGCCGCTCCGGACCCATTTTAGTCAGACTCTGATTCACCACAAAGAAAACATTGCTCCCCGGTTTCACCGTCCACCTCACGCGCCCATTGATTCCGACTTTCTCCGATAAATTGTCATATTGCAAATCGGTTGTCAAAAGTAGTTCCGTTGTCGGTGTCCACTGTAGCGCACTATTCACCACGAAGGTTTCAAAGTCCCCTCCAGGCAGTTGATTCCAATCGTTATTCACCGAAACTCGCGTGGCCCATTGTGGGCTTGGTTTCCAAAACATCTCCAGATCAATTCCCTGCCTCTGCCCTCCCAGATATTCCCCTGCACTCAGTTTTAATCTGGAACCCCACCTCCAGGACGAAGGCGTGCTAAACCCACCAAATACTCGCGTGTGCCGATAATCACCCACGGGAATAATCACACCATCTAAGATCTCAAAATCTTCCAAGAAGCGCTCGCGTTCGTGCTCGATGCCCAGATTATATTCTCCTCCTCCCTTCTTCTCAAAAGTCACATCAAATTCAAAATCCTCCGATAAAACCTGTCCTTCCAAATCAGCATCAAAGCCCGCCGCAAAATCAAAATCAATCTCGTTCCAATTCCTTCCGCCCGCCTCGAATGCATACGAGAAGAACGAAGCAAATTCGTAAATTCCCGGTCTCCTCACAAATCCCATCGCTGGATCCAAATCCTTACCCACTCGCTGTAATCCAACCCGCATGTAGAGAGGATTATTCGGATAAATCGCCGTCAACCCCCACCCGTAATCATCCACGCCATCGCTATCGGTTTGCATCAACCACCCTATCAACTCCCCCGTTTTTTCCTCTCTCCCCAGATAGCTACTATCCTTCAGATAAAAATCTAAACCAAAAGTGCGGGCCGATCCATTGCTGCGAGGGTCACCATCCGTCACAATCACTCCCACCTGGGACTCCTTGAACAAATCGTAGGTCACCCGGCCCGCAAATACGTCATCAGCTTCCAACACCCCCTTTCCTTCCAATCCCACTCCAAGCAAACCCAGATTCCAATTCCCCACTTTGCCTGTCAACTTCCCGCCCATCTCAATCGGCACACGCTCACCATTCCCCGACAAACCGATCGTCCGCGAATGAAAAGGAAGGGGGCTTCTTCTGATTCCACCAAAGCGAAAATAGCGCGCATCTTCCAAGAAAAAGGCCCGCTTTTCAGGGAAGAAAAGAGGAAATCTTGTGGTATTCACCACCCGTTTATCGACCTCCGTGTCTGCAAAATCTGTCTGCCAACTTAGGGTCGTAGTCAATGATGGTGTAACTCGAAAAAAGGCATCGATCGACGGCACGATTTCAAACGTATTCGAACCACCCATGTCCTCCCGCCAGCGCGATACCAGTGAAGGTCGCACATCCAGTCCCAGCCCAGTCTTCAGATCCCGCATCCCAGTGATCCGCCCGGTACCCTCCATTGCGTAAAGCAATTTTTTCCGCGTAGGCGATGCCCACCGTAACTTTTCCTCCTTCCGCCTGATCACGCGCTCAATATTAAACCCCCAGCTCTCCTGATTTGGCTCGAAGGCAATGCTGCGAAACGGAATCTCAATCTCCGCCACCCAGCCCTCGGCAGTGACACGCGTCCTGACATCCCAAATACAATCCCACTCCATCTCCGGACGATTCCCCGCCCTTACGATCCCATCCGCGCTCGACCCCCCCGCTGCAATCCCAAAAAAATATCCCTCGGTTCCCCGCGCAAACGGATCAATCACGATTCTCAGTCGATCATCACCTGAACCCGTGGAGTCCCTCCTCCGGTCTCTTGCCAAAACCTCTGCTGGACTTCGATCAAAACACCTTACTCCCAGATATAAAGCTTCATTCGTGCGCATCAACAAAACTTCCGTCCGCTCCGATACCTCTTCCCCTTCGCGGGGCTCTACCTGCCCAAAATTCGTAATCTTCTTCGCCTGTATCCATTCCTCCTCATTCAAAACTCCATCAATCACCGGCTTGCCCTTAATCTGCTGAACCACCACCGAAGGTTGGGCCTCTCCGGCATGAGCATTCCCCAAACAGCTCATCAGCACCACAAAGACCGCGACGATTCCACATTTCACCCGCAGTCTTACGCGCATATTTTTCAATAATATCAACCTATCACTCCCACCCACGAAGAACTCCAAAGCAATCAATCATTCTCAATTTTCCTTCTTCAATACGGGAACTTGATCAGCAAAATCCCGAATTGTTAGCACCGGCCAAAAACTTAAATACCACAGGGCCCTAGACCGCAATGCCCTAAGTCTCTCGAAAATCTCTGCCTAGAGATGCCCTCTATCCCATTTTAAAATTACGCGACACTTCATCCATGCCCATATTTCTCTTGGCCTTCTTAGCAAAGACCTTTGGCACCAAAGAAAAACGATGCCCAAAAAATCACTCAATCGTGGGGTCTTAATTGCCGGAAGGCTTTATCCTCGGCACAACCAACTTTCGCGCCCAAATATTGCGAAATCGAACCGGATTACCATGATCCTGAAGTGAGAGTCCGCCTGACTTCGCCTTACCACCCTCTTGCACTGCGAACTGCGTCACGACACCATTGTGTAGCACAGTGATTGATCCCGGTTGGATCACTTTGCCATCGGCGCCCTTTTTCTCCCGAATACAAATAATATCATAGGTCTGCCACTTGCCCGGCCCACGACTCGCGTTTACCAAGGTAACACTCTTCTTATAAAGCGAAGAAGCCTGACCATCGGGATAAGTATCATTTTTAAATGAATCAAGCACCTGCACTTCGGGATATCCTCCAATGAAGACGCCACTATTGCCGCGCCCCTGACTATTCCCTTTCACCTCAGCCGGCGTGCACCATTCGATATGCCATTGGCAATCTCCCTCGACCTGGTTGCGGGTTTGAATCGATCCAGTTCCTCGTACCACCTCCATAAAACCATCCTTCACCTGCCAATTTGCACCATCATTTCCGTCCTTGGCACGGCCTTTCCACTTCGAAAGGTCACGTCCATCGAAAAAGACGATAGCATCGGATGGCACTGCACCTGGTTTGGAATCGGTAGTGTGCCCTGGAGGCGTCACAACTGCCGGACGTTCATTCTTGACCTGTTCCTTGTTCCAACGCCCAGCATCGGAGACAGAAACTTGAGCTTGGAGAATGGACAGGTTAGCAAAAAAAGGAGTCAAAGTCAGAAGATAATATTTCATAGAGAGTAGATTTAAATAGGAATGATCGAATTGACCGTCTCTAACTACGCCCGATTTAGCGCCTGCTTTCAAGTCCACTCTTGGAATAAGCAAAAGTAGTTTTTTATCGATGGAACTCGAGGGCAAAATCAGGTGAGATCCCGAGATGCGATTATTCCTAGTCACTGCATTCGCCATTTTGCCACTCCATGCCAATTGGATTGAACTATTCGACGGAAAATCGACTAACAATTGGACGCCGCGCGCAGAAGTCGAGCAATTCGAAGCCATTAACGGAGAACTCCACCTTCTCGCGAAGACTAATGTCTGGGTCACCTCCAAGATTGAAATGGGTGATTTCGAAGCTGAACTAGAGGTTTTCCTCCCTGTGGAACCAGGGTTTAATTCCGGCCTCGCATTTCGTTGCTCGGGGAAAAAAGGTAGACCGAAAGGTTATCAAATCGAGATCGATCGTAAAGCTCCTGGCGGAATATACGGAATCGGTCTTGGTGGCTGGCTTACAAAGAACAAAGGCACGCTCAAAGAAGGCCAGTGGAATCACTTTCGCGTCATCGCCCAAGGCAATCGTATTGAGACCTTCGTTAATGGAAATCCCGTCGCCGACATTCGTGAGGAAAAGCAACTTAAGGGCTACTTTGGAATTCAACATCACGGCAAAGGGGGCGTCGTCAAATTTCGTAATATTCGTGCCCGCAAGCTCAACTCTAAAGCCTCGACTCTAGAACGACCCAACATCCTCTGGATCGTCGCCGAGGATCTAAGCCCTGCTCTCGGCTGCTACGGCCACCTCGATGCTCGCACTCCAAATCTTGATGCCTTCGCCAAGGAAAGCATTCTCTTCACCAGTGCCTTTGCAGCTTACCCAGTCTGCTCTCCTTCGCGCTCTTGTCTCATCACCGGGATGTATCCTTCCACGACTGGAACCGGGCAAATGCGCTCAGCCTTCCCACTCCCCCGAGGAGTAAAAGGGTTTCCGCAATACCTTCGCGAAGTTGGTTACCACACAACGAATAATGTCAAAACCGACTATAACTCTGCAGATGCAGGACGAATCACCAAAAATTCGTGGGTTGAATCAAGCTCGAAGGCCCACTGGCGGACTCGCAAAAAAGGCCAACCTTTCTTTGCGGTTTTTAACGATATGACCACCCACCAGTCGCGCACCATGGTCTGGCCTTACCAGGTATTTAAGAAGGAGATCCAAGCGGACCTTTCTCCCGACGAAATTCACAAACCGAACAAAGTCCAAGTTCCCCCCTACTATCCCAACACTTCGCTGATCCGACGAGAACTTGCCCGTTTTCATGACTGCGTCACCGTAATGGACCGGAATACCGGAAGTATTCTTGCGGAGCTGGAAAAAGACGGCCTAGCCGAAGACACGATTGTTTTCTTTTACTCCGACCACGGTTCAGGAATGCCACGTCACAAGCGACTTCTCACGGACTCAGGAATGCGGGTGCCCCTCATTGTTAGGGTTCCGAAAAAATGGCAACACCTCGTCCCCGGATCCGAAAATGGCGGCAGCAAATCTGATAAGCTAATTTCCTTTGTGGACTTTGCACCGACCGTTCTCGCGCTTTGCGGAATTGATGCGCCACCCTACATGCAGGGACATAATTTTCTGGATCAAAAAAATAAACGTGAGTGGGTTTACGGTGCTCGTGATCGGGTTGACGAAGTCTTCGACTGTTCCCGTTCAATTCGCAACAACCGCTGGCTATACATTCGAAACTACCATCCATTTCTCGGTTGGAACCAACCTTCGGTTTTCTCAGACTTGGGTGAAATTCGGAATGAAATTACCAATTTTTCAATCAATACTGGAACACGCTTTTCAAGCGAACAAAATCACTACACCTCACCAGAACGGGCCACGATTGAGTTTTATGATTGCCTCGCCGATCCCGATAACACTCATAATCTTGCTCTCGGAAAATTGAGTCCCACTCAACAGGTTTCGCTCGAAAAAGCCCAGCGAGCCTTCAAAAGAATTCGCAAGAAAACTCGAGACGTAGGATGCCTACCTGAAGGAGTCATGGCTGACTTGGTAAACAAAAATGGAGAATCAATTGCCGATCTTGCTCGGAATGGAAAGCTCAAGCTCGATCAAATCTGGGATGTCGCCGATTCGGTTGGGAGAGACACCGAATCCGCCCTTAACTTTCTCAAGTCCGCCGACCCCTCAATCAGTTTTTGGATTATCAATGCCCTCAAAGCTTCTCTGCCAAGTGATAAGAACAATGATGAAGCCTTCCGCTACGTCACGCAGACAGCTCATGTTGAGGCTAGTATCGAAGCTGCCGCTTGGCTAGCCGGAGAAAGCCGCTACTCAGAAAAAGCTATCCAGGTGCTTATAAACGAACTGGAAAACCCAAACTGGGCCGTTGCACTCCGTGCCTGCCGCGCGATCGAGCTCCTTGGTTTACAAGCCAAGCAAGCTGCCGCCCCAATGAAAAAACTTTACTCTCTCAACCGCCACAAGAGGGGCGATGCCGCGCTCTTCCTTGCTTTCTCATCCGGCGCGTTTCTCGATAAACTAGGTGAGGAAACGGAAGCTTGGGACTTCACTCCCAAACACTGAAGAGCCTTGTCCCTTTAAGACAAAGAATATCTGTTTATATTCAAATAACCCAGTAGAAGAAACGACCCACCACTTTACGGGAATAAGTCTTGGCCGCCGCCAGAAAAAGTGGCCTTTTACTGGTC
>MDTB01084038.1_pt1 | contig 43832 bp, 41 predicted proteins | sample 811161 | NCBI WGS metagenome assembly MDTB01 (sample SAMN05326650, study PRJNA326480) | marine metagenome | isolation source: seawater | place: Mediterranean Sea | collected 2009 | reverse complement strand
TACAATAGCAACATTTAGGAGATAAGGCTGGATGGCAGAGTGGTTATGCAGCGGCCTGCAAAGCCGTTTACGCCGGTTCGATTCCGGCTTCAGCCTCCATATCTTTATATATAAAATGAGTGATAAAATATTTAAATAATTACACTATATTTAAAAGTCTATGGAAAATAATAATCAAGAAAAATCCAATGAATCTATTTACAATGAAGAAATAAATATCAAAGAAATACTCCATGTATTAAAAGAATATTTTCCAGTACAGCTAACTATTATCGGATTTTTTGCTATTTGTTCAGTATTGTATTCATTAATTGTCTCAGAAAAATGGACATCATCTGCGATTGTTGTCCCAGTTTCTTCTAGCAGTAATATAGGTCAAATTTCTTCAGCTCAAGGAGGTCTATCAGCCCTTGCTGGAATTAATATTAATACTAAGGCTCCCGATACGTCCTTGATTGTATCCTCGCTTAAATCAAGAATGTTTTTCGAAACTTTGATAGGTTTTGAAGGTGTTTTAGATAATATAATGTCATTTGACAGTTATGATCGTGCAACAAAAAAATCTAGTTATACTCGTAAGACTGGATTAAAAAGAAGTGATTTGGTTGCTAATACTGACTTATCTTTCCAAAAGGCTCATACTAGATATCTTTCTATGCTCGCGGCATCAAGCCCTCCCAGAAGTGGAATGATATACATTGATGTTTCCCACGGTTCACCCGTATTTGCAAAAGATTTTCTTGAGCTCATTATTCAAGAATTTAATTCATCTGCTCGCTATAAAGATGTAAAAGAATCAGAAGAAGCTCTAGAATATTTATATCAACAACTAAGTATTGTTCAAGAATCGGCAGTTCAGGTTTCAATAAGCCAGCTAATTGAATCAGAGTTAAAAAAATTAACCTTTGCGAATGTAAGGACCAATTATGCTATTGATCCAATAGATGTTCCGTATGTTCCTGAATTAAGATCATTTCCAAAGAGGAAACAAATGGTTTTAACGGCAACGTTCATTGGACTTATACTTTCAACAATTGTTGTTTTAGGCTTTTTTTATTTTCGCAGAGCAATCCAAAAAACTTAGATCAAATATTAATCTTATAAAATGAATAAAGTAATAAGATCGTGAAGGCGGATGATATTAAGATTGCAGTAATTGGTCTAGGCTACGTTGGACTTCCCCTTGCTGCTGAGTTTTCAAAAAAAAGAAGTGTTTTGGGCTTTGATATCAATGAGGATAGGATCAACGATTTAAAAAACTTTCATGATAAAACTCTTGAACTTAGCGCAAATGAACTCAGTGAATTAAAAAATCTTGAATTTACAAATAATCCTAATAATCTTCAAGATTGTAATTTTTTTATAGTCACTGTTCCTACACCGATTTCAAAAGATAAAGAACCCGATCTCAATCCCATCATTGATGCCTCAAACACTATCTCTTCATATGTCTCAGAAGGAAATTTTGTAGTATTTGAATCAACGGTATTTCCAGGTGTTACAGAGGATATTTGCATCCCATTAATTGAAGAAAAAACTGGATTAAAGCTTAACAAGGATTTGTTTGCTGGATACAGTCCTGAGAGAATTAATCCAGGTGACAAAATTCACTCACTAACAAATATTACTAAAATCACCTCTGGGTCTAATGAATATGCTGCAGATGTTATTAATGAACTTTATGCAAGCATAATAACAGCTGGAACTTACAAAGCTCCATCAATCAAGATTGCAGAAGCAGCGAAGGTTATTGAAAATACTCAGCGTGATTTAAATATTGCTCTAGTTAACGAGTTATCTAAGATATTTGATGTTTTACAAATCGATACTAAAGAAGTTTTAAAAGCCGCTGAGACTAAATGGAATTTCCTTCCCTTTAGACCGGGGCTTGTAGGAGGACACTGTATTGGTGTAGACCCATATTATCTTACTCATAAAGCACAGCTTCATAATTATGAACCAGAAGTAATTTTGGCTGGCAGAAGACTAAATGATGGGATGGGAAGATATGTAGCTGAAAAAATGATTAAAGAGCTTAATACTATAGAGGTTGATATTACCAGAGCAAAAGTTTTAATTATGGGTTTAACTTTTAAAGAGAATTGTCCAGATACTAGAAACAGTAAGGTATTTGATATTATTGATGCCCTAAAAATAAATAATTATTCAATAGATGTTTGTGATCCATGGCTCAATAATTACCAAAGTTCAAAAAATTTTAATTTTCTTGATATGTCCGAGCTCGACGAAGCAAAATATGATGGAATAATATTGGCTGTTAGCCATAAAGAGTTTTTGGATTTGGGAGCTATGGAGATAAGAAAATTTGGAAAATCTAAGAGTATATTTTTTGATTTAAAAAGTGTTTTTGAAGAAGATGAGAGCAATATAAGGCTTTAAATAAATGGCTAAAAATTTTAAGGACAGCGCAACCATTAAATTTTTAAAAAAAAATAAATTTACTTGGCTTATTACAGGAGTTGCGGGATTTATTGGAAGTAATCTTTTAGAAAAGCTGCTTGAATTAAATCAACAAGTTGTTGGATTTGATAATTTCTCTACTGGATCAAAAGATAATCTCGATGATATTAAAAATAGTTTGGGAAAAGAAAAGTGGGAGAATTTTTCTTTACAAGAAGGCGATTTATCAAATTTCAGCGATTGTCAAAAGGCATGCAGAAATGTCAATTTTGTTTTGCATCAAGGAGCTCTTGGCTCAGTCCCTCGCTCAATTGAAAATCCAATTGTTACAAATAACTCAAACATAAGTGGCTTTTTGAATATCATTTTAGCCTCAAAAGAGGCCAAAGTTGATAGCTTTACTTATGCAGCAAGTAGTTCCACTTATGGAGATCATCCCGCACTTCCAAAAAATGAGTCGATCATAGGAAATCCTCTTTCTCCCTATGCTGTAACAAAATATGTAAATGAGTTATATGCGGATATTTTCAAAAAATGCTACGACTTTAATTCAATAGGTTTGAGATATTTTAATGTATTTGGAAAAAGGCAAAGACCAGATGGTCCTTATGCTGCAGTAATTCCTAAATGGATTGATGCAATGATTAAAGGAAAAAAAATTTACATTAATGGAGACGGCGAAACCAGCAGAGATTTTTGTTACATTGAGAATGTAATTCAAGCTAATTTATTGGCAGCGATTTGTAAGCAAGATACGGGAATGAATCAAGTTTACAATGTAGCTGTAGGGGATAGAAACTCTCTAAATGACCTTTTTTATATATTAAAGAGTGAGTTAATAGCAAATCAGATGCAATATAATTTTGATCCACTTTATAGAGACTTTAGACCTGGCGATGTTCGTCACTCACAAGCTAACATTTCAAAGATTAAAAATCTTCTTAATTTTAATCCTGAATATAATCTAGCTCAGGGTATAAATAAGGCCATGCCTTGGTTCATATCAAAATATAGTTAACATGTTGAATAATTTTACAGTTTTCAGAAAATTATTAAGTATTCTATCCAGAAAAGAAATCTTTCAATTAACTCGATTGCAAATATTGGTTGCTTTTATGGCATTTACCGAAGTAATGGGGATTGCTGCTTTTGGTCCATTCCTTCAGTTGTCAGGTAATCCAGAACTAGTGTTTGATGAAACTAGTCCATACTCATACATCTATAATTTATCGTCTCTTAATGATCCAAAAGATTTCACTGTTGTGTTTGGATTTCTTGTTTTAATACTTTTTGCTATAGCAACAATTTTTTCTACGTTAACTATCAGATTTCTTCTGCACTACGCTCAGCAATTAGGCGCTTCTTTTTCATCCAGTCTTTACGAATATTACATGAATCAATCCTGGTTGTTTCATGCCAATAACAATAGTAGTAATTTAATGAATAAGGTAAATACTGAATGTACAAGAGTGACCCTTGGAATAATTTATCCATTGATGATGTTAAATGCAAGATTAGTGCTCGCCCTTGCAATAGTCTCTCTTTTAGCAATCACTGATCCGTTAATAACAATTATAGGTATTGTAAGTTTTAGCTCAATATACTTTTTAATTTTTTATGTTGTTCGTTCAAGACTTCATAAGAAAGGTGAAATTATTACAAAATTGCAGACATATAGATTTAAACTTATGAACGAAGGTTTTGGTAGCATTCGCGACTCTATTTTATTAGGTAAATCAAAAGTCTTTAGTTCTGAGTATAAGGATGCCTCAGCCATGCATGGAAGAGCTAATGGCTCTATAGCCACCATGAATGAGGTTCCTAAATATTGGGTAGAGTTAGTTGCTTTTTGCACCATGATTGTATTAGTACTAATATTGCTTTTTCAAAATCAAGGAAATTTATTATTAATCTTGCCTAAGCTTGGAGTCTTTGCAATGGCTTCATACAAATTACTTCCTGCTTTTCAACAAGTATATGCAAATGCCACATATATTAAATCTTCAGCTCCAGCTCTTGATAATATTTATGAGGATATGAAATCCTGGAGCGTGCTTGATAAACAAAATTTTTATAGCACACCAAATGATGAAAGCAGGCTAAAATTTTCAGAGTCACTTACTTTATCAAATATAAATTTTTGTTATCCAAACAAAGATAAAAATGCAATTGAAAATGTGAGTTTATCAATTCTGCCCAATCAATTAATAGGATTCGTTGGAGAGTCCGGATCAGGAAAATCAACTCTAGCAGATTTATTAATAGGGTTGATTGCTCAAGATACAGGAGAAATACTTATTGATGGAATTAATCTTTCAAGGTCTAATCTTCGATGTTGGCAGAATGATGTTGGCTATGTTCCTCAATCAATATTTTTAGCAGATGCATCAATAGCTGAGAACATTGCCTTTGGAGTTAAATATGAGGAAATAGATTTCAATCAAATTAATGAAGTTTTAGAGTTATCTAATCTTTCAGAAACAGTGGATAATTTAACTGATGGATTAAATACAATAATTGGTGAACGCGGCGTTCAGCTTTCAGGAGGTCAGAGACAGAGAATAGCAATAGCTAGAGCTCTTTATAATAATCCTAGTCTATTAGTTTTCGATGAGGCGACAAGTGCCTTAGATGGATTAACTGAAAAATCTATTATGAACTCCATTAATTCTTTATCAAAAACAAAAACTATTATCATGATAGCTCATCGTTTAAATACTGTAAGAGCTTGCGATAAAATTTTTCTTTTTAGTGAAGGTAAATTAATAGATTCTGGTAATTATGATGAATTAAAAAAGAATAACGTACAATTTAATAAAATGGTTGATAATGGATAGGTAAATGGATAAAAAAAATTCATCCCCAAAGATTGCTTTTATCACTGGCATAACTGGTCAAGATGGATCTTATCTTGCAGAGTTTTTGATTGAAAAAGGTTACATTGTTCATGGTATTAAAAGACGAAGCTCTATGTTTAATACAGCAAGAGTGGATAAAATTTATCAAAATCCTCAAATTAACAGTAGAAATTTTGTAATGCATTACGGAGATTTGTCTGATGGATTAAACCTTACTCGTCTTATTCAAGAAATTAAACCAGATGAAATTTATAATCTAGGAGCGCAGTCACATGTTGGGGTAAGTTTTGAGACTGCAGAATATACATCAGATATTGATGCATTGGGCACCTTAAGAATTTTGGAGGCAATAAAATTACTTGGTCTATCAAAAAAAATAAAATTTTACCAAGCATCAACATCAGAAATATATGGCAAGGCAAAAGAATTTCCTCAAAATGAAAATACTCCTTTCTATCCAAGATCTCCTTATGCAGTGGCTAAGTTATACGCATATTGGATAACAGTTAATTACCGCGAGGCATATGGAATGTTTGCTTGTAATGGGATTTTATTTAATCACGAATCTCCTAGAAGAGGCGAAAATTTTATTACTAGAAAAATTACAAGAGCCTTTACAGAAATTGCCTGTGGCCTTGATGAATGTTTATATGTTGGAAATTTAAATGCTTTAAGAGATTGGGGTCATGCAAAAGATTATGTAAGAATGCAGTGGATGATGTTACAGCAAGAAGAGCCGGAAGATTATGTGATTGCTACTGGAAAACAATATTCTGTGAGAGAATTTGTATCGTGGTCTGCTGAAGAATTGGGCTTAGAAATTGAATTTTCGGGATCCGCTGAAAAAGAAGTGGGTATCGTTAAAAATATCATTGGGAATAAGGCGCCCGCGATTAAAAAGGGAGACATTATTCTGCGGGTTGATAAGCGGTATTATCGTCCGACAGAAACTGACAGTTTACTTGGCGATTCTTCTAAAGCTAAAAATAATATGGGGTGGATGCCACAAATATCTGCTAAAGAAATCTGCTCAGAAATGATTAGAGAGGACCTGAAATTAGCTCATGAAAAACTCAAAATTGTAAGTGATTGACTTTCTTTTGCTATATAAATTGTGCCAAATATAAAATCTAAAAAAGTTTTCTTAGCGGGTCATGAAGGTATGGTGGGGCGCTCGCTTTATAAAAAATTAAGCAACTTAAATAAAACAATTATCACTATTCCTCGTAAAGATTTAGATTTGACCAATCAAGGAGATGTAGATAAGTTTTTTCAAACTCATAAAATTGATGAAGTATATATTGCAGCTGCAAAGGTTGGCGGAATAATGGCAAACAGAAATTTCTCTGCTGATTTTATATACGAAAACCTAATGATTCAAAATAATTTAATTCACTTATCGCATAAAAATAATATTAATAAATTAATTTTTTTGGGTTCCTCCTGTATCTATCCAGTTCAGTCTAATCAGCCTATTCAAGAAAGCTCTCTTTTGACTGGCTCTCTGGAGGAAACAAATAGATCATATGCAATTGCAAAAATAGCAGGAATTGAGTTATGTAACAGCTATAACAAACAATATGGAAGAGACTATAGGTGTGTAATGCCAACGAATCTATATGGACCACATGATAGTTTTCATCTTGAAAATAGCCACGTTATTCCCTCTTTAATTATGAAATTTTATGAGGCAGTACAGTTAAATTCCTCGGAGGTTATAATTTGGGGGTCTGGATCTCCACTTAGAGAGTTTATGCATGTAAATGATATGAGCTCAGCATGCATCCATGTAATGAACTTAACAGAGGCTGAATATAAGGAATTAATTTTAAATAATGGATCACATGTAAATATTGGAACTGGTGAAGAAATTTCAATTAGAGATTTAGCTCTTCTTATTTATAAAATTTCAGGCTTTAAAGGCAAAATTATTTTCGATGAAAAATATCCAGATGGAGTGCCCAGAAAGCTTCTAGATTGTAGTTTACTAAAAAAATCAGGCTTTGAATCACAATATGACCTTGAGGATGGCTTAAGATTGACCTATCAGTGGTATGCAAAGAATTTCCATTCACTAAAATGATAACCATCCAATCTTTTATGTATATTTTCCTAAATTATTAATATGAAAATTGGTCTGAACGCAACATGTATAAATAGCAGACCCTCAGGTGCAAATCAAAGATTTGCAGGTATATATAAAGAGCTTTTTCTTTTGATGCCAAATTCAGAATTTATAATTTATCATTCAGTAGATTGTGATCTAAGCTCATGGTTCTCGTCCCCAAATGTTCGATACATTAAAACGCCTATTCATAGCGAAGGAGGCGTGGGTAAATTTTTTTACAATCTTACTTATTGGAATAAGCAATTTCAGAAAGAAGCATTTGATTATTTTGAGTGCTTTAATTTACCAATAGTGGATTCTAAAAATTGTAAAATTTTTCATACCATCCATGATATTAGATCAATATCATTACCAAGCTCAAAACTACATAATTTTTTTTCAAAAATGTTACATTCGCAAGCTATTAATAAAGCTAATAAAATTATTGCCGTCTCTGATTCAATGAAGGCTGAGATATTAAGATTCTTTCCTGATGCAGATATATTTAGGCTATATAACGGAATTGATATAGAGTCTTTTCAGTCAATTGAGGAAGGAGCTTTTGAAATAGTAAAATCAAAACTTACTATTCCAGAAAACTTTTTACTATCAGTGGGACACTTTGAACATAGAAAAAACTATGGAAATCTTATTGATGCAATTTACAAATTAAAATGCAAAGGAATTATTAAACCTTTAGTTATCATCGGAAATGATAATGGCACCAGAGCAGAAATTCAAAAAAAGATATATGATCTAGGCTTGAAAGATCAAGTATATATTTTTTCAAATATAAATAATAATGATTTTAAATCAATATATCAGATGTGTGACATCTTTGTATTTCCCTCTTTATATGAGGGTTTTGGCATTCCAATTCTAGAGGCAATGGCATGCAATAAACCTATCGTGTTGAGTCAAATCCCTGTCTTTGAAGAAATCACTCAAATGGAATGCTTGTATTTTAATCCAGCAGATCATTCTTCAATTGCTAGCGCTTTAGAAAAAATGATATTGAATAAAGAGCTTGCAAAAGCATCAATTGATTATGGAGCAAAAAGAATTAATGATTTTTCTTTTACAAATATCGCTTCTGAACTTAAAAGTTTGTACATTACTTAAATATGATTAAAAATAATTTGGCCTCTTATCAGGAATCCGATTTGACTATTATATTATCTCAGTTTGGACGAGAGAAATTTTCTGATCGTTTCTTAGACTATATATCTAAAAATTTTTCGAAATATCCAATTATTTATTCTGATGGCGATGCCAATGGAATTGGAAGGAGAATTTCTGAAAAGTATCAAGCTGAACTAAAACTTCAATATATTGAACATAAACAAGAAATTAAATTCAACGATTTCTATTCAATGATGGTTAATTCATTGAGTAATGTAAAAACAAAATATGTAATGTTGTGTGATAACGATGATTTTATTATTGAAAGTGGAGTACAAAAATTAATTTCATTTCTTGATGAAAATGAGGAATATGTATCAGCTGGATCGCCAACCCTTCTTGTGCAAATAAATGGTTTTTCTGAGGATGTTTTTGGAAAAAATATTTATTTTGATTCCATTTATCCATTCTATAGAGAATACGAGACATTAAACGAATCGGATAATCAAATTAAGGAATCTTTTCTGAGATTTCAACCGAATTATTATTATATATTTCGTTCAGAAGTGCTGCTTAATATTTGGAAAGACATTTTAAAAATCGATTTTTCAGATTTAACCATCATGGAATTTTTCTTTCAACTCAAGACTCTTACATATGGCAATCAATATACTTTAAAGAATAATCTCCACTATGTAAGGCAAACGGGTACAGGAACTTTTGCTAAGGGGTATGATTTTTGTGACAACTTAGTCAGAAATAATTTACCAAATGATATAAGAAATTTAGCTAAAAATATTTCGCTTCATTATGACAGCACTCAAACCGCAACTGAAGATATATATGAATCAATTTTAAGCAACTATGCTTTAAGCCTGAATCATTATCTTCCTCATAATGTCATGCGATACAGATTTCAAAGGCTATTTAAAATAAAAATTTTTTTAAAAATAGCGCTGTCAAAATTAACTTTTTTTAAAAATATTTATTTTATGCTTAAAGAGAAAAGACTCATGCTAAAACTCAAAAAGCTTTATGGTAAAGAGGTCTATAAAAAGACAGCATTTGAACTTCAAAAGATTAAAAATTATTTAAAATCTAAATAATTTAGATAACATAATTTACGTAAATTTTAATTTATACTCGTTAATGACTTTTAATTTAAGAAATTTTTTTTAATCAATTTTTATGTGTGGAATAACAGGATTTATTGGGAGTATTGATGATCCAATAAAAACTATAAATTTAATGAAAGAGGCCATTCATCATAGAGGGCCTGATTCATCTGGTTACTGGATTGCTGAAAATAATAATGTTGCACTTGGTCATCAAAGACTTGCCATAATTGATACTTCCTCAACTGGCCATCAACCCATGGAATCTCATTCATCAAGATATGTGATTTCTTACAATGGTGAAATATATAATCACTTGCTGCTTCGAAAAGAATTAAATAAGCTTTCAAATAATTCAATATCATGGATTGGAACCTCAGATACAGAGACAATTCTTGCTTTGTTAGATTTTTATGGTGTTAAGAAAACCCTTGAAAAATGCTCTGGCATGTTTGCAATTGCTATTTGGGATAAAAGTATCGAAATTCTTACATTAGCAAGAGATAGGATTGGAGAAAAACCATTATATTATGGCTTTGTAGATAACAAATTTGTTTTTGCTAGTGAGCTTAAGTCTATAAAAAAGTTTCCAAGTTTCTCTAATCAAATTTCTAAAGAGGCATTGGTAAATTATCTACACTTGAACTATGTCCCAGCTCCTTTGTCAATTTATGATGATTTATTTAAATTAACTCCTGGATCATTTATTGAAATAGACCCAAAAAAATTAGATAAAGAAATACCTAAGCCAGAATCTTATTGGTCTCTAAAAGAAACTGTTTTGGAAAATGCCTCAAAACCATTTATTGATGAAATTATTGCGATACACGAATTAGAAAAAAATATTGAGCACTCTATTTCATCACAAATGCTTTCAGATGTTCCTTTAGGCGCCTTTCTAAGTGGAGGAATTGATTCATCTCTTATAGTTTCGTTGATGCAAAAAAACTCCATGAATCCCATAAAAACTTTCACAATTGGATTTGATAATCGTTCTTTTGATGAATCTCCATTTGCTGAAAATATTTCAAATGTTTTAGGGACAGATCATACAACAATTCATGTTTCAGATTCAGATACAATGGCAGTCATTCCAAAACTTGGATTAATGTATGACGAACCATTTGCGGATTCTTCCCAAATTCCAACTTTTTTAGTTGCTAAAGAGGCCAGAGCTAGCGTGACTGTAGCATTATCTGGAGATGCGGGAGACGAACTGTTTGGAGGGTATAATCGATATACTCTTAGCAAAAGAATTTGGAACTCTGTAAGAAAAATCCCCTTTAATTTGAGGTCGAAAATTGCAAAGAAAGCTTTATCAATTCCAATTAATAAACTTAATTCAATTCACTCTATGTATTCTAAAATTACTAAAAAAAATGTGGTGCATTTTGGAAGTAGGGTACATAAAATTTCAGAAAGACTAGCGAGAATAAATTCTTTGAAAGAATTATGCATTGATTTTGCTTTAAATTGGGCAGAACCAGTTTCTATGGTAAAGGGTATGGAAGATTTTGAAGAAAGTAAACTAGTTCTTTCATCATATAAATTTGACTCGGAACTCGATGAGATTAGCAATATGATGTTGTGCGACTCTTTAACATATTTAGCTGATGATATTTTATGCAAAGTTGATAGAGCGTCAATGTCTGTGGGGCTAGAAACAAGAGTGCCTTTTCTTGATCCAGAAATCATTTCAACAGCTTGGCGCATGCCGCTTGATTTTAAAATTCAAAATCATAAAGGAAAGATGCCGTTAAGGAATATTCTTGCAAAATATATACCAAGCTCATTAATTGAAAGGCCAAAAAGTGGATTTGCAATACCAATTGGTGATTGGCTCAGGGGCCCTCTATTAGAATGGTGTGAGGATTTACTCGATGAGCAAACTTTAATCAAGCAGGGCTTTTTTAATGTCAATCCAATATTAAAAATATGGAAACAACATAAAACTGGAGAATATGACTGGACTCCAAAATTATGGGGGATATTAATGTTTCAACTATGGTTAAAGGAGCATCATCCAGATATATAATGTTTTTATACATTTAAATTCTTATGGCAATTTACTTTATCATATTCAGCTTATTTTCATTTTTTGCAATCATTGGCGAATCAAGAACATCTCCTAGATATGAAAATAAGACATTTGATAACTCTTTGGATTTTCTTTGGTATTCAATACTAATTTTTTTAACACTTTTAATTGGATTTCGTTTAGAGGTTGGAGGAGATTGGGGCAGTTATCTAAATTATCTTCAGTTTATGGCAACTGTCAATAATGTGTCTGATCACTTTATAATAACTCAGGATCCTGCATATACATTGCTGAATTGGGCATCAGGGAAAGCTGGATTTAGCATATACGGCGTAAATTTAGTTTGTGGATTTATCTTTTCATATGGACTTATAAAACTCTGTAGGAGTTTGCCCAGACCATTTCTTGCTTTGGCTGTTGCATTTCCATACCTAATAATAGTAGTTTCCATGGGTTACTCAAGACAGGGAGCAGCTTTAGGATTATCACTTTTGGCCTTTCAAGCTCTAACAAAAGAAAAGATCTATAATTTTGCATTGCTTATCGTTATTGCAGCGTTATTTCATAAAACAGCAATTATTCTTCTTGGAGCAGCTATCCTCGCTACTACTAAAAACAGAAAGAGAGTAATTTTTATATTTTCAGTTTTGGGTATTTTCCTTTACTTTATTTTTTTAAAAGATGCCATTGAAAGATTATTTTTATATTACTATTTTGAAAATCAATATGAATCAGATGGCGCCTTTATTCGACTTTTAATGCTTATTTTGCCCTCTTTGTTAATATTACTATTTCCCGGAAGGTTTAAAATGCATTTTAAGGAAATGACTCTATGGAAATCATTTGCTTTTATATCAATATTAGCTTTTTTTGGTTTTTTTGTTTTTGATGCATCAACCGCCATTGATAGGATGGCTCTATATCTTTTACCAATTCAACTGGTTGTATTTTCGTATTTACCAGAATTCTTTGGTAATCGAGGTGAGGCTCGCCAGTGGATAATCCTCTCAATTTTATTAATGTACTTTCTAATTCTTTATGTATGGCTAGCTTATGCAAACTATTCTATATATTGGCAGCCCTACAGGAGCATTTTATTTGAATTCTAAATTATTAATTTATTTAATTTTTTTAGAGTAAGAGAAAAGCAAGGCTATGGAATATATCCTCAATAAATATGTCTAAAAAAACTATTACCTTATCTTCTAATAGTTCATGGTATTTGTTTAACTTTCGCCGATCTACTATTGAGGCATTTTTAAAAAAAAATTTTAATGTAATTTGTATTTGTCCTCCAGATTCTCATACTGATGCGCTTAAAAAATTAGGTTGTGAATGGCATGAAATTAAAGTGAGCAGAAAAGGGATTAATCCCTTTGAAGATTTCAAACTATTTTTACAAATACTTTCTTTATATTTAAAAATAAAACCTACAGCAACCTTTCATTTCACAGTCAAAAATAATATTTACGGAAGTTTTGCAGCTTTCTTTGCTAGAGTTCCTGCAATAAATAACATTACAGGCCTAGGAACAGCATTTTTACATAGAAACTTTATCTCAAGAGTTGTTTTGTTTCTTTACAAGATAAGTCAACCTCTTGCTCATAAAGTTTTTTGTCAAAATATCGAAGATCTTAATTTACTTGCCCAATTTAAAATTTTATCAAAAGAAGACATTGGGTTACTTCCTGGATCAGGCGTTAATTTAGATCGCTTTAATCCCATGTTAAAGAAATCTTTAATTGATCATAAAAGAAAATTTCGTTTTTTATATGCTGGGAGAATGCTTGCAGACAAGGGCTTATATGAACTTTATGAAGCCATTTCAATAATGAATAATCCTAAAATTATATGCGAATTATGGCTTTCTGGATTTACTGATTATGAAAACATTTCTGCAATCCCAAAATCTACCCTCGAAAAATGGAGTGATAACAGTTGGATTTTGTGGAAAGGACCATCAGATTCCATTGAAAAAATTATGTCTGAGGTTGACTGCATAGTATTGCCCTCTTATAGAGAAGGGATGCCAAAGACTTTATTAGAAGCAGGCGCAATGGCAATTCCAGTTATCACAACAGACGTTCCTGGTTGCAATTCTATTATTACAAATAATAAAAATGGACTTATATGTAAGCCTAAAGATTCAAAATCCCTCGGGCTCGCTTTAAATAAAATGCTTAATATGACTAACGCCGAAAGACTTGAGATGGGAGAATGCGGAAGAGTAATTGTTCAAAAAAAATACAATGAAGAGTTTGTAGTTAAGGCTGCGATAGACGAAGTTTATAAGATAATTAATAATTAAATTATGCTAAAATCTTGGCATCTATTTCCTTAAAAATGAAAATATTTATAACAGGCGGAGCGGGTTTTATAGGTTCCGCTTTAATTAGACACATTATTAATAATACTTCTCACGAAGTCATGAACTTCGATGCTTTAAAATATTCTGGAAACTTAGATTCCTTAGTATCAATTGAAGATTCAAGTAGATATTCTTTTGTTAAAGGGGATATTTGTGATTATAATTTTTTAAATGAGACGATTTTTACTTTTAAACCTGATGGTATTATCCATCTTGCTGCAGAGTCTCACGTTGACCGTTCCATAGATGACCCAAGCCCATTTATCCAATCTAATATAGTTGGAACTTTCAATTTATTAGATGTAAGCTCTAAATTTCTAAAATCATTCAATAAAAATCATAAAAGAGGGTTTACTTTTCATCATGTTTCAACAGATGAAGTATATGGAGATATTGATCCAAGAGAACCCCCATGCGATGAAAGTCATTTTTATGATCCAAGCTCACCGTATTCTGCTACTAAAGCAAGTGCAGATCATCTCGTAAAATCTTGGAATAGAACTTTTAACTTTCCTTCCATAATTACAAATTGTTCAAATAATTATGGACCATTCCATTTTCCTGAAAAACTTATCCCAACAATTATATTAAATGCTATAAATGAAAATGAAATCCCTATTTACGGAGATGGCCAACAAATACGAGACTGGATTTACGTCAATGATCATGTCAAAGGTTTGTTATTAGTGTTTGAAAAAGGAGAGCACGGCCAAACTTATAATATAGGAGCCTCAAATGAGGTTAAGAATATTAATATAGCTAATTCTATTTGCGAGTTATTGGATGAAATGTACATCAAAAAATCAGCTAATCTAAAATCCTATAAGGAATTAATTAATTTTGTAAGCGATAGACCTGGTCATGATAAAAGGTATGCTATAGATTCTTCAAAAATACAAAATGATCTTGGTTGGAAAGTTAACGAAACTTTTGAGTCAGGACTCAGAAAGACAGTACAATGGTACCTAGAAAATAAGCCTTGGTGGGAATCAATTTTAAGTAAAGATTTTTCTTTGCAAAGAATCGGTACAAGAAATTTATAGGAATTTTATGAAAGGAATTATTCTTGCTGGTGGATCAGGATCGAGATTAGCTCCTCTTACTCAAGCCTTTTCAAAGCAGCTACTTCCAATTTTCGATAAGCCAATGATTTATTATCCATTGTCCGTTTTAATGTTAGCCGGCATTCGAGAAATATTGTTAATTTCTACTAAATCAGATCAACCACTATTTCAGTCTATTTTGGGAGATGGCTCAAATTTTGGTATATCACTAGAGTATGCTATTCAAGACTCCCCTAATGGAATAGCAGAAGCATTTTTAATTGGAGAATCATTTATTCAAAATGATTCTGTTAGTTTGATTCTTGGAGACAATATCTTCTTTGGATATCAATTTGTAGATACTCTTCAAAAGGCTGCAAGTATATCCGATGGAGCTGCTATTTTTACGACAATTGTTAATGATGCATCCTCTTTCGGAGTGGTTGAGCTTGATAATGATGGAAAAGTTGTATCGATAGAAGAAAAACCAATCAAACCCAAATCAAATTTTGCTGCAACGGGATTATATTTTTATGATAACTCAGTAATTAGTATTACCAAGTCACTGAAGCCATCCAAAAGAGGAGAGTTAGAAATTACAGATGTCAATCTCACATATTTAAAAGATAAAAAACTTAAAGCTTTTCAATTAGGAAGAGGATTTGCATGGTTGGATACAGGAACTCAAGAGGCATTATTGGCAGCTGGAGAATTTGTTCATACAATTGAGAAAAGGCAGGGTCTTAAAATAGCATGTCTTGAGGAAATAGCTTTCAATAATAAATGGATCACTTCTGAGCAAGTTCTTAAACAGCATGAAAAATATAATAATAGTCCTTATGGAAAATACTTAACTCAACTACTTAACTAATATGATTTTACTTACCGGCGCATCAAGCGGTCTTGGAAAATTCTTATCAAAGAATTTAAAAGATATAGATTTGTTTACCCGCGAAAATAATGTTGAGGATATCCTTGAATGTGGAAAAGAATATGATGCCATCATTCATTGTGCTGCAAGTATTAGCCATGCAAGTTGGGAGGATGTAACTTATGAATATTTTGATGACAATACTATTCTAACAAGACAATTAGTTACTATTCCTCATAAAAAATTTATACATATTTCCAGTATAGACATTAAAAGAGATTCAATTTATGGAATTGCTAAAAGAATTTCAGAAAGAATAGTTGATTCATATTCACCAAATACTTTAATAATTCGGCCCTCCGGTCTGATTGGTAATGAAATGAAAATGAATACATTTAGAAAAATCCAAGCGGGCAAACCGATAGCGCTTACTGAATCAAGTATGATGAATTATGTAAATTACTCAACAATTCTTGAAGTTATAAAATCAAATTCCTCCGGAATTATAACTGTTACTGCATCTAAAAATATTTCAATGAAAGATATATCCGAACTATTCCATCAGGATATTCAATTTGGAGATATACATTACGAAATGGATATTTCAGATAGAGACTTTGAGCTAAGATCAGGCTTTGATTTAACCCGCACCTCTGAAGATAACATCCAATCATATATTGATAATTATGAGTGACTCATTAAAAAATAAAATTTTTAGTCTTTTAAAAGAAGAATTTTCTAATGTAGATGAGGATTATATTTATAAGAATATTGATCATTTGATGGAGTGTTTAGATGAGAAAAGTATTTTTCTAGATATTTCTTCATTAAAAAAATGGATTAAAAAAATTAAATCTAATTTGGCTGCAGAAGTTTCACCTATTCCACTGAAAGACCTAAAAGGAGGTTGGGATATTGACCATCAATCAGGAAATTATCAGCATGAAACTGGCGGTTTCTTTAAAATCATTGGCGTAAGAACAGAAACAAATATTAGAGAATCAGGCAAGGGATGGGATCAACCGATGCTTGATCAAGGAACAGAATCTAGCGTTGCTGGCTTAATAAAAAAGAAGTTTTTGAACACCAACTATTATCTTGTTGAAGCAAAATTCGAGCCAGGAAATTTTGATAAAGTTTTATTCTCTCCAACACTTCAAGTTACCTATGACAATTTAAATAAATTACATAGTGGTCGCAAACCTTTATTTGCGGAATATTTTGATGGCTCTAATCTTTCAACAAAAATTATTTATGAGCATTGGTACCCAGAAGATGGCGGCAGATTTTATTTAAAGCGTGTCAAAAATATGCTAGTTGAAATAGAAGATGATATTGATATACCTGATGGATTCCAATGGATGACTATGTATCAAATTAAAATGTTGTTAAAAGAGGATAATCTTATAAATCAGCATTTACGTAGTATTATTTCTTATCTTTAGTATGATTTTTGAGCGACTTGATATTCAGGATTTAATATTAATTACACCTCAAGTTCATGAGGATTATAGAGGTATTTTTTTTGAATCTTTTAACCATCAGCGATTTTATGCATCCGAAGATCAGTCTATAACCCAGCAGCTAAAATCTGTAAATTTTGTTCAAGATAATATTGCTACAAGTTTAAAAAAAAATACTATCAGAGGAATGCATTTCCAGATTTCTAAACCTCAGGCAAAACTTGTTACGTGCTTGAAAGGATCTATACTTGATGTAGTTGTTGATATAAGACCTAATTCTAAAACTTTCAGGAAATGGGTTTCAGTTGTTTTAGATGACAAGAGGTACCAGCAGCTTTTTGTTCCCAAAGGTTTTGCGCATGGATACAAGTCTATTTCTAATAATATAATAGTTATGTATAAAGCAGATGAATATTACTTTAAAGAAGATTATAGAGGCATCGCCTGGGACGATAATTATCTCAAGATTGATTGGGAGATTGATCTTACCAAGGATGTAGTAACTGTATCTGAACAAGATAAATTATGGCAAGGAATTAATTCTTTTAATTATCCGGAGTAAAACTTCTTAGAAATTCATTACTTAGTTTTAACTTATAATATAAAATAAGCACTTATTATGATTGATAAAAAAAATTTAATATCATGTCTGAAAAATTATGGAAATGATGGTCCCTTTGATCATTGCATTATTGATGATTTTTTTGATTTAGAATTTGCAAAAAAACTTGAAACTGAGTTCCCAGATTTCAATTCAGACGTATGGCACATATATAACAACCCTATTGAAATAAAAAAAACGTCAAATAATTGGAATTTGTTTCCAAAGGATACATACAGCGCGTTTACATTTCTTAATTCTAGAGAATTCGTGCAGATCTTAGAAAAAAATGTTTTTCATTCTGAGCGACTTTACGCAGACGACGGTCTAAACGCAGGAGGCTGGCATATACACAGGTCCGGAGGAAAGCTAAATACTCATCTTGATTATAATATTCATCCAAAACTAGGCTTACAAAGGAAATTAAATATCATTATTTATCTTAACTCGAACTGGAAAAAAAGCTGGGGTGGAGAACTTGGTTTTTGGGATAATGAGACCGATCAACATCCTGGAGAGCTAGTAAAGTCAATACTTCCAAAGTTTAATCGCGCAGTCCTTTTTGATACAACTCAAAATAGTTGGCATGGTCTTCCTGAACCAGTCAAATCCCCTAAAAATGAGTACAGAAAAAGTTTAGCTATATATTATTTGTGCGATCCAGAGGAGAATGCGTCTGATAGAGGTAAGGCATTGTTTTATCCATCTGAAGAGCAGAAAGATGATAAAAAGGTATTAGATTTGATTAAGCTTCGTTCTGGAATTGAAACAGCATCTTCTGTTTGGAGAGACGAAGATTAGTCTTATTTTTTAAAAAGACTTAATAGTCCAGTTGTTTTAAAATATGGATATAAAGGTTTTTTAACAATTTCACCGAAGTAGTACTCAGCTAAATCCAGAAATTTGGGATTTTTTTTAATCTCTAAATTGCGCATAAGGTCATAAGCAGGCGCAATAAGAAGTTTATCTTTTGGAAGCTCTCCAAATGAATAACCTAATTTTAGTATGCTGTATGTAAACATTATTTCGCCATATCTAAGATGATCCACGAAAGAATTGTTCTTTTTATTATATGGCAACGAATCGTTTTGATTATAGATTAAACTTAAAATCTCATTGCTGGTCATGCCATGCGCACCATGGCATGATACGATTTCATTTTTCTTTATGTTTAAAGCTTTTCGGTGAGATTTTCTAACTTTTGTAGAGCCAATGAATGGAACAAAACCACAGTTTTCAGTTCTATCCCATATTTTGATTGCCGTCTCTAAGTAGTCTGGTAAGTGAGAAATCATATCATCTTCTTGAAAAATATAATAATCATACTGATCTTTATATTTCAAAAATGCTTCACTATAACCACCAAATTGACGCCCTAAGTTGTCTCTAAGTAAAGTATAAACTTTTCCATTTTTTAGTCGCTTATTATTAATTTTTTTTAAATATTCATAACCTATTTTAAAGTCTTGATCTGGGCTATTTGACGAGACAATTAAAAAATCAACCTCGTGATCAGTTGAATAATTATTTTCGTAATCTAAATTTAGTTTCAAAAGATCAATGATTTCTTTTTGAGAAGTAAAGTTTTGGCTATGAGCAAAAAAACCAAGCGGATTTCCTGTCAGAGTAGTTTTTTCTCTTACATTTCTTGGATGAAAGCTGGATGCGACAATTTTTAAAAACTTCATGAAATTAATTTTAACTTTTTACAATTTTATATAAAAATATTACCTTTGCAGAATAAAAAATATAACAAATTTAAATTGATCCAGTATAATTACGTCTCATGGAAACTATACCTCTTTTCAAAGTTCATATGCCAAAATCTGTGGCAGATCCTCTTCTTGAGACACTTTTTAGTGGATTTATTGGGCAGGGGCCAAAAGTAGAGGAGTACGAAAGAGTACTATCCAAATATTTTAATAATAAAAATGTGATCACATTAAATTCTGGTACTGCTGCTTTGCAACTTTCTTTACGTTTGGCAGATGTTGGTCATGGAGATGAGGTTATTTCAACGCCTATGACATGCACCGCAACAAATATGCCAATTTTGGCTGCTGGTGCAAAAATTGTCTGGGCAGATATTGATAAAGATACAGGATTGATATGTCCACATTCTATTGAATCTAAAATAACAAAAAAAACTAAAGCCATAAATATGGTTCATTTCGGTGGCATTCCCTGTGATATTGATTCAATTAATCAAATTGCTGCCTCTTATAATATTAAGACTATTGAGGATGGAGCTCATGCATTTGGTTCAGAATATAAAGGAAAAAAGATTGGTAATCACTCTGACTTTGTTATATTTTCATTGCAAGCAATAAAACACATTACTACTATTGATGGAGGCTTGCTTTTGTGCAAGAGTGAAGAAGACGCAAAAAGAGCCAAATTATTGAGGTGGTATGGAATAGATAGAGATACGCCCAGAAAAGATTTTAGATGCGAAGAAAATATAGTCGAGTACGGATATAAATTTCATATGAATGATATTTGCGCGGTGATTGGCATTGAGCAAATGAATTATGTAGATAATTTAGTAAAAAGACACATATCAAATGCTGATTTTTATGATAAGAATTTAAATGATATTGATAAGGTAAGATTGATTCCTAGATCATCTGAAGCATTGTCAGCAAGTTGGTTATATACGCTGCATGTTGAAGAAAGAGATCAATTTATGAAGTACATGTCTGAGAATAATGTTGCAACATCAAAAGTCCATGAAAGAAATGATAAGCATGATTGCTTTGCCGACTCAACATGTGATTTGCCTGGAGTAGATTCTTTTTGTTCAACTCAAATATCGATTCCTGTAGGATGGTGGGTCACTGATGAGCAAAGGCAACATATTGTAGATTTAATAAAGCGTTATTAAGTTTGCAGACTAGCAAAATGAGATCAGTAAGGCATTTTTCTTCTATAGATAGTTATATAAATTCATTCAATACAGATTTTTATATTGAATCCCATGATATTAATCTTTTAAATGAATTAGATGATTTGGTTGATAGTTCTTATTCAAAAAATTTATATTCAAAGCTATTTTATTTTCTTTCTTCTCACTTCAAGCCAGGTAACATCGCTGAATTTGGTGTTCTGGGATGTTACAGCATTATTTCGATGGCTATGGGTGCGAAAAGTGTAAATATAGAGAATTCTATTATTGGTTATGATTTATTTGAAGATTATGAGTTTACATCTTTTGCTTTCAGTGATGCGCTCAAAAGAATTAAATATTTTGGATTAAGCGATAGCATTAAATTGAAAAGATGTAATGCTCTAAAGGGCAATTTAATAGAAGATGTATTATTAACTTATGACTTAGTACATATAGATTTATCAAATGAAGGTAAGTTGTATGAAAGAGTGTTTTCATCAAAATTCAAAAAAGATTCAATCATATTGATGGAAGGAGGTAGTTTTGATCGTGATAAAAATACTTGGATAAATAAATATGGCGCTAAAGAAATATTACCTGTAATAAATAATTTTCAAAAGAAAAGACCTGATTTAAAAATTTCTATTATTGATGTCTTTCCATCCCTAACAATAATCCAAACATAAGAAATGGAAATAAAAATACTAGATGGATCAAATGACCTTCTAATTATAGAACCAAAGATATTTGGTGATAAAAGAGGTTATTTCTTGGAAAGATACAATAGTAAGATGTTAATGGATGCAATGGGTAATTCGATCAATTTTGTGCAACAAAATGAGTCATTTTCCTCAATTGGAGTATTGAGAGGTATGCATTATCAAACCACAAACCCTCAATCAAAACTTGTAACAGTTATTCATGGCTCTGTTTTGGATGTGGCTATAGACTTACGGTTAAATTCTTCGACTTTTGGGAGATGGTTTTCAATTGAATTAAATTCTGAGCTGAAGAACTCCCTTTTTATTCCTAAAGGTTATGCTCATGGTTTTTATGTCCAATCAAAGGAAGTAATATTTTCATATATGGTAGACGAATTCTATGATCCTGACTCAGAGATTACTATATTATGGAATGATCCTGATCTAAACATTGAATGGAATGCTGAAAATCCAATTATTTCAGATAGGGATTCAAATGGAATTAGTTTTAATTCAGCTCAAAAGTTTGATTGATGCAAAAGCCTACCAAACCGTTTTTTTCTGTACTTACTCCGGCTTGGAACAGAGCTGATTTTTTAGGAACTTTAATTAATTCTTTGCGAGATCAAACTTTTCAAGACTTTGAATGGATCATTGGAAATGATGGATCAACTGATAGAAGTCATGAGCTTTTACTTGAAAGATTTGATGATTTAAAAATTCCTAAAATATATATTTCTTCGGATATAAGAATAGGTAAAGCAAAGTTAGATAACTTATTGCTTGATAATGCTCGAGGAGAGTATTTGTTATGGTGTGATGCAGATGATTTTTTAAAAAGCAATGCACTTGAAACTATTTTTAACATAATAAAGAAAAAAAATATTAATGAAAATCCTAACCTTATTGGAGTAATTGGTCAGAATTTAGATACCTTTGGAAAATCTCAAACATTTAATCTTAATGCAGAAATTCTTGATGATAATATTTATCCTTTTGATGAACTTGAAAAGCATTTAATTGGAGATGGCACTATTTGTATTAAAAGTTCTATATTCAAAAACCAAAGATGGCCAGAGGTTGATTTTCTTATAACAGAAAGTATTTTATTAAGACCTTTATATAGAAATAAGGATTTTTATTTAACAAAAATGGTCTTAAAAATAATGGATAGGACTGCAGAAAATAGCGTTAGTTTTGGAAAAACATTGCAATATTGCAGGGGTTCGGCATATTCACTTGGAGGAACAATAACCTTTGAGAAGTTTGAAGCAATGTCCATAAAGCAAAAAATATTCTTTTTAATAAATTTCTTTCGTTACTGTTCTCACGGAGATATTCCTTTATCAAAAGCTATAGAAATTTGGCCTGTATTGAAAAAGAAAAAATTTCTTTTAATCCTCTATCCTGCTTCATTTTTAATTATTTTTTTAGATATTTTGAGAGGAAAAATTTTAAAAACACATATTGAATTTGAGAATAACAAAAATCTAGCAGAAATAGTTATTAGGCATTTTAAATAATACACAGATTATTTCGCTTAATATGAATCATTGTATTACAGTCATTAATCATAAATAATAATTCAATGAAAGCAGAAGCATCATTAATTATTCCGAGCCATAATTCTGAAAAAGAATTAAATAATCTTTTAGAGGGAATTATCATTTGGTCTGTTTTGCCAAGCGAAATTTTAGTAATAGATTCCTCTAATTCTGAGCCAATGATATCAATTAAGTTTGAAGAATTTTGCGCTGAAAAAAAAATAAATTTTCAATTAGTCTCAAAAAAAAATTTATTTCCTGGAAAAGCAAGAAACATTGGAATTAAAAAAGCCTCTTGTTCCCTTATTGCATTTCTGGATGTATCGACTATTCCTACTGCCGATTGGTTCGAGTCATGTTTAGATTCTTTAAATGATAAAAATTATGATGGCGCGTGGGGTTCTACATTATATGAAGCAAATTCCTGGTTTCATAAATTAATTCGATCAGCAACTTTTGGAAATCTGCCTTTACAAACTATACCAGGCTCAATTATCCGTAAAAAAACATTTAAAACTTCAGGTTTATTTATTGAATCGACAAGAGCGGGTGAGGACGCGGACTGGATGAGCAGAGCTCGCCTACACCAGTTCAATTTTACAAAATCATTAAAAAATTTAAATTATATAGGGTTAACTAACATGACTTTACTAAGTTTAATCAAGAAATGGTTTAGAAATTATAGCTATGGTGCAAAACTTCCATCACTAAATGCACATAAAGACCTATATTTTTATTTCTTTGCTCTGCTCATAGTTATTATTGCTGCTAACTGGAATAATCTGTCATACGATGATGCAATAAGAGGATGGAATACTGAAAGTTTTGCCTACATACCCAATATAACAAAAATTAGTATTTTATTTTTTAGTCTTTTCTATATAACAGTCAGGGCTGTATTTATACCGATAAAAAAAGGAGTCCCAATTCTTTTCATAATTTTCAATATTCCAATGATTATTCTTATTTCTTTAATTTTAGATATTGTAAAATCTGCAGCCTTTCTAAACGCTAGGTTCTTGAAATTAAATTAAATAAAGTGATTATCTCTAAAGGAATAGTTTTTTATTCAACCCTATCATACATCTGAATATAAAATGCAAGAATCCAAAAAAATAAATGACAATATTGCATTTAGTGGATTAGCACATCCATCAGTATCTGTCATAACTGTAGTATTGAATGGTGAAAAATATATAGAAGATACAATTAAAAGTATTGTTCATCAAAAAAATGAAGATATTGAATACATTGTCATTGATGGCGGGTCTTCAGATGGAACTTTGGAAATCATAAATAAATATAAATCTTGTATTGATCATTTTATAAGTGAACAAGACGAAGGTATTTATGATGCAATGAATAAGGGTGCCTTGCTTGCGAGTGGAAAATATATTTGTTTTTTAAACGCAAGCGATATTTATTTTAAGAATGCTCTTTTAAAAGTTGTCAAAATGGCACAGAGAAATAATTTTGATTATTATGTTGCTCCAGCCGTTATAAGAGATAAGAATAATCAAGATCTAAGAATAAGATATCCATTAAATAATTTTGTCTATCAAAAAGGTACATACATGGGAATGCCCGCACCTCACTTATCCGTTTTTGTAAAAAAAACAATCTTTTTAGATCTAGGAGGTTATGATCTAAATTTTAAAATTAGCTCAGATTATGATTTTCTACTTCGATTAGCAGAAAAATATAAAAATATTTCATATGGAGAAGAACCCATTGGCGCTTTCAGACTGGGTGGGTTGAGTAGCTCATACAAAATATATTTTGAAAATTTTTTTATTGGTATTAAGCATGATGTTCCAAAACTGCAAATGGCACTAATCACTGCTTGGTATCTATTTAGAAACTTGTTAAGAATAACCCTGCCAAATAAAATTACTAAAATTCTAAGTAAAAATTGATTATAAGTTAAAATTAATAATTATTTTTTAAATCTTTTCTTATATGACAGCAGAACAACCTTTTGAAATCCCCATACTTTTTTTAACATTTAATAGGCTTGATGCTGTTAAGCGGGTCTTTGCAGAAATTAAGAAAACAAATGTTAAGCGATTATATATTTCATCAGACGGTGCCAGAAAGGATGTAGATAATGAAGATAGATTAATTGAGGATTTAAGAAGTTTTCTTATGGAAAATATTGACTGGGAATGTAAAGTTTTTACTTTATTCAATGATGATAATTTAGGATGCAAACTTGCTGTAAGCAATGCTATCAATTGGTTTTTTGAAAATGAGGAGATGGGTATAGTCTTAGAAGATGATTGTCTGCCTGCTCAATCTTTTTTTCCATTCTGCGAGCAACTTCTTCATCATTACAAGGAAGACGAAAGAATTTTCTTAATTAGTGGTTATAACAAGCAGCAGAAATGGAAAGAAGATCAACAAGATTATTTTTTTTCAAACCTAGGAGGTATCTGGGGTTGGGCCAGCTGGCAAAGAGCATGGAAACATTATGATGTTGATATTAAAGATATTGAGAGTTTTATTGAAGAAGACGGCTTTATAAATTCACTTGGTAAAAACCTTGGTATTCTTAAACAGAATATGATTTATTCAGGACTCAAGAAAGAATCTCTCGATAGTTGGGCTCTTCAATGGGGATATGCCCGTCATAAAAATAATGGATTGACTTGCATACCTTCAATCAGCCAAATACAAAATATTGGCTTTGGAGACAATGCAACACATACCTTAGGAAGAGATGAGGCTCAAGTAACTAGATGTGAAATAAAGTTGCCACTTAAAGAGAATAAATTTGTTGTACCTGACTTAGCATATGACTTAACAGTCTTCGAGAGACCATCTCTTTTAACTAGATTTTTTCTTAAAATAAAAAATTTTTTGAAACTCTAATTCCGGTTAATGAAATCTTAAAATGTCTAAAACTAATTCTGGATTATCAATAGTCATCCCGATCTTTAATGAGGAGGGCAATATCCCTGAATTATTCAGGCGCATCAAAATTTTTAATCAAGAGGTAGACTTTAATCATGAATTTATTATTGTTGATGGTAATTCATCTGATTCTTCAGTATCTATTATTGAGAGGCTTGCTAAAGAGAATAAAGAGATAAATTTCTCTTTGATAAAAATGAATAAAAAATATGGTTATGGTTACGACATCATGACTGGTATCAAAGCTGCCCAATTTGATTATCTTAGCTGGACTCATGCTGACCTTCAAACAGATATCAATGATTTAAAAATAGGATATGCCCTTATACAAAATTCAAAAATAGATAATGTACTAAAAGGTAAAAGAAAGAATCGCCCTATATTGCCTGAGCTATTTACCTTTGGAATGCAAGTATATGTTTTTCTGAAGCTGGGTATTTTTTTAAGCGATATAAATGCTCAACCAAAAATGTTTTCAAGAAAATTTTATGAGGAATATTTAATTGAGGAGGCTCCTAATGATTTTTCTTTGGATCTTTATCTTCTTGCTATGGCAAAAATAAACAATATTCCTATTTCAGAATTCAGTGTTTTTTTTAAAAAACGAACAGCAGGAACTGCAAAGGGTGGAGGAGGAAGTTGGAGAAACAGACTCAGCCTTATTAAAAGAACAGTTAAGTATATTAATAATCTATCAAATCTAAATTAAAGACTGTAAAAGATTTTTATAACTATGAGTATTTATATATAACATCTAAAATCTGATAAAATGAATTATTCTTGATTTTTAAAATTTTATGAAATCTTTAATATTAATTACGGGTGGTTTTGATCCATTACACAGCGGCCATATTGAGTATATAAAAGCTGCAAAGAAATTATCAGAATATTTGGTTGTTGGCTTAAATTCTGATGATTGGCTCATTAGAAAAAAAAAGTATTTTTTGCTTCCTTTCAAAGAGAGAGCTTCAGTTATATCTAATCTTAATGGTGTAGATGAAGTTATTTCATTTGATGACTCAGATGATTCTGCAATAGATGCAATCCAACAATGCCTAAAAATTTCCGAATCAGTGACTTTTGCAAATGGTGGTGATAGAAAAAAAGATAATATTCCAGAAATTACCAAATTTTTAAATCATGAATATGTAAATTTTGTCTTTGGAGTAGGGGGAAATAATAAAGCTAATAGCAGCTCTTGGCTTGTATCAGAATTTATAGCCAAATATCTTAAAGGGTTTTCTGAATCAAATGAAATTGATCTAATTACTATTGATGCGCCATGGGGCTCTCATTCATGTTTTTTGAGCGAAGAGGGGTATAAAGTAAAAATTTTAAGGGTGAAGCCTGGGGGTATTCTTAGTTTGCAAAAACATGAATTTAGATCAGAGTATTGGGTTGTGGGTAAAGGTCAAGCAACTGTTGAGATTGATGGTCATAAGAAAATCGTTAAATCAGGCGAATACACACATATTCCTCTTCAATCAATTCATCGGCTCAGTAATGAATGTTCTGAGGATCTTGAAGTAATTGAAGTGCAATGCGGGACTATTTTAGAAGAATCAGACATTACTAGATTTGAAGATCAATACGGAAGAAATAGTTGACATCACAGTTTAATATCACGGTGGTAGGTGCAGGCTACGTTGGATTTACGTTAGCAGCAATCCTAGCGCAAAAAAATATTGTGAGTGTTTTAGATATAGATCACGACAAGGTAAAAAGAATAAACTCAAATAAATCAGCTATTGAGGATAAAGGAATTGATGAATTTCTTTTATCAAACAAAATTGAGATAACTGCAACTATAGATCAGCAAGAGTCACTATCTCATGCAGACTATGTAATTATTGCTACGCCTACTAATTATGATGCTTCTTCTAATTCTTTTGATACAAGAAGTGTTGAGGATATAATAAAGTCTACTGTTGAAATTAATCCAAAATGTTCAATTGCTATCAAGTCAACAGTACCAATTGGATTTACTGCTAAGATTAAAGAAAAATATCCAAATCAAATTATTTTTTTCTCACCAGAGTTTTTAAGAGAAGGATCTGCCCTTAATGATAACCTTAATCCATCAAGAATTATTATAGGATGCACTAGTAAGCAGGCAAAAGTTTTCGCAGACTTGCTTCAAGATGCAACTCTAAAAAAAAATGTTCCGGTGTTATTTATGGGTTCATCAGAGGCAGAAGCAGTAAAGCTTTTTTCTAATACATATTTAGCAATGCGCGTTGCATATTTTAACGAAATAGATAGTTTTACTATTATTAGAAATATGAATCCCGAGAGTATCATTAATGGGATATGTCATGATGAGCGGATAGGTAATTTTTATAACAATCCTTCGTTTGGTTATGGCGGGTATTGTTTACCAAAAGATACTAAACAATTATTAGCAAATTACGAAGATATTCCACAGAATTTAATTCAAGCAGTTGTTGAAGCAAATAATACTAGAAAGGCTTTTATTGCGGAGGAGATTTTAAATAAAAATCCTAAATGCGTAGGCATTTTTCGTTTAATTATGAAAAAGAATTCTGACAATTTTAGGTTTTCAGCCATTAATGAAATAATTAATTTTTTGGATCAAAAAAAGATAAAAATCAAAATATTTGAACCCACACTATCCAAAAAAGTTCATATGGGTATTGAGGTTTGTAATAATCTTTCTACTTTTAAAAATGATTGTGATCTTATAGTTGCAAATAGAAATTCTGATGAACTTCGTGATATACAACATAAAATTTTCACAAGGGATTTATTTGATGAGAATTAAGTCTTCAAGAAAAATGCAAAATAACCAAAGGTCTTTACTTTCACATATAGACTTATCTTCATTTAGTGGACTTATGATCGATATAGATGATACTTTATATAATTATAATATTTCACATAAGGCAGCTCTTAATGGCTGCTATAAATCTTTAGACTCATCCATTAAAAAGAAATTAAATTTCAAGGATTTTGTATATGAATATACTAATGCTAGAGAAAGTATAACAAAAAAATTAAGTCCCCAAGGTTCATGTAGATCAAGATTGTTTGCTTTTAATTTGTTTTTTGAAAAGCTTCAAATTAATCCATCATATTTATTAGCTTTAAAATTTGATTCGATATATTGGAAAGAATTTATAAATGCAATTTCACCAAATAAGGAAATTTTAAATTTTATAAAAAAATGCAAAAAAAATAATTTAACTACTTGTGCAGTTTCTGATATGCAGGCCCACATTCAAATTTTAAAGCTTAAAAAGCTCAATTTAACTAATTACATAGATCATTTAGTAACATCAGAAGAAGCCGGTGCAGAAAAGCCAAATAAAAAGATCTTTGATTTGGCCCTACAACGGATGAAATTAAATAAGGATAAGGTATTGATGATAGGCGACAATATCGCTAAAGACATTAAAGGAGCAGAGTCGAATGGCATTAAGGCAATTTATTTCAAAGCTTAGTCTTGGATCAAGAGTCTGCTCAATTCTCTTTCTTGGAGGTATCTTTCTCAAATTAATTGCGATCATTTCTTTTTCCAGTATTTATACCAATCAGTATTTTCTACCTTTTGTAGATTATTTTATAAATTCAGATTTTAGTAATCCTTATCAACAATTTGCATCGCAGCAAATTGAAGCATTTCCTTATCCAGCTCTTATGTTATATGTTTTGACAATACCGAAACTGTTATTTGCATGGATTTCATCAAGCTTGCAGTTTTCAATTTTCCTTTTTAAACTCCCTGTTTTACTTGCTGATATTGCTGTATTTTATGTTCTAAAGTCTTGGTTGAATCATAAAAATGTCTTAAGCTTGATTCTGCTTTATTGGTTTTCTCCTGTTTTAATATATATTTCTTACATTAATGGTCAACTTGATGCGATTCCTATTGCATTTTTGTTTGTAAGCTTTTATTTTTTATTACGTAATTCGCTTAGTTTATCTGCAATCTTTTTAGCTTGCTCAATGGCTGCAAAAACAGTCATTGCAGTGATTATTCCATTATTGTTAATTTTCTTCTTTTCTCAAAGATTGCCGATTTTAACTATTGTGAAATATCTTTCACTATTCATAGCTTCATTCTTTTTGATAAATGCAACTTTTATCTTTGATGAATATTTTTTTGAGATGGTCTTTAATAATCAACAACAATCTAAGATTTTTCTAAGTGCAATTGATTTCGGACCTTCAAGTTTGTACCTTCTGCCCATAGCGTATTTGGGAATTTTACTAAAGGGTTTGTCCTTAAATACGTTGAATAAAGATATATTTGTTATGTTTTTGGGTTTTTCTTTTGCGATATTCCTGATTTTTACTCATCCAAGTCCTGGATGGTATTACTGGTTGCTTCCATTTCTCTTTTACTTCTTTACAAAGTCCTCTTCAAAAGAATTCATAATGGTTTTACTTCTTCAAGCAGCATTTCTTCTATATTTTTTATTAGATAAAAATGTAAATTTCATTATATACAATGGCAGTTTTCTTGGTTTTTCAATTCCATTGATTGATTATATTCACCAACATTTATCTATAAATAGAGATCTTTTAATCAACTTATCTTTTACCTTCTTGCAATCATTACTTATTTTTAATTGCTATTGGATTTATATCTATGGGTTGAATCAATATTCTCAGCATAAAATAACCTCTATTCCATTTTTAATTGGAATAGGAGGCGATTCTGGATCTGGTAAGACACTTTTATCTAATTCATTGGTACATGTTTTTGGTTATAACAAATCATCTCAACTTCATGGGGACGATCTGCATCGATGGGAGAGAGGCAGCGACAATTGGTCATCGCATACTCATCTAGATCCAAAAGCTAACTTGCTTCATCATGAACCTCAAATTCTTCAAGATTTATTAAGTAGGAAAGTTATATATAGACAAAAATATAATCATGACACCGGAAAATTTGACAAACCTTTAGCAGTAGCTGCTGCAAACTTTCTTATATACGAGGGCCTTCATCCATTTTTCCTTGAGAGACAAAGAGACTTATTTGATTTAAAAATTTTTTTAAATCCTAAATCAGATCTTAGATTATCTTGGAAAATTCTGAGAGATACTAAATATAGGGGAAAATCAGAGGAAGAAGTAAAAGAGCAAATTGACTATCGCACTCAAGATTCACAGAGCTATATTCAAAGTCAATTAAAGTTTGCAGATATAATCATAGAGCCATTCATAGATGAAGAATTCAATGCTCAGCAACCTAATGATTTAAATTATAAAATTATTCTAGCTAATTCTTTTGCTATAGATGCTATTTTTGAGATGTTTTCAAGAGTTCCAGGGTTGAATTTAAAACACGAATTTATAAGTGATAGCAAACAGTCAATAATTGTTAAAGGAACAATTACTTCTCAAGAATTAGAATTACTTGCATACGAATTTATAGAGGATTTGCAAGAACTTGGAATATCTAAGCCTATTTGGCCTTCAAATGCATTTGGCACTATTATTTTTATAATTACATATATTATTTTTAAAGAAGCAGAGTATGCAAGAAGATATTAAGTTAGACAATTTAATTAGAATGTCTCATGAGATTGGATATGAAATAGCATATGTTCAGGGCGGCGGTGGAAATACATCAGTTAAGCTTGATGATAACAGAATGGCCATAAAAGCATCTGGAATTCCTTTAAAATTTATGAATATTGAGGGAGGATTTTCTGTAGTTGATTATGAGAAAGTGAATAAATATCATTGCTCCCCAGATTCTTCAGAGGACAAGTATTCAGAGTCGATAGCTAGTTTTGCAATCAATAGTAATGCAAAACCATCTATTGAGACAGGTTTTCATGCTTTGCTTGGAGAGTATGTTATCCATACACATTCTGTTTTCTTGAACGTCTTGCTTTGTGCAAAAGAGGGGAAGGATTTAATTTTAGAGTACTTTCCTGAATCTATATGGGTTGATTACTTTACCCCTGGAAAAGATCTTACATTAGCAATTAAAAAATCACTCAAGGACAGAGAAGATCCGTTCGAGGGATTAATTTTTTTAGAGAGTCATGGAGTGATTGTTTCTTCAAGAACATCTCAAAGGTGTCTTGAAATTCATGATGAATGTAACAGCATAGTAAAAGCCCTCCATAATTTAAAAGACTTTAATATTTTAAATGAAGTTAACTTTACTAAGCCAGAGAATTTTCTTTTTCCAGATCAAGTAATCTATATGAGCTCAGACCAATTAAAAGCCAAAACAAAAGCATCAGTCGAGACTATTTCTACTGCAGCGTACTTGCACTCAAGTATGTCTGATCAAATGCTCACCCCAAGGTATCTATCTAAGAAAAATGTAGATATATTGAATAACATGCAATCAGAAAAGTACAGAAAAAGGCTTTCAAAATAAATGCAATATATACGTCATAGAATAAATACTCTAAATGAACTTAATCAACTTCAGCACGCTGATGGAGCCGAAATTGATATTCGATATCATTTAGATCAATTAGTATTGCATCATGATCCTTATAATCATGACAGTAAAGAAATACTTACATTGGAATTATTTTTATCAAATTGGCATTGCAAAGGAACCTTAATTATAAATTTGAAGTCTGAAGGGGTTGAGGAAAAATGTATTGAGCTTCTTAAGAGGTATAAAGTTTTTAATTGGTTTTTTTTAGATATGAGTATGCCTTTTTTTGTTAAGTATGCAATTCATGCAAAAAATAATAGCATTGAAGGATTTTCATCTGCCAATTTATGTGCAAGATTCTCTGACTATGAGCCATTGGAATATGCTCTAGCATTTTCATCTATGATAGATTGGGTATGGGTTGATACATTTAAATCTTTTCCATTAGATTTGAATGCATATAAAAAAATTATTAATCGGAACTTAAAAATATGTTTAGTTTCTCCAGAACTTCAAGGTCAGTCTAAAAAAGATATTGAGCTAATGAAATCAAAAATAACTGAATTCAAAATACATTCTGTTTGCACAAAATATCCAGAGCTTTGGAGATAATGTGCAAATTATAATTCCAATGACAGGAGAAGGATCAAGGTTTGCAAGAGCTGGTTATGCTCGACTAAAGCCCTTCATTAAAATTCATGGGTCACCAATGATAAAATGGGTAGTCAGTATGTTTCCAGGGGCCGAAAAGGACATCACTTTTATTTGTAGGAAAGAGCAAGCAGATAATAATTATTATTTTAAAAAAGAGCTTAGATCCGTTGCTCCAAATTCAAGTATATTTTTTGTCAATAACTGGAAAAAATTGGGACCAGCTCATGATGTTTTGATGTCCTCAGAGGCTATAGATGATGATCAAGATGTATTAGTAAGTTATTGTGACTTTTTTGCTCGTTGGGACTTCAACAAATTCAAGTCATTAGCTAACAATAAAAAAATAGATGGAATTGTTCCATGTTACACAGGTTTTCATCCTCATATTGTACATAAGGAAAATCTATATGCGTCTTGTGATACAAATAAAAATTTTTTATTAAGAAAAATTAGTGAGAAAGCTCAATTAAACCCAAATAAAGAGGATGATTTATACTCTCCAGGTTTATATTACTTTCGCAGCGGCAAACTTTTAAAAGAATATTGCCAACAACTTATTGATTCAAAACAAAGAATAAACGGAGAGTATTACATGAGTTTGCCATATAACTTTCTTGTTCAGGATGGATTAAAAGTTTTATGTCCTCCAATAGTAGATTACTTTTGCCAATGGGGAACACCTAAAGATCTTGAAGAATACTTAATGTGGTACAGATGGGGTGCATCGGTCAGGAAGAAAAAATGATTATTCTGATTCCAATGGGCGGCAAAGGCAGTCGTTTTGCAAAGAAAGGTTATAAATTAAATAAATCAATGCTGCCAATAACATCACGTTTTGATGGATCATCAAACCCAATGGCATTAAGTTCTTTGATTGATATTCCATGGGCTCATAAAAAATCATCAAAGATCATATGCGTAAATGATGCATCTCATCAAAAAAATGGCCTAGAAAAAAAGATTAGTTCTAAATTTCCAAATATAATTTTTATTCATGATCATGTTAAGTTAGATCAGGCCTATGGTTGCTATTTAGCGCGAGAATTTCTTTTAAATGACGAAGAGCTATTTATAGGAACTTGTGACAATGGTTTTGACATTGATTTAAAATCATTTACCAAGCTTACTAAAAACTCAGATGCGATAATGTTAAGTCATACTAATGATAATAATATCGCTCAAAATCCATCTGCTCATAGTTGGGCAAAATTACAAGTAAATACACATAGACTTCAAAAACTTTCTTTCAAGAAGACTATTAGCAAAAATCCTATGAATGATCATGCTACTACTGGTATGTTTTGGTTTAAAAGTTCTAAGGTTTTCTTAAAATACCTAGAATTAATGATTAACAAAAATGATACATATCAAGGAAAATTTTATGTTGATAAGATATTAAATTACTTTATCAAAGATGGTTTAAATGTAAGTAAGTTCGATGTCAATTATATCGGCTGGGGGACCCCTTATGATTATGAAACTTATGAAAAAACAGTAGATTACTGGGATAAGTTTCATAAGCTAGATTTATTTTCTTGAATTTTACTTTCTTCTTTCAAGCAAAGTTACATTTGTATAGAACATTGGATGTGTATATGAGCTTCTTACCAGCCATCCTAACTCAATCAAACTCTCTTTCAGTTTAGCTGCGTTTAAAACATCTGCAATAATAACAAATCTGATTTCATTGTTTTGATCAATGTCTAGTGCATTTGAGCCTCGCCAATCTATTTTATGACTTCTTTCAATTTCCTTTTGGTTTTTAAGAATTTTCGTAATTGATTTCCACTCCTGAACAGTTGCACCATTCATTATTTGTGACAAAGTGCCGTCATAATAAACACCTGGAAGATACATTGAGCTGAAGCCATCTAATCGCCTTAGTTCATTATAGGCATCCGTAAGTTTGAATGGAGGTTGCGATACAAAATTGCATCCAAATTTTGCTTCATATTCAAATTTTTGCTCATTGTATGGAGTACTTGATTCTAGGCATTGATTATTGAAATTCCAAATAAGATTTACATTATTTATAATCAAGCCAATTGCAATTATGCTAATAAAGATCCTTGACGCTTGAGAGGTATATTTTTTTAAAAATAATATTAAATAAAAAATTAACATTGGTACAACATACTCTAATTGATATTTAGGATGACCAGTTTCATCTATCAAGTTATATATCAATATCAGTACTGCAAAGAAAAGAAGACCAACTGAAAACAATCTTTGATTAACAGTTATAAGAATTAAGGTTGCTAAAAATACAGTTGGTACAATGCTAAACGCATCAATTATATTTTTTGCAATCTCAATATACCAAGAAACAAGAAAAATATTTTCATCAAAAGATATTCTTCCAATATTGGCATCTGAATTTTCTACTAAAGCAAATAAAAAAAATGGAGAAAATATCAAAATAGGCATGGACGCTTGAGCTAATTTAATAATTTTTTCTTTAAAATTTAAATTTTCATTATTATGGAATAAAAAATGAAGAGCAACGGGGATGCATGCCAAAATAGAGGAGGATCTAAAGAAACAAAATATTGTTATGAGAAAAAAAATTTTTTGGTAATGAATATTTTTATTTTGTGAAATAAAAATTAGTGAAATTGAAAAAAATAACATCCCCCAAAAAGATTGCTCAAAGGTTGATCCAAGAAATAAAATTGCAGGAATTGACAATAATGCAATGCAAAGGATTGCTGAAACTATTCTCGATGCATAATTTTTAAATGACTGATATAAGAAAAATGTAAAAAATAGATATGGCAAAAAGAAAGATAATTTTGCTGAAATATCACTAATACCCAATAAAGGTGACATGAAAAAGAATGGAAAGCCAACAAATGGTGGGTGAGGGTTTTGATTGCCACCAAGCAATGAAACAGAAAACCTTAGAAGAAAAATTAGCGAAAGGAATATAACAACCTTTATTTTTATATTTAAATTTAATCTATATAAAATAAAGCATATAAAAATGAATCCAGAAACAATAAAAAAAGATAGGATCTGGATTAGGCTAGATACATTTAGATCATTAAAAAATGAGGTTTTAGACGCTAAAATCTCAGCAATTTTTAACACGTGTATTAAGCCACTCGTTGCATAGAAATATGCATCATTCGAAATGGATAGAGACAAAAATTTTAATGAAATAAAAGTTAAGAAAATAGAAATGAAAATTACTATTAAAAGGTCATTATTTAGATAATTTTTTTTAATATGTAAAATGTTTAAATCTTCTTCTTTAACATTATTAGAGAGAAGAATTACTGCAAATGTAGCTATTAAAGGAAGAATTAAGAAAACTATGAACTTAGATGAAAAGGAATATTCAATAGGATCAAGAAGACCAGCTCCATAGAAACCAAAAGCAAGCAAGCTCAGCAGAAGATAATGAAGCTTGTATAGCATGATTTACTTTTGTCTTTTAATTACAAAAACAATACCCCCCATTCCATAATCAAGGACTCGCCTGGCAGATAGATGATTTTCCTCTATAAAATTATTAAATGCTCCGGCAATTCCCAATGATTGATCTCCTTTATAGGAATAGAAGTCGTCTAAGATAATAAATGTTCCGGATTGAATTGTTGAAAGTGAAAATTGCAATGCTTCTTTTGCGCTAGAATAAGTATCAGAGTCAATAAATATAATTCTTGATTTTATTATGCCGTACGATGCGGGACTTTGTTTCAGTGAATCTTCAAAAAAACCTGGGATAATATTGAAGTTTTTAGATTTTGATACTTTAGAGACTCTCCTTTTAACTTTTAAGATATCAGTAGAAAAGTTTTGATCCTCATAAAAAGGATGTTTTTCATTTTCATCGATATTTCCAAAACCTTCAAATGAATCAAACCCGTAAAACTTCATTTTTATTATTTCTTGATTAATGTGACTCAGATTTTGCGAGCAACGAATAGCATGACAAAAAGAACTGCCCGTATACATTCCAAATTCTAAATAATCACCTTCAATATCTTCAATTGCAGATAAATAGAATACTTTTTTTATGGCTTGATATTTCTCAAGATTATGAACAACGGCAGGCGAAATTTTTGAGATAATAAATGAAGCAAAAGTTTGCAAGAATTCAAGCTTTTCTAAAAAACCAAATTTTGATTTAGAGAATATTGAAAACATTTTTAATTAAGGTTTGTTAAATATTATTAGTTTTTGACCAGCAAAGTTTGCAGCAACACCATATGAAGTCCCCAATAACCAACAAATTCTATAATCTAATCCATATGATAGCTGAACTTCTTGTATTATAAAACTAACTATTATTCCATTTATCCCATAAAGCAAAACGAATTTAGTAAATGAAAAAATCTCAATCTTGTAAACTTTAAAATGTACCCATTTTGATCCCCAATAATATGAATTAAGAACACCTGCAAGATATCCTGTAAGCGAAGATAAAAATATTTTAAACTCGAGTAACTGACAAGTATAAAAAAAAACGAAGTTAATAAAAGTTGAACCAAGTCCGACAAGAAGAAATCTTGAAAAATTCTCGATCATTATCTAGATCCTAAATAGTTGACGTTAAGTATATTACAACCAAATATTTTTGTTAACCAATGCTTATCAGGGTGAAGACAGATCCCTTAAAACTGCACTATATTAATGATCTAAAGGCCTACAGGTGATAGACTTATTAGAGGTATTTAAATTAAAGTTAAGATATAATGAGTAAATTTTAAATTTAGGTAATTATGCTCAAAAATAAAGCAATTTTTCTCATAATAATTTTTTTATTCTTTTCTGTAGATATCTTTTCACAAGCTACCAACTTGTCTGATGAATTTTTAGAGGGTCTTCCTCCATCGGTGAGGGAGCAAATTGAAGTTCAAAATAAATTAGAAGATGATGGGAAATTAGAGGATTTATTTAGAGCTGATACCTCCTTGGAAAAGAATAAATATATCCTTGAGAGAATTAAAAAACAGCTAACTGCTATTGAGCAGCAGCTACAAGAAGAAGATCAATCTAATACGGATGGTAATTTACAGAGATATGGAGAAATTTTCTTCAAGTCGCTCCAGTCATCCTTTATGCCTGTAAATGTTCCGAATCTTGATGCTGAACATATTGTCAATGTTGGAGATAAATTTAATCTTTTGCTAACTGGAAAAATTTCTAGTGAGCTTGAGTTAGAAGTTACCAGAGATGGCTCTTTAATACTGCCAGAATTTGGAAAAATTTTTATATCTGGTAAAACCCTTGCAGAGGCTGAAGAATTTGTATCTAAATTTATCAGCTCAAAAACTGTCGGCGTTTCAGCATATCTAGGATTATCAGAGGTTAGAGATATTCAAGTTCTTGTTCTTGGTGGAATAGAAAGTCCTGGAATCTATACTCTTAGTGGAGGCTCAAGTGTGCTAAGCGCAATCAATGTTGCTGGTGGAATTTCTAATAATGGTTCATACAGAAAGATTGACCTTAAAAGGAGGGGTGAAGTAGTTGAAACACTGGATTTATACAATATATTTGTCTTTGGAAATTTTAATACACAAAATAAACTTAGATCCGGCGACACAATATACATTCATCCAAAATCCTTTGTAGTACCAATTTCTGGTGGCGTAAATTTTGAGGCGCTTTTTGAAATGCTTCCCGGTGAATCCGTTATTAATGGTATTACATTTGCCGGAGGTTTCTCATCTGGCTTTACTGGTTTTGATTCTGTTTCTTTGGCAAGAGTGGATCTTGAGTCATCAAAAATTGAAAAAATAAATCTTGATGATATGAATAAAGTTGCTCTTAAGCCTAGAGATTCAGTTTTAGTTCCTTCATATATAAATTCATTTGAACCCATGAGAAAGGTGCTAATTGAGGGAATGATAAAAAGACCTGGAGAATACTTTATAAACGAGGATGAAACTCTCTCAAGCCTTATAGATAGAGCAGGGGGTTACAAAGAAAATGCATATTCTTATGGGGGAGCATTGTTTAGGAAGACTGCACAAGACAAAGAGAAAACTTATGCTCAAATGAATTACGCAGATACAGTAAATTATATCGTATCAAATATTGGCAAGCCAAACAGAAGCGTTGATTCGTCTGCATTAGATCTGCTTGCTGAAGAGTTACGTGCTCAATCCCACAATGGAAGAGTTGTTACCAATTTTGAGCGTTCTAGTATAGAAAAAAATTCAAGCAATGATATTAAGCTTCAAAACAATGACAGAATTGTTATACCAAGGCTTGAGAAAGTAGTTTATTTATTTGGAGATTTTAAAAATCCTTCAAATTTAGCCTATGAATCAAAGTTGTCTGTTAACGACTATATTAAAAACGTAGGTGGAGTTAAAGATTCTGCATATAACGAAATTCTGGTGATTGATCCCGACGGTTTTACACATGTGCATAAATTGAAATCATTATTGTTTAATGACTCTATAGACATTTATCCAGGTTCGATTATTTATGCGCCCCGCGATATTGGTAAGCTTTCTGGGGTTATGTATGCATCTGCTGTATCGCCTATATTAAGTAGTCTTGCCTTATCTCTTGCATCTCTTAACGCTATCAGCGACTGATTCACCATAGCATGACTGCTTTTAGTCACCTTATTAAGCTTAACATTTGCTTAATAATGCTCTTCTCAAATAAATTATTTGCTGGAATAGATGACTATATATATTTAAATGATTTATATCCAAGCTATAGTAATAGTGGAACTGTTGGATTAATTAATATGCCAAATGCAAGATTAATGCCAGCTGGATCACTTGCCTTCTCATGGAGCGATTCCGACCCATATCAAAGAGGCTCAATTATAGGCACTCCATTTAACTGGTTTGAGGCATCTTATCAATATACAGATATCAATAATGCTTTGTATAGCTTGACCCCATCATTCAGTGGCGACCAAACATACAAAGATAAGAGTTTCGATGCTAAATTTCTACTATTTAAAGAGACAAATTATTTACCTGCAGTTGCTGTAGGGGTTAGAGATATGGCTGGAACAGGTGTTTTTTCATCTGAATATTTAGTTGCAAGTAAAAGGTATAATAATATTGATCTTACATTTGGATTGGGTTGGGGAGCCTATTCAGATCATGGAAAGAAAAATCCATTAACTAAGATTGATGATCAATTTAAAATCAGAGATGTGAGTAATAATTCTACTCAAGGCGGAGAATTTAATTTAGGATATTTTTTTAGCGGTAAAGTTGGCATTTTTGGGGGAGCTGAAATCATTCTTCCAAATTTAAACGGTACAAGACTTAAAATTGAATATGATTCAACTGATTATGAGTTGGAGGGATTTCCTTATGGTGAGAAGTCATTTAATTTTGCCTTTGAAGAGGTAAGGCAACCTAGTTCTAAGATTAATGTCGGGTTTGTTTACCCACTGCTTGAAACACTGCACTTAAAACTAAATTTTATAAAAGGTAATACTATTAGTTTTGGTTTCGCTTTTAATGCAAATTTTGGCCCAAAAGATCCTATCGTAAGAAAAAAAGATAAGCCAAAATCTATTAAAAATCCTCGTGCCTTTCAAGAGCTTACGGCAGAATCAAATCAAAATTTATACAGAGTAAGTTTAATGGAGCTTAATCCTAGAGGTTTTCCTGTTCAAGACGCACAAGTTGATGGAAATACATATAAGTTAGTTTATTCTCAAGCAAGACATAGAAGTTGGGCTAGAAGTTCAGGAAGGGTCTTAAGAGTGCTCGATGATATTGCTCCAGATTCTATTGAAAATTTTGAAATAGCAAATATCAATGGAGGACTGGGAACATACAAGTTGCTCATCTCAAGAGATGATTTTTCAAATAACAAGCAAGATGAGCTTTATAAGTTAGCAACAAGAAATGTAAAGCTCTCTGAATATAACTATGATCCTCGTGAATATGAATTTAGTCCACGTGCTAAGTTTCCAGCTATTTTCCAATCAATTGAGCCGGCTTTAAGAACTCAATTTGGAGGACCAGATGGATTTTTCTTTGGAAATCTTCGTCTTGAATACAAAGCAGAAATCCTTTTTAGGAAGAGTCTTTCGTTGAAAACATCTATATCGCAGGGCTTAGCTAATAATTTTGGTAAATTAAAACTTGCATCTGATAGTGTTTTGCCTCATGTAAGGACAGATATTGTTAAGTATCTGAAGCAGGGCGATGACTTAACTATCAATTACTTTCAACTTGATCAATTTGTTAAACCAGCTAAAAGCACTTATCTAAAAGCCAGCATCGGAATATTTGAACAAATGTTTGGTGGCATAGGTGGAGAGGTATTGTATAGGCCATTTAATTCAGATTGGGCAATCGGTGCTGAAGCTTGGAAAGTAAAACAAAGAGCTTATGATCAAATGTTTGATTTTTTAGAATATGAGACACTCACAGGCCACATAAACTTTTATTATAAAGAGCCTAGATCACAAATATTGGTAATGCTGAAGGGCGGTAGATTTTTAGCTGAAGATTCTGGTATACATTTTGATTTCTCAAGGCGTTTTAAAAGTGGAGTAAGAATGGGTATTTTCTTTGCGCGTACCGACATATCTGAATTTGAATTTGGAGAAGGAAGTTTTGATAAGGGTTTTTATTTCTTTATTCCCTTTGAAACTTTCTTTGGTAATTATCAAAAAGGCTCTACAGGCTTTGGTTTAAGACCATTAACTAGAGATGGCGCAGCTTTCTTGAAGCATCGAAATACCCTCTATGGAGTAAGTGATCAGGGTCAATATCACACAATTGATAGAGATTGGGATGATTTATATGATTAAAAAAATTTATATTTTGATATTGATCTTTATTACTTCCTGTGCAAATTTGAATACCACTTTTTCAACTTCGCCCTTTGTGCCTTTAATTAGCGATCTTTTTGTAGGTGGTGAATCAATTGAATTATCAGATGAATATATTAGCAATCAACCATACTCTTTTGTAAGAGCAGATTTTGGCCAGGGCCCCAATGTAATAATGGTATTGCAAAAAATTGAAAATGGATTTTATACGTGGACCTCCGAATATCAGGAGAAAATTACAACATATAACGGAAAAATTGTTAAAACTCAGGGATTAATGCAGAATGTTGAAATATTGAATCCATCTAAGTTTAAGTATTTTAGTAATTCAAATAATTACATTGGAGAATTTAATACACTTTTAAAAGATCCTCTAGCTTTCATCGAGCAACAGTTTGCAATCAGCATGATTGAGCAGACTGAAACATTGTTATTTGAGGAAAAGATATATATCGAATCCTTAAATCAAAGATACTCTAACTTTTATTGGCTTGATGGAAAAACTGGTCAAGCGGTTAAAACTAAGCAAAAAATTCATCCCAATTTACCTACTATTAGATTAGATTTTATTTATAAATATTAGGTTAAATAATAACTTTCATAACCATTGGGCAAAAAAAACCACTCAAAAGAGTGGTTTTTAAATTGTATGAATTTTATGGCGCTGGAGCTGTTCTAGTAACAAGTACTGAAACATCTTCAACATTCGTTGTTTGCACTGGTACTTCAACAGTAACATCTGTTACAACATCTATTTCATATTCCCATGGTTTTGTGTTGGAATCTTCATCTCTTGTAATGGTTGTGAATACCTGATCAATTATAAGCTCTGAATCAACCTCAGTAGGTATTTCAACATAGTAGAATTCACCCGTCTCAGCAATCCCATCATTTTCTGTTTTATTGGCTATATTTTCAGCAAGACTTGCATCATATGCCACTCCAGATACTGTAGCTTGAGTTAACGTTACTGTGTTTGCAGCTGACCTAGAATTAGTAGCAATTCTTGAAATAATTGTTGTCTCTGTATCAACGGCTGATGCAGTAGTTGTAGAAACCTGTTCTTTAGTTGTAGTTTCTGTAGAAATTGGAACCATAACCTCCTTAGTAACCTCTCTTTGAACCGTCTGGGATTCAGTAACGATGATTGTAGGTGCAGGCGTCGGTGCAGGAGTCGGTGCAGGTGTTGGTGCAGGAGTCGGTGCAGGAGTCGGTGCAGGAGTCGGTGCAGGTGTTGGTGCAGGAGTCGGTGCAGGTGTTGGTGCTGGTGTTGGTGCTGGTGTCGGTGCAGGTGAATCACTACCACCATCAGAAGCAGCAGCAATAGCAGCCGCAGCTGCAACAGCAGCGGCAATAGCGCCCGCGCTTAAGGAACCTGAAGCTGCCTCAACGGCTTCTTTTTCAGATCCAGCGCTTTTTGGCTCATCATCTGCTTGTGCGTATATTCCAAAAGTTGGAGCAAGAAAAGCTAAAAGGTAGCTAAGTTTATTTTTTATCTTGGCCATTGTTTGTAAACTCCTGTTAACAGTTAAATTCTATTATCTTAAATTGTAAGCATAAAAGCAACATTTTGTCCTAATCTTAGATTAATGAAAGAAATAGGGCAATATTTTTATTACTTTAACCTTAAAATAATATAAAACGTCGGCAATATTAGCCTAGTAAATCAAATTATGCAATTTATTTATATCAACAATTTTATTAAATTTATTTGACTTATTTCTGTATATTGAGCATAAAAAAATTAATTTTTTAGTTTATTTATTTTCGAATCCATTATTTGTTTATTTTATATTATTCTTAACACTTATTTATTTGCTGAATATCTATAATTAATATCTTATTCAATATATTATTGAGCATTAATCTCGGGATGTAGCGCAGCCTGGTAGCGCACCTCGCTGGGGGTGAGGTGGTCGTCGGTTCAAATCCGGCCATCCCGACCATTTACTTTGATTTATTAATTACTTCCTCAGC
>MDTB01137934.1_pt1 | contig 43848 bp, 39 predicted proteins | sample 811161 | NCBI WGS metagenome assembly MDTB01 (sample SAMN05326650, study PRJNA326480) | marine metagenome | isolation source: seawater | place: Mediterranean Sea | collected 2009 | reverse complement strand
TGTAGAGGCTTTTTTTTAACTCAGGTAATCCACTTAGTTTCTCGTCTCTTATAATTGCTATGTTCAATTCACTTATCATCCCACTTCGGCCTCCATCAATGAAGTCAGCCTGATTGTATTTCCCATCCGAGTTCTTATCAAAATCCTGCAACTTTGTGATAAGCCCTGTTTGACGCTTTTTCACGCTATCTAAGGGAGACGATAGATTCATTCTTTCTTCATGGCTTCTTATTATAAGAAAACCATCATCAGGATGAACCCACTCTGTTCTTTCTGCAAAACCGTCATCATCAACATCAAAATATACATTTGACTCTTCCAGAGGAATAAACTCAAAACCATCACCATCCATGTCAACAACCATAAAACTTAAAGGAGATTTCAATGGAGCTTTATTTATTGCTTCTTCAGCCTTACAGCCACTTAAAGAGAATAGCGCCAATGCACACATCAGAAAGGATAAAAATTTAAGTTTGTGCCTAAATAGATACATTTGTTCCCCGCAATATTTAATGAACAACCTATCCGTTAGCATAAGCATTGATAAATTACAAGCTTATACTTTTATAACTATAGAAAAGACCAAGTTAGCACCTTCTAATGCAACAACTAACGATCACTTTCATTGTCCAGCTCACGGCCTTGCGACTTCCCCTTCCCCAGAGAAGAAACATAATCCCGCATAACACCAACGATCTCGTCCACCTTCTTCTCACCAGGCTTCTCATTCTGAGGCCCTGCCATATCCCGCGCATAACGCGTTAGGTCGCGCAGAGCACTAATGCTCTTATCAATCACCTCAGGCTCTTTAAGCTTCGGTATATCCTGCGCAATACGCAAAGCCGCCTGCGCATACTTAACTCTCTCAGCCCCATTGCGCTCTTTGGCTTTATCAAGCGCCTCCCCAGTCATCGCGTTCTTGATGCGGCCTTCTTCACGTGCCTGCTTTATCGCCTCTTTAGGAATCCGTACCACAGATAACTCATCTGACGTAAATGTCTTCGTATAGCTGCTTTCAGTATCAGGGTTAACAAACTGCACACAATAGCGATCACGCTCTTTATCCGCCGCCACAACAGTCCCGATATTCCCGCGATCCAACGCTTTCACATGCGCGCCCTTAATCCATGGATCAATGCGCTCTGTCTGGAAGAACGACATGTCCTTCTGATCTAACACCCCACGCGCAAAACGCGGCGAGGCATCAAGCGCTAAACCATGCTCTTTGGCCTTCTCAGCCATGTTAATGCGCCACTCACGTAAATCTGCCTTATATGTAGGAAGAGCGCGCCCATCAAGACCAATAGTCTTCACAACAGCATGGACATGGTAATGCTCCGTATCAGCATGCGCAGCAAAGGCATAGCGATGATTGTCGCCATATTGCTCTTCCAAGAACTCCTGAGCAATCTTATAGGCAACGCCATGATTTACGCCCTCAGGGAATGACAGCACAACACAGCTCGCATCTCGGCCGTTTTTACGTCCACCAAAATCTGCGGCCCAATCATTTAAAAGCTGCTTCGTCTCGTCCTTACCAAGCAGGCGCTCCCCAGTCTCCGTCTCAATCATCAGCTCGCCTTCACGAGAGATGTAATCAAGGCGTCTGTGTACCGCGTTTTTCCCATGACTATGTGATGTGATTTTAATAACTGCCTGCGGAACGCCCCGCACAACTTTAAGGCGATCTGAGATGTTCCCCTGCCAATAACCGCGCTCCAGATCAACGGCGTTTTTTCCAAATGAAACCGCCCCTGCATCACCCTCGCCAGACTTCCCGCGTGCGCCATTAAGATCTAGCTCTTCTTCATCATAAACACTCACGGCGTAATCTTCCCAATCTCTCTATTCTTCGCGCGGCGGAAAAGCGCTAAATATGAGCCCTGGATATTCTCATATAAAACACTTAAATTTTCATACTCAATGCGCAGATCAATCCCATTAATAGGGTCACCTGAATTCATCATCAGAACAAGACGGTTTAAGTTGCGGCCAATCGCTGCGATTTGACGGTTCGTCTCTCTCAGTTCTTTAATGCCATCATCAAAAAAATCAGGCCCCTGATTAACAGCTTCTCTAATAAGCCGGCGCACAAAGATGCTCGGCTTCACGCCAAGTTCTTCTGAAAGCTCGTTCAAAGAACGCCGCTCTTCCTCCAACAAACGAATATGTAATGTTTCTGATTTTTTAATCGTTTTTATTGGCCTTGCCATTACGTACTTACCCTTAATTATCTTCGTCACCAAATTGGTGTTTTGAGAGCGGTTTTCACGCTCACGCCGTTTTTGTATCACAAAAAGGCTATCCTGCCAATCTACTATATCTACCCTTTACGCCAACGCGGCAATATTATTGTTCTTTATAGAAAGCGTCGCGTTTTCCGCATAACGGCCTGTCGGCCTTATATATGTATCTAAAATCAATTTTGCGATCTTGGTTATGCAAGATCGCAAAATTTCTAATGGCAAAAAGCCCCAGCTCAGATCTCTCAATCTTCGCATGGGGCCTGTTTTGGTTTTCTTGTTTTAAAGATTGTGAAAGAAATGCAGTTTTTTATAGCCGAGCTCTATAATGAAAAAATCACCGTTCATCTCCATGTCACGGCCCATAGATTCATAATCAATATAATGCTCTATATAAGCAGGTAATTCATGACAGCTTTCTGTGATCTCACGCGCGTAATCTTCTATGTCGCTATACGCACCAATATAGCCATCTTCCAAGCTGCGTTTGGCATCATCTAAATTGCCGCCAAGGTGAGATGCCACAGCTCCACCTAATGCGCCATGTTCTTCGATAAAGACCGCCTTATCATGTGCGCTCTCAATACCTTCATACTCAGAGATATTTAAACCTTCAAATCCTTCATAGTCATGAATAGCAAATTCTTCGGCGTCTTCTTCAGGTGAGTTCTTAAGCAATGTCTTTATAATATCGTATATCTCCTCAACACTTTTAGTTGCATCAATCCATCTGCCGTGAAGTCTTCCATTATTATAAGCGGCTAAATCCGCGACATAAATTTGTATCTCATTGCTCATTTTCTTATCTTTCTCATTTGCTGTGTTTTCTTAAAACGCCTTAAAGGCGCGGTATGAAAACCTGTCTTCCGGCGAGGAGCTGGTGAGAAACGACAAGACCGGCGCTTATCGGAGGGGGATCACCCAAATTGCACAAACATAGTGCGGAAATTTGGGGAAACCGAAAGCAGAGCGCGAGACCGAAGGGAAGTCTTTGCGGCGCGAGGGCGCAGCCCTAAAGCTCTTTCTTTCAAAAAGTCGCCTTACATCAAGATAGAGACTAGTTGCACAATGTCCCCGCACGCCAAACAACTTTACGTGTATTTTCCGGAGCATGTTTATTTTCGTACATATCAATCCGTGCTTGAAACTTAGCGCTCTCTTCTTTGTGAAGCTTAACATGGTAACAATATGTTTGCGGTGAACTCATATAAGTAGATGATATGTCGTTAAAACCATAGGCTTTAATTTTCGCTGCCATCTCAGTGCTAACACGGCGATATGTTTTTTTTACGGCGGCAGGATCTGTCCTCGTCCCTAGCATAGAAATATACTCTTCTGCAATTCCGCAAATCTCCGCTATGCGTTCATCATTAACCGCAGGGTCTTCCTGTAAGCGTGCATTCATATCATTCACAGGCTGCGCCTTGAAAGCCTGCGTTTTGCGCACAGCTTCAAGTCCTTTTTGAACACGAGCAAGAAAAACCTTTTCATTAGCACATGCGCAAAACTGCGGTGTCGTTCTCTCCATCGCGGTGCATTCGGCAAGGAACCTATCTTCGGAAAGCCAGTCTGCGAAATTATCAGTAGCAACGGCGGGTGCCACTAAACAAAATGATATAAAAATAGCTGCTGCTGTACTTAATATTCTCTTGCCCCACGCGACAGGACGCTGATTTGTTTGTGAGGTTTTGTCGTTGGCAAGAATCTCCATGTTTTTATTTATATGCATATCAAAGTCCTTTTTGGTCGTATCGCAAAACGTGATGATCTAAAATTTTGTCTCACCTTAAAGTATAATGCTCTTGTCTTGCAATAGGCGCTTTCCATTATCGCGTTCTAGCTCTCTGCCCCGCTCTTCAAAATTCCAAAGATAGAATTATGAAGCTTTAGCTGCCCTAATTTAGCACGCTCCATCATGGCGCAGAAATACCCATTGGCATTCTCTATCGGGTTAAACAGGCGCTGCGTTGCATGATCTGCGAGCAATACGCTCAGAGCTGCTCCGGATGTTCCGAGAACTTCACACCCCCTGCCCCACGACGTTTGTGAGATGTTGAGCTCATTTTTCAGCTTGAACGCCGCTTCAATGAAATCTCCCCAAGTGAGATCCCCCTCCTCTATCGGCAGATAATTCTTCAATCGCTGTGATGATGCACTAACGGCTTGCTTCAATGTGATGTGCTGAAGCCCTGCGCTGCGTAAAACATCTACTGGTTTTGTCTCAGCCTGTGCTTCTGGCTCTGATGTTTCTTCAGTTTCGCAGTGTTGGTCAGTATTACTACTCCCATTCGAAGAATTTAAAACAGAATTGTTACTCTCTAATTTATTAGATATTTTATTTTTAGTGTATTTATTGTGAGCGCAGTTTTCTGCACTTGTGCATGCAGCTTTTTCTGTTTTTTCTACGGTGTCATATTGAGATAAACCCTCTAGGATTAAGCCTTGCAGCGCTTTATGACGTTCAAGCAGAGATAAAAGCTGTTCAAGCTTAATATGCGTTCTGATCTGTGTCGCAATCGCTTCATAAGCGTCGCTCCATTGCTGGGCGTTCTCATCGCCCTTCTCGCTTGCCTCAGCGATGCAGGCACGGATTTGGCTTCTATAGAAGGATATCTGTCTTTTTGTTTCCATCCATAGGTGGTCGCGCTCTTGCTTTTGCTGGAGTTTTTCTTCGAGCATCTCTTTTAAAGAAGCGAGCGGTGTGAGGTCTACGCCATAGGCATACAGAATAACGCCCGTTTTATTGCAGCGCTGGCCATAGCGTTTATGGTTGCCGCTATCTTTCCAGGTTAAGGCCCCTGCTTCGAATAATGCTTTTTCAAGGTTTTGCACTTGGCGCTCATTAATACCCATATCTAAAGCTGTCTTAGAAAGAGACTGATATACAATAGGCTGCGCCCCCTCTTCCCAATCACTATCACGCGTATAATTAATATAGTAATCGAGCAGCTGGATCATTCTTGATGTGAGGCCTGCTTCTTTACCGACGCGTTTGCAGAGCAAGAGAAGTTCATACCGGTTTACGGTCTCTTCGATTTGTACATCGAAACTCTCACGATAGCGCTGAGAGCTAACGCGCCCGCCGCTCATGTTCTTATGTGATGTTATGGTCTCATTATATTGCATGTATACTCCTTTTCTGCGCCTTAGAAAAAGCCTGTGAATAAGGATGCAAAAAGACTCTGCCGAGTCACAAAGGACTTGCACCTGATTCGGTAGAGCGATATAATGAGACCTAGAAATAACGAGGCGGCTTATATCGCTTTTTAAAAAGACCACGGTTGCAGCCGTGGTTTTTTATTGTCCGGCTTTCTCGAAAGCGAATAGCTTTACTTGGAAAGTTTGCGAATGAAGAGAAGAAGATCTCGTCGATTCTTATATATAAATACCACATTACACTACACCAGACAAATGTAATTGTACTTTTGTGTAATTACACTCCTTTGTGGCAATGAAATCAAGCGGCAGCACAGTGTATTGTAATGTACTTACACAAAATTACACCGTGTAATGTGTAATTCGAGGCTTGTTAGTGTAAGGCTTGTGTAAGCCCTGCTGAAATAAGGCTTCCCATTACACTGGGTGTAGTGTATTGTGTGTGTAAATACACCGTTTTACACTGGAGACTGCGATGAAGTTATCAATGGAAGAGGCCGCTCAGGTTATCGGAAAAACCAAAAAGACTATTTATAATCACAAAGATAAAAATAGGTTCACTTATGAAATTGATTCGGATGGTAAGGCTGTAATTGATGTTTCAGAGTTACTTCGCGTATATGGAAGCTCTTCAGAAATTAATGAACGACTAGAGAAGTTAATTGCTGATCCCAACGGTGAAATTAGTGTAAAAAAAGAGACTTACACTGCAGCCACAAAAAGAGAAGAGTCAGCTTTAATAGAATACAAGATTAAGTTAGCTCGGTTGGAGGCTGAACTCAGCAAAGAGCAAGAACTCAAAAAGAAAGCAGAAGAGCAGGTTGATTATTTCAAAGAAGCCCTAGAAAGAGCGCAGGATACTTCTCAAAAGATCACGTTACTGCTTGAGAACAAATCCAAAGAAAACGAAAAAGAAGACAAGTGGCAGAACTCCATGAGCGCTTTAGAAAGCCGTGTTTCCAATCAAGAGGCTAAGGCAAAGGAAGATCTTGAGAAGTCTCAAAAGATCTTGCGCCAAAACCAAGCTCTGAAAAAAGCTCTTGAGGCAGAAAAAAATAAAAGCCTTTGGCAAAGACTGTTCGGATAGGGCAGGAGCCTAATAATGACCATACCATCATTAAAATTTTATGACGATGCTGGCTATGAGCCAGCCCTTCGTTCTTTAGAAGCGTCTGTAAACCATAACGTCCAGCGTAAAGTATGCTTTCCTAATCCGCGCCAAGTCAGCCTTCCCAGTTTAAAAGAGATGACCGTTTATCGCGGTGTCTACCTGGATACAGAAACAACAGGCGTGTCTTATAAAGATGATGAGGTCATCCAAATATGCATGCTGCCATTCATCTACGTTGAAGATCCTGAAACTAATCGCTTACATATAATCGGTGTTTACCCGCCTTATGTTGGCTTCAAAGAGCCTACAGAGCCACTAAGCCAAGAAATAATCGATTTAACGGGCATTACGATGGATATGCTTAAAGGGAAAGACCTCGATATAGAGAAGATCGAAACTATCCTAGATAAAACAGATTTTGTCATTGCGCATAATGCGGCCTTTGATAGGCCGTTTACAAATACAATCAGCGATAAGTTCTCAATGAAGAAATGGGCATGCTCTATGAAGGACGTGCCGTGGCGGTCGCTTGGGTTTGAAAGCATGAAACTCACGCACCTCGCTGCAGATTTAGGTTTCTATTTTGAGCCGCATCAAGCTGATAAGGACTGCTTGGCGGGCCTTGCTATTCTTGCGCAAAGCCATGCGGATGAAGAGAGCTTCTTTCATAAGATGATTACAGCTGCAGAAAAAGACAGCATTACAATTAGAGCCGAGCACGCACCGTTTGAAGCAAAAGACATTTTAAAAGCCCGAGGCTATAGCTGGCAAGATGGCGGGGATGGAAGCGTAAAAGGCTGGGAGACAGTCGTTTCCATTGATGATGCTGACGAAGAGCGGGGTTGGTTGGCCGCCGAAGTTTATAACGGCGCACCAAAGTTTTCAGAAAAAACAGAGAATGCACTTACGCGGTTTACAGGGGCATAAACGACAATAAGTCAGCTATTAGCGTGAGCCGCAGGAGTTAAAAGTAAAAGTTAATGATGAGAATATTACTATTAGCCATATTTGCCTGCGTTTGCTCTTCCTCAAGTCTGTGGGCGGGGGAAAGCCTCAAAACGCTCCAGTTTGAGCGCGCTGTCGATGGCGACACTTTCTATGCGTCAAGCAAGGAGATTAGCCTCTGGGGCATTGATGCGCCAGAAGAGGGGCATATCCTTCATTTCACTGCGACCCTTTACTTGGAAACGCTTCTGCAAGCTGGGCCTATAGAGTGCAAGCCAAAAGGCGATGACCATTATCAGTGTTTTGTTAATGGTAAAGATATAGCGCAGGACCTTGTGCGTTTTGGCTTAGCCGAAGATGATCAAGCAACCTCAAAGGGGCATTACGCTTTGCCAGAAGCCCAGGCGAGACGAAGTAGGGCGGGGCTTTGGAAGAATTACACGAGCGAAGAGTTCTGAGTAGAAATGATATAGGTGCGCCTCTTGGTCAATGAATTATAACAGCAGTAGGTTGCTATGAATAAACTTAAAATTGGAATTTTAGCCGTAACGACAGAAGGTGCTTCTAAGGCATTCAAAGACCTTAACAATGCTTTTTATAAAGAGTACGGGAAATATAATAACCCTGAAGTCCTAATGTACATGCAGCCTTTGATTGACCATGTAAAAAGCTTTGGCGACGAGGATGTGTGGTTAGAGTTGGTACAAAGCGGTGTTGACCAGTTAGTGGATGGTGGAGCATCATTAATATGGATGCCTGCTAATTCTTCACATTTAGTGGTGGATCAGGTTGACTTTCGCGGCACTAAGTTTGTTAATATGGTGGAGGAGTCCTCTCAGCTTCTAAGTACAGAAAAAGAGAGAACATTAGTTTTAGGTACTAGCGTTTCAATGTCAGACCGGCTTTACTTCAAAGAGGCTGACGCTAACCCGAATTTAATTCGGCTTAGCCATGAAGAGCAAGCAGCTCTAGATAAAATTATTCTAGATGAGTTGATTTTAGGATTTATATCAGAAGGTAGCCGTCATTTTATCCAGAGAACAATCCAGTCGTATCAGGAGAGAGGCGTCAGAAAGATGTTCTTTGCATGCACAGAGCTACCATGTTTCTTCGATAAAAATGAATTTTCGATAGCTACGAATGATAGCATTTGTGTGTCTATAGATAAAATAATAAAACAAAGCGTTGTCGTATGAATAATATGTGTAGCAGATTTAAAACATATAAGACTGCTTAGGTGGGCTATTTATGAATAAATACCGTGTATATAAGCAAGTGAAGTCCCGCGCTAATGGGGAAACATATACCAGAGTCCCTTTCGTGGATTTTGTGGCAACTCTCCACGCACTAAAAAGGTATATATCGCTGAGTGAACTAACGTTCAACCTGCCTATGGAGCTTATCTTTGATAACGGCCGCATATGCAATGAATGGGACAGTATTGAAATCGAAAGTGGAAACCTGATTGCTGTATCTAGTAAACACGGTAGCCTCTATTATAGAGTTGATGCTGGTTGCTACGTTCTTGACCATAGTGATGATATAGCCTCGTTAGGCGAACTGAAAGAAGTCTTTATATATCACGAAGACTTTCAGGCTATAGTTGATCTGCTCGTATAAAAGAAAAAGCCGCCCCCGTTTTGTGTGAAAAGGGACGGCTAAAATTTTAGTTTATCAACTATATAATCACATGAAATCATTACCAAAAACTTAATATATGCAATGTTATGCAATGGTAATAATATGTTAATAAATCCTGTGTACTCTTGTAAGCGTGTGTGGGGTGCTGTCTTATTCTAAGATCAAACCTCCAAAATTAAATTATTAGAATACGGGTGTAATTGCTATGAGCGATTATGAAGCTTTTGAGGGTGGTGCTGAGTCTGAACTTGGTAACCTAGAGGCCTACAATGAAGAGCACGGCTGGGATGCGATGACGCAAACTCAGGCCGGTATGCGACAGGACGAGTTTCTTAAAGATTCAGGTATGACAATTGATACTGTTGGCGATGCTAAGAAAGTTGAAGAGAAGCGCGAGAAGAAGGAAAGAAATTCTGAATCTGGGATTGCAGCTGCTTTTGAAGGCGCACGTCATCACATAGACAAGCATGAATATGAATTTAAGTTAGACGGCGCAGACTACAAGATAACACATGGTGAACTTAAAAAGTTCATGCAAGACAAAGCTAAAGATTTAAAGAAAAAGCTAAAGAACACCACTGATGCACAAGAGCGCGCACAACTAGCACGTGATATACAGAAGATAGAAGAGATCAACGAGACTCTTAAAACTGGTCACATGACAGCAGAACAGCAGGAGTGGTTACAGAATGATTGGTTCGTTAGGCACCCTGAAGATAAAGAAGAATTCATAAATAGAGCCAGCAAAACAGAAAATACTCTTCAGAACGAGGATCATCAAGAGTTAATCAGACAGCAAAGAGAAGCTTTCGAAGACAATGAGAATCATACGGTTGGCAACGAGTTTAACCCTCAGAGCAGACCTGAACCAATTCAAACTACTGTTTCAAACGATATAGGTAACGACTTCGGTGATATTATGGTGGCACAGAGCAACCATGAAACACCAGAAGTTAAACCGATAGATAACTCTATGGTCAGCAATAAGACAATGAATAATGATTTTGCTATGGGCTAGTTTCTAGCAAGCATCTGTTGCGATTGCTTAGTTGGTACTTTGTGGAACACAAACTCTTGTGTCGCATTTCCTGTAATTACAGTTGCGCCTGTCTCGCTATTAGTTGTCAATCTATATGATTTCCCATTACCTGATAGTAAAGTATCAACGTGACCGTTTTCATTCACAGCCTGGAAATCAATTTCAAAACCTTTAGATGTAAGAGCTGTAGCAAGCCTATTAAATGTACCGCATGTGTTGGAGTATCTTGCAGTAAAGTTACACTGCTCTGTCGTGTAAGAATCTTCAATAGTTATTGAGTCGTAGTCACCGACAGCCTTAAAAGTATAATCCGTTAATTTTTCAGACACGCACCATTTACCATCTGCCTTATCTGACAAGATATAACCGTAATCTTTCTCAGGATGATACACTGTTACCATTGAGTGCACACCGTCTTTAGGTGTCTGGATGATTGGGTGAAGTCCAAAGTTGGTTAAACCGCCTTCATTCCTTGAGACAGCAAAAAGTGTCTGCGCGTCCGCATCAATACAGCCTTCAAACTTCGCAGGATAATCAGGGAAAGGTAAAACTTGCTCTTGCACAGTCTCTTGTTTGGCGTTCTGTCCATTTTCTGCACTAGCTTCACTACCACAGGCAACTAAAGCGAATGACAGGGCGGCAACACTTAAGTATTTACCCACACATTTGGCCGCTTTCATGAACTCTTTACGCATATTTATTCCCCAGACCTTAAGTTTTTGATGCCGTATCATATAGTAAAGTTACGAAAAAATCAATGATTATTTTATGGAAATGCTTTGTTAATAAATAAGTTTATCTTTAGATTAAACAAACTTCTGGCATTTGGTGTCTGTGTGATGCTTTGTAATAGCTGCCAGGGCGGCCTCCTCATGTTCTTCTTTTGTTCTTGACAATTTCTTCCACTGAAGTCATAAGTAAATTATGAACTGGAATGAGATATATGCAGATATGGTGTTCACACCAAACAAAGACGACTTCGCAAGGAATAGTATTGTGAAAGATGCTGTGCGTGCGCTTCGTGATTTCATCATTGGTCAATCAAAAGACTATGATGTTATTGATGCGCTCGGTGTTTTAGAAGAACGCTTTGGCATGTCCATTATTGCGCCATGTTCATCATTCAGGCGTGCAATATACATTGAAGATGAAACAGCTAGAGAACAAATATGCTTTGATGCGATTACCTCAATAGAGGCTTACATGAGGCGGCAGAACGTACTTAAAGCAGAGTAGGGGGGGCTATGATTACAGACATTGATATATACAGAACAGCGAAAGTCTTTATAGATCAGCATGGCGAAAATGCGATTTTTGAGTCCATGGATCGAGAGCGCAAGTTTATCGAGATTGATGATATGAACGGCGCCAACTTATGGCACCGCATTACGAACGCTATAGAGTGGATGACTATCCCTGAATCTTTAGCATGGGGCTTTGCTGCAAATGATTGCTAAGCGCGCTTAACGGCACAAAGCCTCACAAGGCATGCCGTCTTTATCACCGTCTAACCTGCCTAAGCCGCATTGTGTTAAGAAGTACCGCGCTTCTGCACAATCTCGCATGTCTCTGCAATATGTTTTCGTGCCGCATTTCTTATATTCACCGCTGGTGGGTGAGGGGGAGGCCACCTTTTTCCCTCTTCGCCAATCCCGTGGCGGCACCCTCTGTGCTTCAGAAAGGCCCCAGATTCCACGCTGAGCTGCTTTTGCTGTGTTTTCTGTATCTGTGAAGCTTTGATCTTTTAGATATTGCCTATAGGCCCAAGCCGCGCCAATACGAACCATTTCTTTGTTTATATGAAGGTCGTTTAGATAGATATGCCCAACCAGGCGCCCATATTTATCCGTTGTGACTTCTTCGACGCGCACGGTCTTGCCAAAAATGAGTGAGGATAATGCGTCTTTGGCTTTCTGGCCGTAAGGCTGCTCTTTTTCTGGAGTGTCGATCTCTGCAAGGCGAACTTTATGCTGCTTACACTGGCTAAATTGAACGGTGACAATATCAAAGTTGAAGGGAAGGCGGCATTGCTTAAGACACACCCCCCTACACCTGAGCGTTACATCGCGTGGGAGAAAGCAAAAGAAAAAATTCAAAATAGCGATTCCAAGCTTCCTGTACCGATAGCAGGGAACGCCGGTAAATAGGGCTCTTACTTTTAATCTAGAAGAAATGCGTAGTGCATAATCCACGGCTCAACGTGGAGCGATAGATTTCATGACCACACCTTGCCACCATACCCTCAATACTGCGATAGCTAAGAGCATAGGGGCACCCAAACATACCAACGTATGCAGCCTAGAATCATAAATTTAGGATAGTGACGGCCAGAAATGCAGGTGGTGAACAGCTTAAAGCTTACGACGCTACGTTTCAGAACTACTCATTCGGATAATATTATATACTTTGGCGCGTGCAACTGTTACAATGATGCAAGTTTTATTTGGGCTGTGCTAGGCGACCTCATGTGTTGTTATGAGAACATGCGGCGTGCTCCCAGTATAGAATATAGTACTTTAAGGGGGAGTCTGAGAATGGGTTATTTGTCCAACATACCGCGTATTCTGTGCGGCATTATGCTTTTGGTTACTTTTGCTGTGGGGGCCGTACCTGCACATGCATTGACAAGCGGCACAAAAACAACGGGCATACTTACAGGAGGCGGAACTCAGACCTATAGTTTCTCTGGCACAGCTGGCCAAAGCATTATGCTTTTTGGATATTCACCCAATTTTCTAGTTAGAATGAACGTTTTTAAACCAGATGGTTCTTCTTGGACAGGAAGCTCTGACTACGAGCGTATCTTAAAAAATCTACCTGTTACTGGGACGTACACAGTAGAAATATATCAATCTCCAGGCACCTCAGGCGGCGCATTCGATTTATATTATCTGCGCGGCGATGATAGTGTCTCTGGTGGGGGGCTTACCAGTGGGCAAACTGTGAACAGCTCCATCGATGCAAATGGTATAGCCAGTTATACATTCAATGGAACAGCGGGGCAGGGAATAATGCTGCACGCGAATGCCTCCTATACCACATATATCCGTGTCTTCAAGCCAGATGGAAGCGTATCAACGTGGGGTTACAACCGTATTGTCACCACGCTCCCTGATACCGGCACTTATACTGTTGCTGTATATGGCAAAGGCATAGGGGCAAGCGGCGCATTTAACCTATCTTATCTGCGCGGCGGCGATGGCGTGTCCAATGGTGAAATAACCAGCGGGCAGACATTAAACGCTTCAATTAACGCAAATGGCATAGCCAGTTATATATTCGAAGGAACCGCAGGCAAACAGGTTACTCTACACGCCAACGCTTCCTACAACACAATTATCCGCGTTTTCAGACCAGATGGAAGCTCCTGGACGTGGGGTTACAACCGTATTTACTCCAGTACTCTTCCCAACACCGGCACTTATACTGTTGCTGTATATGGCAAAGGCACAGAGGCAAGTGGTCCTTTGACGTTCCGCTTTTTCAGCAGTGATGACAGTGTTAGCAGCGGAACACTCATAAGCGGAAGTGAGCGTTCTGGGTATATGCCCATCAATGGGCTGGACAGTTATAAGTTCAGTGGTAGCCAAGGCAATAGCGTTTCTATTTCCGTCGCCGACGGAGGTGCTTTTACAAAAAGACTACGTGTATATAAACCAGATGGGACAACTTGGACCAGCAGCCCGATCGACATATCTGGTACACTCCCCGCAACAGGCGAATACAGCCTTGTTGTCCGTACAAACGGAATAGGGGGCTCTGGTGCGTATACAGTAACAGCAACGACGACGCCATTAACTGTAGCGGCCTCTGACCCAGAAAAAGCAGGCTGCATGACTGTTGGTCCTTGCCAGCCTGGCGGCGGGCCTGCGCCTTATGTTGGTAATCCTATCAATTTCGATATCGGCTATAAGATGCAGGACGAGCGCGACTATAGCGGCGGGCTCCTCGCTTTAAGCCGTCTATATCGCAGTGATAGCACATGGACAGACAACACTTTCGGGGAACGCTGGAGACATAATTACGCCCGCTCCTTAGATGTAACAGGCAGCGCGGCATCCATCACCGACGGCACCGGCGCAGTCACCACCTTCACAGAAGTTGGCAGCGATTGGGTTGCTGATGATTCAGACATCACCGCAACCTTCGAAGCCATTAGCGGCGGTTATATCTATACCTTACCAGATAATACCCGCGAGATTTATGAAGATACAAATGACAGGCTGACCCGCATTGAATATATCGGCGGCGGGGCCGTTGATCTGACTTATAACGGCGGCGGTAATCTTGAAACCGTCACAGATGAAAATGACCGCACGTTAACATTCAGCTATACATCTGGGCGCGTCACAAGCGTGGTTACGCCAATAGGTACATTTAGCTATGATTATGACGCCGACGGCAACCTTATCGAAGTTGAGGCGCCAGACACCACCACTCGTGAATATCATTACGAAGATACAAACTTTGATCATGCGCTAACCGGCATCACAGATGAAGAGGGTGTGCGCTTTGCTACTTGGGCTTATGACGCACAAGGCCGCGCGACATTATCTAAACATGCGGGCGACGTGGAAGAGTTTGAAGTCACTTACAACGCGGATGGCAGCGTCACAACGACCAACCCGCTCAACAAAGAAACAACATATTACTTCACCAATATCAACGACCTTCGCCGGATCGTGCAGGTTGACCGCGCGGCGTCGACAGATAGTCCCGCAGCAACGCGCTATTACAACTATTACACAAATGGCTGGTTGATGAACGAAACCGATTGGGAAGGCAACGTAACCGCCTATATCCGCGACAGTCTAGGCCGCGTCACACAGATGGTCGAAGCCCAGGGCGAGGATGATGAGCGTATCACCAACACCACATGGCACAGCACGCTCAATCTTCCTGAAACCATCACCATTGGTGATCAGAAGACAAGCTATGTTTATGATGCTCATGGCCGCGTCACATCGGCCACAGTCACAGACCTTGGAATAACAGAGGATCGTACAACGACCTATGCCTACTATCCAAACACAACCGACGCAAACGGCAACACTATTCTTGGCCGCGTGGACACGATCACCCACCCCAATAGTGCAGAGACAGAGTTTACTTATAACACTGACCTCTTGGTTGAAACCGTCACACGCGCCGCTGGGAAAACGTATGAGCAGGAGCTTGCCTACACATATGACACTGAAAAACGCATTGAAACCATCACGGAGTTAAACGGCACAACCACGACGCTGACTTATGACACGCTCGGCCGCTTAGAAACCACAACAAAAGCCGATGGTACAGCGCTAGAAGCGACAACGACTTACGCCTATGACAATAACGGCAATGTCACAAGCATCGCGCTGCCAAACAGCGTCACGCTGAGCTATGATTACGATAACGCACAGCGCCTGACTGAGATCTCGGACTCTTTAGGCAACACCATCACATATACGCTTGATGATGCGGGCAATATCGAGGTGCAGCAATACAAGAACGCGACGCCTACGCTCACCTATACGCATAGCTGGGCTTATGATGAGCTTTCACGCACGCTTGAAAGCATTGGCGCCGCCAGTCAGACAAGCGAATACGCCTATGACAATAATAGTAACCTCACGTCATATACCGACGCGAAAACCAATGATACCACCTATGCCTATGACGCGCTTAACCGCCTCGTCAAAGAAACCGATGATCTCGCGGGCGAGACAGATTTTTTCTGGACGGAACTTGATGACACCAAAATGGTCACGGACGCGCGCGATAACACCACAGAGTATTTCTACAACGCCTTTGGCGAAGTAGAACAAGAAGCCAGCCCAGATAGTGGTGCGACATATTATTCCTATAATGCTTCTGGTGATATCGTCGCGCGCACCGATGCGCGCGCAAAGGTTACTGAATATAGCTATGATCTACTAAACCGTATCACAGCTGTCGAATACCTAACTGATAGCAGCAATGATGTCAGCTACACGTATGACAGCTGCACCAATGGGGCAGGGCTATTATGTTCTGTAACCGATGCGTCAGGCAGCAAAGCTTATGAGTATGACTTACTCGGCCGCGTCACAAAAGTCACAGAAACACGCGGCGCCCTTAGCTTCGTCACTGAATATGGCTATGACCTCGCGGGTAACATGACAGACATCACCCTGCCATCAGGGCGAGAGATCTCTTACACCCTCAACGCCAACGGACAGGTTAGCGCTGTTGCCGCCGATGTTGCTGGCTCACCTGTGACTCTGGCAAGTTCGATCACCTATCTGCCGTTTGGGCCGTTAAATGGCCTAACCTACGGCAATACACTCGCCTTCAGTGCGGGGTTTGATCAGGACTATAACCCAACCTCCCGCGCGGTGAGCAGTATCTTCAGTGATACATATGACACCGACCAAGTCGGCAACATCACGCAGCGTGGTTCCGTGACCTTCGACTATGATGCGCTTAACCGCCTCGATGAAGAAGATGATGGCAGCGCCACGACATATACATATGATGCCACCCATAACCGCCTGACCAAGGTGGATGGCAGCACGCTCAGCACCACTGTCCCAACAACCAGCAACAAAATCAGTGCGGTTGGCGCGGATAGCTATAGCTATGATGCGGCGGGCAACATCACCGATGATGGCGCGCGTGAGTATGTTTGGGATGATGCTGGACGCCTCAAAGAGGTTGAGATCAGCAGCGCAACGGTCGGCGCATATACCTATAACGCTTCAAACCAGCGGGCGATTAAAGTCGCGAGCAGCGTCACCACCCATTATATCTATGGGGCAGGCGGCTTGCTTTACGGTGAATATGACAGCGCGGGCGACATGATCCGTGAGTATATTTACCTCAATGGTGAACCACTCACCCAAATCAATGACGGCAGCCCAGAAACGCCGACCTATCTCCACACCGATAACCTCGGCACACCACGGTATGGGACGAGTGCGGCGGGCAGCCAAGTTTGGGCATGGGATAGTGATGCCTTCGGTAACGCCGCGCCTTCAGGCAGCGTCACCGTCAACCTTCGTATGGCAGGGCAGTATCATGATGCAGAAACGGGCTTGCTCTATAACTGGAATAGATATTATAATCCAGAGATAGGGCGATATGTATCGAGCGATCCGATCGGCTTAGAGGGCGGGATTAATACATTTAATTATGTAGAACAGAACCCGCTGCTGTATACTGATCCTACTGGTGAAGCGATACCTTTGGCTTTCGTTGGTGGAGCGGCTGTTATAACTACATTGTTTTCTACAAACCCAGCCAACGCGCCAGGTTCTAATGGCGAAGTTTTAGTATCGGACCCAGCAAGGCCATACATAAATGGCTTATCGGTAGGTGTAGCAGGCGGGCTTTGCCGTCCTGCAGCGGGTGCAGTTATTAGGGGAATAACCTCCACCACAGGAGCGGCCAAATATGGCTTGCAAACTATATTCAAAGTAAGACCAAATGATGTTCCTAAACATTGGATTAAAAAAGCAGCTCAAAAAGAAGGCAGTGTAAAATGGGTTGATCCCAAAAACCCCCATAACTATGTACGTCAAAGACGTGATGGTACTATTACACAAGTCAAAAATGGTAGATCTTTAGATAATAAAGGTAATTATACTAATAAACTCAATGACACGAACGCTCATGGTATAAAGCGTGAAGACTTTATTTTTAGAGAGTAAAGGGCCTCAAAAGATGACAATTCTATTTGATATATGGATAGACGGTGTTCTTGGGAACGCTCGTATCATTTCAGATAAAGAAGTTCTGCATAAAGTTTGGGTGGAAGGCGACCGTAGAATTACATCAATGATTGACTTTAATGAATCATATATACAGCTTTTTGATGACATGGCAGTAATGGATTTTATAGATGAGTACACAGTATCTGATGTTCTGGATAAAGAACAAAACACTGCGATCCGTACTTATATAGAAACTTTTGAACGATTTGATGAAACCTTATTTGTCGTAAAAACCCCAATTACATTTAGGATACCATATCTCGGAGAAATTAAACTATTTGGCAAACAAGTATTAGATCATAAAAAACTGCTAGGTTCTAATGAATGGAACGCCGTTGAAAAAAGTGCTCGGCGGCTTGTAACTCTTTTTGAAGAGTACATAACAATAGTTAGTGAAATGGAAGAAATGCTAAACTGGATGAACTTGTTTCTTGAAGGAGGAGTTACTGGTGACGAGGCCATTAAACACATAAATAGCTTCGTTACAAAAAATGTACGCCGCTTCGTATCAGGTAATTACGTGTATGAAATTAAAAAAGAAAGAATCCAGAAGGTTCTGGCTTTACACCAGACTGTTATGACTTATGGATCAGATCCCCAAACAAGTGAAGAGCAGTTAAAGTTGACCATCGCACAGTTCTTGTCTGCATTTTGGAGCGATATAGGGCCTTACAACAGTCCTTTGGTCACAGGACTTCTCGAGAGAAATCTGTCAGAAGAGCAAAAAAAGAAACGATAACGTTCAAGCGCAGCAGGCAGCCAAGTCTGGGTATGGAATAGCGATGCTTTTTCGGTAACGGCGCGCCATCAGGCAGCGTCACCGTCAAGCTGCGCATGGCAGGGCAGTATCATGATGCAGAAACGGGCTTGCTCTATAACTGGAATAGATATTATAATCCAGAGATAGGGCGTTATGTTTCAAGCGATCCGATCGGCTTAGAGGGCGGAATTAATACATTTAACTATGTTGAGCAGAACCCGCTGCTGTATACTGATCCGGAAGGTTTACAAATCGCACTCCCACACCCTGCTACTGTAATCCCAGCTGCTGTTTGCGCGCTCATACTAGGATGTCTTGAGAACATTTCAGATATGGCCGAAGAAACAACAAAGGCCGCACAAATTGCAACTCAGAATGTTGCTAAAGCAGGAAAGAATGTTATACAATGGTGTCAACGATCAGTAACTGGTGCAGGTGGTCCCTCTGGCAATTGTACACCTCAAGAGCATCGCGATTTACAAAACAGAGTAGAAAATGCCTGCGGAGCAGCAAAAAGGTGTTCTAGCCTAGACAGTATATCGACATTAAACAACAAAATAGGACTCCAGTCATTTTGTATAGATGCTTCGGAGGTGGTGACTGTAAGTCGTCAGAGTATTTTGGACAATCCTGTCACTAAAATAAGAGAGTATTCCGGCTCTTGTTATTGTATTTAAGCAGCGATTTTTTCCTGATAATGAAAATCCGTTCCAAGTTGTTGGGTATGTTCGGGATGGTATTCCAGAGCACTTGGGGATTTGGCCGTGGCATGATTTTGAAATAGAAGATTGTTGTCCGTTCTGCGGGTGTTTATGTGGTATGCATTACCAGGACGCCAGCGCTCAGTATTATTGTATGAATTGCCAAGAGTTGACTAGTTTTGAGGATGAATAAGTGAAAAAGTCAATTTGTTCAATCTGATAAAGCTGTGTATGATGCCTTTAGTAAAGAAATTAAAGAATATTTGGTTATTGGATGATCAAATTAAAGAAATTTATAATACAAAAGATTGGTCTCCCCACAGCATAGAACAGCGAACAAATGCAATCGCTGATGCGCCTTATGACAAAGTTTTAAAATTTTAATCTGTTTAGTGGTTAGAAAAGAGAGTGTTAAACTTTGCGACACTACCGTGAATGCAGTTGAAATTGAAGAGGCTATATCACTATGAGCGGAACAACCATTTGATTCGGATAATGTAGAGTTAAGATCTTTATAAAATAGATTGGATAAGTTTTGCTGTCACACTTGAAAGCACTCAGAAATAACGCTTTTAGAACGTCCATTCTTCAAGGGCGGAAAAGCTATTGGGATTTTCTGGATATTTTGACACGACTTAAATTCCGCATAAGCCGCCTAAGTTTTTCGTTAGGGGAGTGGCGCAAAACTAGCCGCCAATCCACCTCAATCCTGTGGTCATTGTTTAAACGAGCTACTTGGGGTGTTTTCGGAGCAATCCTTCTGGTCGCTATACTGGGCACCATTGAAAAACATGTGCTGCCCGGACAACTATCTTCTCCGATAAGTAACCTTGTCAACACATACGGTGTTCTTGCTCAAATCTCAGGATTAATTCTTGGTTTGTATTTCACCGCAATGAGTGTCGTTGTCAGCACAATCTACTCAAAGGTTCCTGATAATATACGCAACCTTATCGCCAGAGAGAAAGTAGGCGATAACTATATCGACATACTGATGCTTTTGGGCGCAACGTCTCTCATTGAATTGGGCGCAATATTACAAGGGCAAACGCCTAGCATTATGGTTCTGTACGTTGCTTTGTTCTTATCACTAATGGCTCTTCTGACACTGCCGATACTAATTCACAATATATTCCATTTCTTTGATCCGGCACGACTGGCCGAAACATATATATTTCCAGAAGCATTTGACTGGGCAAGAAAAGCGACTTGTGGTTATCAAGGCTGGGACAACCCATCTTTCCAGTACAATTACTACAAACAGGCAAATCAACGCTTATCAACATACAAAAACATTGTTGATCTATTGGTTAACGATCCCACCCCCAACAACGCCTCTTTAACGCGGCTTATGGCCTTAGAATTCTCTTTCCTATCGCAATATGTAATGATCAAAGGTCAAATACCTACTGAAAGCAGATGGTATCAATATCAGACAGAACACCCCAAATGGTTTGAAACTCATTCTTCATCGGTAGAGATGGCCATGAACGCGAACATATCTCTCCCGCACAAGGAAACGCCCAACCACTTATGGGTTGAAGAGCGTGTTGCAAATAATTTGAGGGTGGTGCTGTCGCATCTCCTTAACAATCACGACCTTGAACACACAATTGAGTTAATCCAGCATTTACAGGCAAGCTGCACAAGAATGGTAAAATCGCTTGCGCTAAAAGAAGCATATTTTTTAACAGGCGTATGTGATGAACTGATCTTAGAATATCTATCTAAAATCACCATCAACGATGAAGATAAAACATATCAGCTAGCTTTGGCTGACTTTTATGGTGCCAACCATGTCAACATTCCGATTGAATACGGAAAGATACTAGAAGAAGTATCGCCGGATAGTTTGAGACAAAAACTACGATCAATTAACTGGGAAAACTCTGCTTCCGCATACAAAGCCCACCTGCCTGTTTCGATACTTCCATCCATTGAGGATATTTTACAACGAAAACAGAACCAATTTATAATTGATCGTTCAGTTAAGGTGCCAGAATGGTATGACCTCGAACTCATAGCCATAGCATGTTTAAGGTTCCTGCACGAAACTGCCGAAGAAGTGGTTTCGCAATATGAGAGAGCCTTCATAGACAAGATTGAAGCAATCAAAGGAAATGACAGCACATTCTTGATAATGCAAATACTCACCAGAGGCCTAGAAGGATACAGCAAATGTTCGACATTTTTATCTATGGCCAAGAACCTTGATAAAGGCTTACATGATCTGGTCATTGTAAAAGACATACCTCACCCAACATTAGAATGGAACGAATACGAGAAGAGGATTGAGGATGTGCGTTCCAAAATCATTGAGCAATTTGGCTCACGCGCGCTTATCATTAATCTAGAGGATATTGATAAAAAGGTTCCCGACTATGCCGGACATGCGTACTGGTTGCTTGCACGAGAATGCTTCCTTGCTCTCTGCGAACAAGACGAAGAACGATATAAGAAGGTTTACAGAATTTATATATATATCATGAACCAAACTTGGGCTCACTTCTCTTCAATATTAGCAAAAGGGCAAGATGTCGAATATCACATGTCAGCCTTCTCGGAGATATTCGTAGATGCCATGGCTATTGGCGGGTACGCAAAACTTTTCAACGAATTCAGAGAAGGAAACTATTGGAAGATCACCACTGATATTTGGGATGACTATCTGAAAATATCCCAAAGAGAAGATAACGATGTTTTAAATGTGTTTCTAAGCATGATGAAATATGTATCACGTCCTCTCGCAGCCATGACGAATAGACACGGAGAAAGGTTTGGCTGGGAGCGTAATTACAATAGATGTTTCATTGATGATATGGGACTATCCGATGATGATTATACCTACAGAATGAGAGCACTTGATAATCCATCACGTGAAATCACACCAAGCCCAATCTTACGTACATTTGGAACTTCCAATTTTTATCACGCGGAAAATGTGTTCATACATTCGTACATCCTTCAAAAACCCGGAATGGGAAATGCTGAAATAGATAGGAAAACTGAACAATTCATTAAGTCTTTAAATATTACGCTAAGGAGCGATGAAAATGCAAATAGCACCTAGAAACAGACGAAGATCGCGTAGCTCTGCTTTATCTGGTGACAGAGAAACGACTTGGCGCTTGCCTTCCAGATCAAGGAGAGGCGAGTTCAGAATATCCAGATATGATCACATGCTCAATGAAGATGTGAATGTCAGCATTATGCCATACAGGAACCATAATGAGCGCAGAGAGACATCAATAGTACAATTATCCTCACCGAATGATTTAGTAGAAGAAGATATAAGTCTAGCTTTGTCGGGTAACGATTATCATCGCAACAACCTTGAAGAAGCGGTATCAGACTTTATCAGAGAATGTGCCAGTACCATTATGCACGAAGGTCAAGCTATATATGAGATAGTGCATTATACGGATGAAAATACACCGGATGCATCTTTCTCAAAGCTAGAACATGTCCCGAATAGAAACATTAAGTTTCTTTTGGGACAACCTTTTCAAATCCTTCCTAAATTAGAGGACTTTGAAGGCAAGGAACCAAGGTTCAAAAGGATAACAAAAGAGAAGCTCGTGCTATTTAGAATGCCTAGACCATATCGGGCAGGTCACAAGGCTATACAATTACAGCTAGATGGCGTTGGCAAAGACGGTGTGCAGAATTTACACATCAAAGCCATGGAAGAAGCTAACAGAAAGACAAAGAACGCTTTAAATCATAAGATCAATGTTATGGATGGCTATAAGTTCTCGGACTTAGCGGTGCTGTCTGCAACGAATTCAATAGGCTGGAACGCAAGAGATGTACCTTCAAAACATTTACAAGAATACTTTTCACTTGTAAGGCTCCTTCGATTTGAGAGGTTTAAGTTAAGACTTAGGAGCTCAATATTGAACACCATTAACGATAATCTTACTAATTTGATTTCTGATCAAGCTTATGATGGAAAAATAGAGTTTCATGGATTACCAACGGAAGAAGACATACAGCAAGCTGAAAAGGACTTAAAAGAAGGCAACAAAAGTTTTAAAGCTATAATGTCCCCGTTTATAGGGTGATATTTTTTAGACTTGTTGGAAATACTAGGTTTTCGCGTATGAGGATAGAGCGTGCCCATCTAAAAAAACTGATTGATAATATATCTTATGTGAAATTGGCGCCTGTGGACGGCATAATTGGCATTATCAGGTTTGGCTTTACATCTTAGAGTCAACCAACTCACATGCCTTGTGAGCTTTCAGGTCATTTATCTCACACTTATACTCTAGATAGTCAAATCTTGATGGATAACTTGTCTCCATCAAACTATACTTTTCGTTTTCATGCTCTATGTAGCTAAAGTTAGCAGCGAATATTCCGAAGACTGGATTCCAAGAGTATTTAAATAAATCAAATTCGGTTATTGGATTTATCCTAAATTCACCTTTTTCATTTGTATAAGCCTCTTGATATTTTTGTTCGCACCCGCAGTTAGATGTGATTTTTACTCCTTTAACAGGTTCTCCATCAAGGGTAACTACTCCAACGACTTCTGGATACATAATTCTTTGGTGAGGCCATGGTGCACATGCAGACAAAAAGGTAATGACAATTAAAGTAAGATATTTGGTCATTTTCCTACCTTCAGATCTTTATTGAGTTGTTCCATGGCCAGATTATAACACTATTTTTTATCAAAAGAGACTGAATTATTGGGTCTATGGAATCCGATGTGATAATGCCAATTACGTGAAATAGTGTAATAGACTGCACGAATAAGGCTCCTTTTGAAAGAGTTTGAACCATCAACTCTTCCCATACTTTCGAAATAGATAAAAAGCGCTTACCGCAAAAAACCAGACAGGTGCAACACCAGTCATACCAAGCAGCGCTATCCCCCATCCAATTCCGTAGACAATATCATCTATACGAAACCCTGTTGAGATAGCCACATATAGCATCCAAGCGACGAAAGGGAATAAAGAGATAAACAAGAAGATTAAAACTGACTTGAACTTTTCCATGCACTCCCCCTTTCTATGTACACCGCAATAATTCTGAAACGCCTCCTGAATCAGTCATTCCTATTGATTCTTAAGATTTAACCTAAAGTATGACAGCCTTTTACCGTCCGGCCTATGAAAGGCCAAAGCCTGCCTCTGTTCCTCCCACTCGAAAGCGGCTCCTTCTATAGGGTTGTGATATTCAGGACCCAATTTAGAAATATAGCGCGCCACTTCACCCGCAGCGATGCTTTCAGATAGGACCTTTACAGCAAGCTCTGCTTGTAAAAACTGTACCTGTAAAACCTTCATTTCTTCCATTAACTTTTCTCCCTTAAGTAATCCGGGAAACAAGACAACGTTAATAAAATTCGCTCTAAAATTACCAGGGGTTAACGCAGATTTTATTAGGTACTTATATGTAGCCAAGTTAGAGGCATCCATAGGACAAAGTTTGACATCTTCAGATGCATAAGGAAAATCTTCGACGGATTTGAGTCCTAAATCTCTAAGCGTCTCTATACAGACGAGCAGTTCATTTTGTAGAGCGCTCTGGTGACCAATGGTACCTATTGAAAACGGTTCAATCTGCCCCCAATCTGTCGCCATCATGTATTGCTCATTAAAGATATTACCATCGACAAGAAGCACACCTAGAATTTCTTCTTTAAATTCATTGGCAAGGTCCGGAGAAATATAAAGCAGAGATTCCAGTGCCTTAATAAACTTCTTTATTTGAACAGCCATCATTGCTTTCATAATAGTAGAACTTCTATCTTCCGCCATTGCTCTAAACAAAGTCATAAACCTCAACCATTCACTCATAGCTTCATGAGGTTGTTCATTCTCAGCAAGATATATAATATGTGCGGCTTTTAGATCGGTTAATTCAGGGTAGTTATCCAGCTTTGCCCCAAGAAGCTGAGGCGGCGCCTTATAAACGCTCCCCACATCAGGAATCTTATTGTATCGCTCCCATAGGACCTTGTTCATATCTATATATTTTGGGATGTCAGATAGACTCGCACATTGATCGTTCTTATGTTCTCTTACATCATAAATACAGCGAAGTTTCTTCCATCCTGTCTCATTGAGCTTGATCCCTTTCTCGAGATCAGTATCTATTGATCCATACTCCATATCCGGAACATCAAAAAGATATTCTGCGCGTGTGCCAGATTTTCTCTTCATGGCTTGAAAAGCTCTGAATTTTTGATGAGCAAAAACTTCACCATATCTGTAAAAATCCTCAACTTCCTCCGGTGCAGAGAGGCCCTGCATTGCAAAGTAGGTGTTATCTTTCCAAATAGGTTCCGTGCCCTCATATAGAGCTTGTTGATATGCAGGGTTTTGTTCGGGGACGCGAAGCGCTTGTATAGTGCCGAACGTACAAAAAATAAGAAGCAGAGCATAAAAGGTGCTCCCCACTCCCTTATGTTTTGGTTTACGTTCAAATTTAGCTTCTAGCTTTTCTTGGTCTTTAGTCGTTATTTCGTATTCAATACCAGTAATCGTATCAGCAATATTCTTACCATTTATTCTGAACCAAACAGGCGCAATCCAGATTAATTGCGACAATCCTGTCGCTAGGTATAGCGTCCATGTGCTAGATATACTCACGACGGCCGATGAAGTCAGTATATAGACCGCTCCAATGATAGTAGGGAACCATTCAATTATTACTGAAAGCGCTGCTGTTTTTTTACTGAAAGCACTACCCTCTGATTTCTTAGGTGTTAGCCCCATAGCATCAGGCTTGAATGTCTGCAGCGCTGCAAACATTAGAACCATAGCTATCCAGAAATAAGACACAAAATGATGCTGATGATCTCTAACGCAAGATGTGATAATCCATTCATTATAAGACACATCTTTGGGTGCTAGAATTTCTATAAATTCAGGGTCGTTGAGAACACAGGCCTCAAGATCTAAAAAGTAGTTTGCTACCCAGTTAGGAATAACGAAAGCAAACGCCCATGCTGTAAGATAGATAGAAAACCTATTCCAACGTGAATGATGTTCCAGATACAGCTGGAATTTTTGATCCATTAGATGCCCCCGACATTAACTAACTATCAGTTTAATCACATAAAGTTAATGATTGTTGAAGTATATCAAATGTCTATGAGAGCGTTATTTCACCCATCGTAATATTATCCGGCTCAATACCAGCGGGTTTATAATATAGATTGTGTAAAATGCATACAATTATTCGTTAGAACGAATAACGATTCTATCTAACTTTGTTTTTCTTATAGTCATGTCAGTAAAAACTCGAAATTTGCTGATTCTCGTGCGAGCTGATAGGCTGTTCAATATAAAGTTTATCTGTATGGAGTATCTCTGGTGCCTGAAGATGTTATACGAGAACCTAAGAAGCGATTTAAGAAGCGCTATGTAGCGATGCTTTTGCTGCTAGTTTTGGTTTTTTCTTACAAAGATTTTATTTTCGTATCAAAATGGAACTATAAGGTCACAGTAAAAATTCAAACGCCAGATGGGTTAAAGTCTGGGTATGCGGTGCGTCAGATTAGATCACGATTTTCTCCAGAATTATTACCAGAAATGTCAGATGTTTCTTACAAATTTATTGGTGAGGCTGTGGCTGTTGACTTGGATAATGGTAATTACGTTTTTGGGATTCTTCCTACAGAGCTGCAATACGAGTTTTTTAATGCGTTCCCTTCACCTCATGGGAATAGCGCCCATAGAAAGTCGTTAAAATATTACCGTAGTTTAGATATAGGCTCTACAGCCACGCTGGGTGATGAGTATAAGATCGTAAGGTTTAATGATTTATCCAACCCCGCTTCGGTTGAGTTGGTAAGTGGCTATCAATTTAATCCTAAAACTCAAAAATATGATTTCATAAATAATTTTGATGATTTTTACGGGGATGAACATGACCTCAAAAAAGTGGAAGTTGAAGTGGTTCGAGAAAGTGTTACTCATCAAGTATCACAAATATTGCCTTGGATAAGCGACTATTATAATCAGAGACTTGATGGAGAGCGCTATGGAACAATCAAAGCAAAAAATAGACTCGCAAATTCACTTAGCTCAGGAGCGTTCAAAATCGGAGATCAAGAATGAAAGCGGGGCTATCAGCTAAATAACATCAGGCTATTGTTAGGTTGATAACTTTATATCGAAGGTATCCCACTACACTGCGGGAATACCACAAGTACCCATAATCTATATTGTCAGATTAAAAGGGGTGTGTATCCAGTCAGCGCCTATTCATCGTAGCTGGCGCATGGATGAAGCCGATATCAAGATTAAAGCGAAATGGCATTACCTCTATCGTGCCGTTGATAAATATGGCGCAACAGTTGAGTTTATGGTCTCAAAGAGACGCGACAAATCCGACGCCAGCATCATCAGAAAACGAGCACAAAAAAAGTGTGGGTAGCCGTCAGAAACTCATTGATTTATATGGCATATATTCATAGGCTACCTCTATGGAAAACATGCATAATAACAAACGGCTGAGACAGTTCTCAATAGCAGCCCCTATCGGCTCCAAGCGGCTGACGCAGTTTGACATAGCCTCCATGCCTTTCAAAGACTATATGCACCTAAGAGAACACATTCAGAAAAACGCCCAGAGGAAAAATAGCTTCGCAGCAAAAAGGCAGGCGAAAGAGCTGCTCAGGAAGCTATCAATAGCTCGTAAAAAAAGACCTCAGAAAAGAATGAAGGTCAATCCAGACTTCAAAAAATCAAACTGTATCCTTCTTGATGCGTTCTATCCTGGGCGAGCGAACAAGGGGGCATGGAAGCCATTCAAAAAAAGACGAAGACAACTTGCCGAGATAAACCTGGACAAGTTTTCTTTTATAGACTGCCCCGAAGAAACAATCGGTAAATTTGAAGAAATTGCTTCCGCCGAATGTAGCACAAAAGAAATCATGCTCAATTACGTGGATGGACTGTGCTTCGACATGGGGCCATATATTGCCCTTGCTCTTGTAAACGATTCCCTCCCGAAAGGCCTCGCCAACAAGGGGAAGATCTCATCTGAGCTTGATGAAGTGCTCTCAAGCGCAGGGCTTCTAAACTATATGAACATTGTTCCAACGAGACCAGAGGCTAGCGCCCAACATACTAACGTTCATTACAAGAATGATCTACAAGACGTCATGACATTTAGCTTCAGGAAAGGCGGAGGTCTTGCCCCTGAAAACCTCGCGTTTTCCGAGCAGAGAGACGAGAAGGTCGCAGATGATTTTGTAAACACCCTGAAAAGTTGGGTGCGGAAGCACAACCCCAAGCAAGACATTAGCGCGCAAATCGCCACTAAAATAAAAAACGTGATGACCGAATTGTTTGATAATGCTTTAAGACACGGAGCCCCTGAAACAGAGACTGGAGAGTGGCATACGGCTGGTGTTTTACAAAAGAAAAAAAATATCCATGGTCGCGATGTGGTTGTTTGCAACTTCTCTATAGTTAATATAGGGCTTTCCGTATCTGACACACTAATGATGGCCTCAGACGATGTAATGAAAGAAGTAGACACCTATATACAACTTCACAAAAGCCATTTCCCCGAAAGCACCCTGAGAACTGTTTGTGCGATGCAAGACAAAATCTCCCGCATACACGCTGGGGGGAGCAACGCTCAGCTAAACGGAATAGGCTTAATGACTAGCGTCATGAACGTATTTAGCCCACTCTTCGGATCAAATTTGCAAGAATATCAACCTTCGTTTACAATGGTATCTGGAGACACTTGGATACAAGCGACCCAAAACCATATAAACGATGAAGAAGAGCATGGCAAAAGAAACATTGCTTTTAACGAACAAAATGATATATCCTTACCTCCAGATTCGGAATATGTGAAGACGCTGTCTAAACGTTTCCCTGGGACAGTTATAAGTATACGGTTTATTATTGGCGCCGACCAACTTGAAGAAAAGGTCAAAAAAGATGGATAGCACAATTGATTTATCTAAAATTACCGACGATGGCCGAATTCCTTTTTTAAGCGGAAAAAACAAAGGCTTAGAGGCTAGGAAGCAATTAGGGCTGCAAGAATACGACGACAAACACGAACAGGTTAAAGTTAATTTCCCCGAAAACCTCGACTGTAACGAGTCCTTCCTTGGAGGGCTATTCTCCAACAGCATTTCTATTCTGGGATCCAGATCAGCATTCTTAAGCCTTTACAACATAGTTGGGATGACAGAAGATGTCCGGGGTCGACTAAACTCTGTTATTACAGCCACCCTCTCGGAAGGTACATCCCTGTCTAAGCTAAGAAAATGATGAGGTGCACAAAAGACATTGTTGACCACTGCTCTGCCAATGCTGAGTACATATCAAAAATTTCAGAGCTATCCCACCGCTTCGACTGGCCAAATTTTATTGTGGCCCTTGCCGTGGCTATTTTTGCCGCCATATCTGCAGTAAGCGCAAGAAACGCAAATAGAAGCTCAAGGGTACAAGCCAATCGCGAGTATTTCGACAAGGTATGCGGGGATGGATTTTACACCGCCCTCAAGCTTTTTCATAAAACATTGGAATCCATCAAGTCATCTTCTTTATCATCACAGTCTTTGCAAGAGAATCTCCAACAAATAAAAAACCTAACTAAAGAGTTGCTTACTGGGAGCCTTTATACTGAATGTATGAATATCGATAAAGTCGCCACAGCTCACGACAGCACCCGCCTCCAAGAAACCTACAACAGCGTTGAAGATCGTCTAACAGCCATACTGGGTTGCCTTGAGCAGGATGCTGAAAAAGTTCACTTACGGCTTCAAGAGCTTATTGACGCCCTTACCAAGGACCTGTCTGTATTAAACCAAGAATATCTTGGTCTTCGCAACGCCTACAAACCCTAGGCCCCTCCTACACCCAACCTCGAAGTCGAAACTTGGAACAGATCCCTAAACAGGCACACTAGAATAAGCTGCCCGTAACATACTGAGCAGAAGCCTTACCGCCAGATACAGACCAAACAGCCTCAAACATCCCACGAAGCGCCTTTGTAACTTTAGGCCCATCCATAATTGTGATTTTCACATTCTCATTAGAAAACTCAATAAAAGCCGCTTTATCACCATAAAGATAAAGGCAAACATCAGCCATACACTCCGCCGCGGCCACTCTATACTCACCATAGCCCTTGGCTGTAACGCGGCCGCCCTTCTCTTTCATCAGAGCGCGCGGCGCATAAGCCTTACCGCCTATCACTTTCTGCGCTAACAGCGCATTAGACGCACCCAGCCAGCGATCAAACATCAACTCATCGACATTACTGATGCATAAATCAGGCTTAGCATGGGTGCGCACCACCTCAAATATATCATCAAATAACGTCTTCATACCCTCAGTGCCATTGAGCACTATGATCTTGTCCTGACGCGGACGGACGCCGCCATCATCAGTAAACTCGACGCCAGCGCGCTCAAAAGCCTTAATCATCTTATTTAGGGAAGCAACATTAGGCGTGCTTTTGCTCATCTCATAATTCTGGATTGAGGCCTTTGACAATTGTGCCTCATCGGCTAATTGTCCCTGGCTCCAGTTTAAAAGGGCGCGCGCTGCTCTAATTTGACTAATCAACATATTTCAAAACTTTACATTTTCATAAGTATAAATCGCATTTTTCGCAACTTAACATAAAGCTACGCAAAAAACAAATAAAAACAGTCAAAAAACCTATTATTTTTGTTGATACGGAAATTCATTTAGGCTATACACCTACTTAAATAAGTAAAAAGAGTATTTTTAATCGAGCCTCACACAAAGACATCGACATAAAAATAAGAACAGTTAAGCAAGCGCACTTGAGAAAACTGAGCAATAGCGGCAGGTAAACCTGCCCGCTCAGCCTCATCGCGCGCTTAACAAAAAGAGAGTAGCAAAAAATGAATAGAACAAGACTAATGACGGCTACAGCAGTAGCCGCCAGCGCCATCATATTGCCTGAAGCAGCCTATGCACAGGCGAGCGATTTAGCGCCAATCACCAATATATCTGACTTCATATTGGACTTCCTTACAGGGCCGTTTGCGCGCTCTATAGCTGGCATAGCCGTTGTCGCGCTTGGCATCATGGCCAAAGCCGGCCGCCTTAAATGGCAGCACGCTGCCAGCATCTTATTTGGCATTGCCCTTGTCTTTGGTGGCTCAGCTATCGCAAACCAGCTTGCAAGCGCCGCCGGATAACCCCACATGAAAACGTCATCGCAAGAACCACCCGAAATTAGCCAGCTTTTTCTGGCCCTAACGCGCCCAATTATGGTCGCAGGGGTTACATATGACTTCATGGTCGTCAACGCCATGATCACGACGCTGGCTTTCTTAGGAAGTGGGAACTTGCTGATGTTCTTCATCGGCGCGCCGATACACATGATCGGCTATGTGATGTCACTTAAAGATCCGCATATCTTTTCGCTGCTATCAGTGGCGCTAACCAAACACGGTAATACCCACGCCATTAATAAGAAGCTCTGGGGATGCAATAACTACGGACCAGACAACAGAACAGGACGAGGAAGAATGGCCTTAAAGAAAACACATAACGGCGAGGCCGCATTAAACGATAAACCGCTCTCACAGTTTATCCCCTATACCGCCCATATAGATGAGCGCACAATATCAACGCGCGAAGGCTATCTCGTGCAGCTTATAGAGCTAGAAGGTCTAGACTTTGAGACCTTAGATCAAGCGGATATTAATAGCCTTACTAATGGCAGAAACACACTTTGGAAGACGGTCGCTGATAGCGCTATCTCGATAAGCTATCACATCCTCAGAGATAAGATCACGATAGACACAGAGAGCAGCCCCTATCAAGGCTTCGCAAAAGATCTCAATGATGAATGGCTCCAGCAGCTTTCATCAAAGCAGCTTTATCAGAACAAGCATTATCTCAGCATAACGCTGCGCCCAAGATCCGGCACTGCAGGTATTGCAGAGGCCATAAAGCGCATCGCCTTTAAAAGCATTGATAAAGAAGCTGCGCGCAATGAAACCCTTCAGAACATTAAAGCGCTTAATGAGGCCTCCGCGCAGGTGAGAACATCACTAAAACGCTATAACCCGAAAGACCTCTCAGCATATAAAGACAGCAAGGGTATCTTAAAATCAGAAGCTTTAGAGTTTCTCTATACGCTGATCAATCAAGATGCGCAGAGCCTTAACTTACCCAAAGCAAGCCTCGCAAACTACCTCCCCGCCAAACGCTTCTTCTTTGGGCGCGACGCGCTAGAGATCAGAGGCGCCAGTAATGATGACGTTACATATGGGGCAATGATCAGCGTTAAAGAATACGCGCCTAAAACATCCCCCGGCATGATGGATCACCTTTTGCGCAGCACCAACGAAATGGTGATCAGCCAGCACTTCTCTTTTATTGAGCGCCCTAAGGCCCTTAACACATTAAAAACAGTGATCCGCCAGATGGATATGGCCGATGACGCGGCAATATCACTGCAAGAAGACCTCATCGATGCCATGGATGACGCAGAAAGCCGCCGCATTGTATTTGGTGAGCATCAGCTTTCTATCCTTGTTAAAGGCGAAAGCGTGCAGCGCCTAGATAAGGGCGTAACAGATATTATGGGTCAGCTGAGAGACCTTGGCATGGTCGCGGCGCGAGAAGATCTCTATTTAGAAGCATGCTACTGGTCGCAGCTCCCCGCGAATTTGAGCTATCAAGCGCGCACCGCCATGATTAGCTCGCAGAACTTTGCAGGCTTTGCGAGCTTTCACAATTTTCCTACAGGCAAGAAAGCTGGTAATCACTGGGGCGAATATGTATCAATGCTCGAGACCACATCTGGCGCACCTTATTACTTTAACTTCCATCATTATGATTTAGGCAACTTCAATCTGTTTGGCCCCTCTGGCTCAGGCAAGACCGTATTGCTTCTCTTCCTTTTAGCGCAGGCGCAGAAGTTTAAGCCTAAATCCGTGTTCTTTGATAAAGATCGTGGCGCAGAGATCTTTATCCGCGCTATGGGCGGGCAGTACGCCATTATTGAGCCAGGCATAGCTTCAGGCTTTAATCCCCTCGCCTGCGAGGGCAGCGAGGCGGAGCGCGCCTTCTTGCGTGATTGGCTCGGACAGCTCCTTCGCCCGATAGACGGGCGCGACCTCTCAGCAAATGAGCGCTCTATTATTGCGCGCGCAATTGAGCATAACTTCGACGCGCCGCCTGCGCATAGGCGCCTTCGCTACCTCGCAGAGCTTTTCAAAGGCCATGAGCGCGCAGGCGCAGATTCTTTGCAGGCAAGGCTAGCGCCCTGGCATAGCGGCGGCGAGCATGCATGGCTATTTGATAATGAGCATGACCTTCTCTCACTTGATAGCCAGCTCGCAGGGTTTGATCTTACATCTATTCTTGATAACCCGACCTGCAGGACGCCTGCCTTAATGTATATGTTCCAGCGCGTGAACAAGCTCTTTAACGGCGATAAAGTAATTCTGTTCATTGATGAAGGGTGGAAAGCCTTAGATGACCCCGCCTTTGAGCATAAGATTAAAGACTGGCTTAAAACGATCAGAAAACAAAATGGCATTATTGGCTTTGGATCACAGTCAGTAAGTGACGCCGCAAATTCGCGCATCGCAGACAGCCTTATTGAGCAATGCGCGACGCAAATTTTCATGCCCAATAACAAAGCAAATGAAAAAGACTATGCGAAATTTGGTATCTCTCAGAAGGAATTTGAGATCATAAAAACTACAGATAAAGCGAGCCATGAATTTCTTATCAAACATGGCCAGCATTCCGTCGTCGCTAAATTAGACCTCTCCTCTATGGATAGCGCCCTTGCTGTGCTTTCCGGCACAACAGATACGGTGCGTCTCGCTTCCAAAATTAGAGAAACCGCCGGCGAACAGCCAGATTTATGGCTGCCAGCGTTTCATAAAGAGAGAAAGCGCGTAGCATGATTTTGAAAATTAACAAAACCCTTCTTCTTATTGTTTTTGCTTTGTTTATTGCGCCGACAAAAGCAAACGCGCAGGGCGCAGGCATGCCTACTTTTGATGCCGCTAATTACGTGCAGGCCGTGCAAGAGCTCCAGCATATGCAGCAGCTTATTTCAAAAGCCGAGCAAGAAATCTCAAGGCTCGATAGCCAGCTCGAAGCGCTAACGGGACCGCGCGGCATGGGATCTTTATTGAACGATTTGTCACAGCAAAATGTTAGACGTTATGCGCCGCAAAGCTGGCAAGACACGCTCAACATTTTAAACGCTGGCGGTAACCCCGGATCGCTCTCCGACCTTAAAAGTGTTTATGAGCAGAAACACAATACGTTTCAGCATATGAGCGGCGGCGATGTAAGCGCGGCCCCCGCTTATAGCGCTAATGTTGAGACCTATGATTATGCGCGCAGCGCGGCGCTTGGCTCTCTTGCCCTATCTGAAACATCTTTTAACCGCAATGATAGCCGCATTAATAACTACGAGCAGCTCCTCGGTGAGATAGATAGCGCAGCTGACGCGAAGGCGGCAGCAGATCTTGCAAACCGCATTGCGATTGAAAACGGTCTGACCTCCGCCGAGCTTATCCGCCTGCAAGCAACGCAAATACAGCTCAATGCCGCGCAGGCGAACCAGAGAGTTAAATATGAAAGCGATCTCTACGAGCTTACGAGAGACGATCATCACATCCATCTTAGCCCAATAACCCCATAAACGAGACGATAAGGACTCCATAAAAATGTTAAATATATTAAGAACTAAAGCCCTATTCCTGACACTTTTTCTAACCACATGCACACATCAGGAATTAAAGAGCCCATGCCATGATGCAAAGCTCGCAGCGGCCCTTGGCGCCTATATACCTTGCGCATTATCAAAGCCAATTAACCGCCTCGCAGCGGCTCAAATTGAAATCAGCAAGAACGGATAAGGCAGCAATAGAGCATGTACGACTTTTTACTCACCTCCACAGATAACATGATCTCTGTCTATGTCTTCGGCACATGGAACACTTTTAACGCGCTCGCTAATCCGTGGATTAGCGTCATGCTCGCGCTCTATGTGGTGATCATGGGTTATCTGGTTTGGCTTGGGCGCATAAACATCACTCTCGCCGATTTGATGCCGCGCCTTTTTAAAATGGCGGTTATTTACGTGCTTATTACAAATATCGGTCTTTTAACTATGTTTGTATATGGGACCTTTGTTGAAATACCCGCCTCCTTGGTCAGCACCTTATATGCCTCTACAGGTGAGAATACAGGCAGCATTAATGCCAATATGACGCTGATTTATGATCAAGGGATCGAAGCCGCGCAGAACATCTCTAAGAAAGCCGGCTACAACGTCGTGCTTCATATCTACTCGCTACTGGTTACATTACTCACCGTGAGCGTCGTGATGGTCGCGGGCGGTTATATCGTGCTCGGCAAGCTTGCGACAGCTGTGCTGCTAGCGCTCGCGCCTTTTTTCATCCTCTTATATCTCTTTAGCGGCACAAAGAGCCTCTTTGAAGGCTGGCTGCGCCAGATCCTGACTTTTGCGCTTATTCCTGTTTTGGTATACGCCCTCTTGCTTTTGATTGTCGGACTTTTAAGCCAAATCAGTGAAGAGCTCATGCTTACAACGCAGAATAACGGCCCTCGGCTTAAGAACATTGCGAGCTTCACTGTGATCTGCAGCGTCTCCATTTTACTGCTCACGCAAGTCAAGTCATGGGCAGCCGGCATAGGTGGCGGCTTTCAGCTCTCATCCCTTGGCATGTTTAAAAACTCATCATCTGGTGCGCTTGCCGCAGGGCGCAGCGCGGGGCGCATGTACCGCCAGTGGCGCTCCAGAGAAAAACGCTCAATAGGAAATTAAAAGGAAGATTTACCATGACTGCAAAATATTTTGAGGCCGCCAATGATTGGCAGGATGATATATATAGGCGCTTAAAGCGCTCAAACCAAATCGCATGGAGCATTGCAAGCGCTGCAGGGCTTCTCGCCGCTATGACGATCCTAGCGCTCGTTCTTGTCTTACCGCTAAAAGAATTTGCGCCTTATGTCGTCACAGTAGAGAAAGCAACCGGATATGTTGAAGTCTCTAAAGGCCTTCATGCCAGTGCGCTTGCGAGCGACGAAGCCATTACAATCGCGAACCTCGCTCAGTATGTATTAGCGCGCGAGACGTTTGATGCGGCAGATTTCAAACATAAATACAAACATGTCGAGCTTCACTCCGCGCCAGATACGCAGGCGCAGTATCGCAGCCTCTTTAAAGATGGCAATCCAGAAAACCCCGTCAAAACATACGGCCATGACGCCGTGCGCGCCATTGAGATTAAAAACGTCACCTTCCTAAATGAAAGCAAGGACACAGCGGCTGTGCGCTTTGCAGCGACGACGACGCATCATAAATCTGGGCGCATTACAGATCATCACTATATGGCGATCATTAAGTTCCGCTATGTGCAAACCCCAGAGCAACTCAAGGACAGGTTTATCAACCCGCTTGGCTTCCAAGTCACGAGCTATCGCCGCGATACAGAGATTAGTAATTAAAGAAGAAGAAAAGAAAGTTAGAATAATGCAGAAAACATTCATCATAGCAGCTGCCCTGCTCACAATAACTGCGTCAGCTCATGCAGAGAAGAGCCCAAAGGCCGGCCCCGTAGATAGCCGTATCAGAACGGTTATTTATAGTCCGCGCGACGTTACTGAGATTAGAGGTCATTACGGCTATCAGACGCTCATTGCATTTAATCAGGATGAGACCATCCAAAACATTGCCCTTGGCGATAGCATGGCATGGTATGTGAACCCTAATGAAGCAGGAAATCTGCTCTTCGTTAAGCCGGTCGAAGATGACGCGACAACAAACTTAACCGTTGTGACAACAAAGAGAACCTATCATTTTGAGCTCAACGCCTCTTCTGCCAAATCCCCGCACGCGAAGAACATGGCCTTTCATGTTCAGTTTAAATACCCAGAAGGCGGATCAGGCTTTATTGAGCGCCAAAACGCTGAGCTCGCGCAGACAGGCGGGACCAGCCCCTCTGATTGGAACTTTAACTATGAATTTGCGGGTCATAGCGCTCAGCTCCCTAAGCGCGCTTTTGATGATGGCGACTTCACCTATTTCGAGTTTGATAAACAAAGTGAAATCCCCGCTATTTTCAGCGTTGCGCCAGATGGCACAGAGAGTCTGATTAACTACAAGGCTGAAGGCCGTTATGTTGTTGTTCACCGCACGGGGCGCCAATTCACGCTGCGTAACGGTAAAAGCGTTACCTGCATCTTTAACCGCGGCTACGATATAACGCCAGAGCGCGATGGCGGCAGCCCTCTGCCCCTTGGCATGCTAAGCGGATTAATCAAATCCAAAGGAGCGTAAGCATCGTCATGGAAGAGCAGAACAATAACACCGGCACACAAGATCCCAATCGTGGCATATCACACGTTGCGGGGTCTGGGCCAAGGTTTTCAGACTATGCGTGGTATATAGGCGGCGCCTTGGCGGTTATCGGCATTATATGGCTTAATTTTGGCGCAGGCGCCTCAAAGAAAGATACGCCGCGCAGCATGATCACGCCCCAAGAAGAAAGCTACCGGCTTGTCTCTTCAGGCCATGAGCCTGTTATGCCAGATGCCGCGCCGGTTAATATAGCGGCAGCAGAGAGGGAAGCGCCAACTGATCCCCTTCTCTTACAGCACCAGCTACGCATGCAAGAGTTAGAGCGTAAGAAAGCTGAAGCACTTGCACAGCAGGCTCAGGCGCGCAAGCGCTCTCCTGTGCTCGTCTTCTCACAAAAAGCGCAAAGCGCCGCGCCATCTGGCGCGGCTATAGCAGGCCTCACACATCCTAGCAATGCGCAGCAAGCAGGCGGCGCGGCGCGCGTTTCTGCGCGCAGCCTAGAAAACCAAGATTACCTCGTCGCCCAAGGCACAACCATTAGCGGCGTATTAGAAAGCGCCATACATAGTGATCTTGCAGGGAATATCCGCGCCATTGTAACGCGCGATATTTATAGCTTTGATGGCCGCAATATTCTTATCCCGCGCGGCTCTAAGATTATTGGCCATTACCAATCAAACCTGAAACAGGCGCAAAGCCGCCTCTTTGTGATCTGGCAGCGCATTATTCGCCCCGACGGCGTTGATATAACGCTCAATAGCCCCGGGACAGATCATCTCGGGCGCGCAGGGCTGGGCGGCGATGTGGATTCGCATTTCATTGAGCGCTTTGGCGCTGCCATTCTTTTATCAATGATAGATGGCGCAATGCAGGCGAGCGTAAACGCTGCAAATAACACAAATGCCCAAACGATTGTGACAAGTAGCGGCAGCGCGCTAAATAGCAGCGCAGAGATTGCCCTTAAAAGCGCGATTAATATCGCGCCCACTATTCATGTCGATCAGGGAACCCCTATCAATATTTTCGTGACAAGCGATTTAGATTTCTCTTCGACCAAGCAGCAAGAAAGCAGTGGCTCATGGTGGAGATAGGCGCGCATTATTTAAATCAGGCGCTGAAGCCTATTCTTCCGTGGCTAGAGCAAGACGGCATTAGCGAGATTTCCGTCAATGCACCAGGCAGCGTGTGGATTGAGCGCGCGGGCCGCCTTGGCATGGAACGCCATGACATTCCAGAAATGACCATGGAGACAATCTCCCTTCTTATGCGCCAAGTCGCAGCCCACTCCAATCAGCACGTCAATGAAGAAACGCCGCTTTTATCCGCGGCCCTCCCTTGTGGCGCGCGCTTTCAATCTGTCTTATACCCCGCAACGCCCCATGGCGGCGCATTTTCGATTAGAAAGCAGAGCCTTCAAAACCTAACGCTTAATGATTACCAGCAAAGCGGCGCCTTTCATCAAACGCAGACGGCGACAGATTATAAAGACAGTGATGATGATAAGGCCCTTTATGCGCTGCTGCAGGAAGGACGCCATCAAGAGTTTTTGATTAAAGCCGTACAGATGAAGAAGAATATAATCATCTCAGGCGGTACATCGTCAGGCAAGACAACGCTATTAAATGCGCTCACTAAAGAGATCCCCGCTTATGAGCGCATCATCACGATAGAGGACACGCCTGAATTAATCCTTGAGCAAGAAAACACCCTATCTTTGCTTGCCTCAAAAGGTGATCAGGGCCGATCACTTGTTAACGTACAGGATCTTTTAGAGGCTTCATTGCGCCTGCGCCCTGACCGCATAATGCTCGGCGAGCTGCGCGGCAAAGAAGCTTACGCCTTCATGCGCGCGGTAAATACCGGCCATCCAGGCTCTATTACAAGCGTCCACGCTGATACGCCGCGCGGCGCCTTTGAGCAGATCACCCTTATGGTCATGCAGGCCGGCCTCAACATCAAACGCGCAGAGATCTTAGAGTACCTGCATAATATCATTGATATTGTGGTGCAGCTCAAGCGCGTGAGCGGCGAGCGCAAAGTCACAGACATCTATTTCCCCAAAGGCGCGTCATGACATTGCGGGCATCCACCTTTCTTTATGTTGCGGCAGGCGTCCTGTTCTTTTTTTATATCTGGAGCGCCGCTGCCTACGCGCTGCTTGGTTTTGATTATAGCGCGGCGCGGCCATGGTCTGTATTCTTACTCTATGCGCATTTCGGCACTCAGCATGATTATTTAGAAAAGATCATTATAGCATTAGGCATTGATAGTGCATGTTTTCTAGGCCTCTTCGTGGTTTGGGTATCGACCGGCCCAAAAACATATTTTGGAGATGCACGCTGGGCGACGCGCGCCGAGATTAAAGCGGCGCAGCTTCTGCGCAAAGACGGCCTGCTACTTGGCAAGAAGCACGGGCGTTATATCTGCAGCGATGAGCCGCTCCATGCTCTCGTGACTGCGCCAACGCGCTCAGGTAAAGGTGTCGGCATTGTTATTCCAAACCTCTTATCTTGGAGGGGCTCTGCTTTAATCCTAGATATCAAGCAGGAGAATTTCAATCTCACCAGCGGCTTTAGAGCGCAGCATCAAGACGTTTACTTATTCTCCCCAGATGATGAGCAAGGCAGATCCCATCGCTGGAATCCACTAGACACAATTAGAGAAGGCGACGCGCACCGCATTTCAGATACGCAGCGCCTTGCAAGCATATTACTGCCCAGCCCCCAGGGCAGTGAAGCCTCAATGTGGATCGAGGAGGCGCGTGATTTATTTATTGGTCTTGCGCTCTATGTCCTTGATGTAAAGAGTGTGCCCGCGACCATAGGCGAGATATACAGAACCCTCAAAACAGAGCATAGTCTTGATCAGGTTTTAGAAAGTATCCTGGTCGAGCGCAGCCAGACACTTGATCCTGTCTGCATCATGGCGTTTAACAACTTCATCAATAAGGCCCCCAAAGAACAATCCGGCGTACGGTCATCCCTCTCCTCCAGCTTGAACCTTTGGTCAATACCGGCCATCGACGCAGCAACAAGCGCGAGTGATTTCCGAATAGAGGATCTGCGCCGCAAGCCAGCGAGCATCTATTTTGCGACGGGGCTAAATCAGTTAAAGCCCCTATCGCGGATTATCCGCCTCTTCTTTGAGCTTTCTATTGATGTTCTTACACGTAAGCTTCCCACCGATGATGAGCCCCACAATGTGCTTATGGTCATTGATGAGTTTGGCTCTCTTGGTAAAATGCCCGTGATCGCCGATAACCTCGCTTTTATCGCAGGCTATAATTTGCGCATGCTCAATATCATTCAAGGCCTCGCGCAGCTTGATGAACTTTACGGCAAGCCTGCGCGCGAAAGCATGCTGCAAAACTCAGCCCTGCAGATCTTCTTCGCAGCGAATGATGAAACCACATCGCAATATGTCTCAAAGCGCGTCGGTGATCAGACAACACAGACGGAGAGCATTAGTTTTGGGCAGAACACGATCATGGGGACGAAAAGCCAAAGCTATACGAGGACTGATTTTCTGCGGCCTGAAGAGTTTCGAAGGCTTTGTAAGAAGGAAGCTATTATCTTTAAAGAAGGCGCGAGGCCTATTAAGGTGCAAAAGCTCGTTTATTTTAAAGACAAAGCGTTTAAAGAGCGGCTTTATCCTGCCCTGGACATACCGAAACTCGCCATGCAAGTCATAGCGCCGCCTGTATTTGATATTGCAGCTTTAGATGAGAAGAAGGCCAATAATGGTGATATCCAAACACGTATGATGGCGGCGCTTGAGTATTAAACTATTTAAGGCACTACAAGTCAGCTTCCAGTATTATTCTGACCAACACAAGGGCATATACAAGTAAGTCGTAATTTCATCTGGCGTTTATCATCAGGGTGTAATAACGTGACAAGTAACACAGCCGCCACGCCTATCCCTTGGACGCGAAACCTTGGCGGCTTTCTTTTGCCTAAAACATTTAATGTCAGTTTATTATAAACTCGGAAAATAAACTATGAGTTTATAAAACGAGGTAAAAAATTGCCACTATTTTTGCCACTATTATTCAAACAAAATCATGCAGTTAATATGGTTTCACGAGACAAAATTGCCACTAAAATTCGCACCAGAAAGATAGTCTCCGCACTTACAAACGACCCAAATGCTGAGCGATGCCATTCAGAATATCATCAAAGGGTATCTGTCCATTATAATATAAGCTCGGTCGCCTCTCATACTCTTTCTTATAAAGGCTTCTCGTCGCAGGGTCTGTGAGCAAGAAATGAATAGCCCCTATGAAAGTAGACACCTTACATCACCTAAATTTGCTGTTTTTCAAAATCTATTGGTGACAGCATTCCGTTCTTACCATGTTTTCTTTTCGGGTTGTAGAAAAATTCGATGTAATCAAAAATATCATCCCGTGCAGCTTTGCGGTCTGCATAGATTTTGCGGCGTATGCGCTCACGTTTAAGCAGCTGGAAAAAACTTTCCGCCACCGCATTGTCGTGACAGTTCCCTTTGCGGCTCATACTCTGTTCTAAATTGTGCTTATCGAGGAAGTTTTGCCACTCATATGAGGTGAATTGTGCGCCTTGGTCTGAATGTATCATAACGCGTTGCCGCGGTTTCCGCCGCCAAACGGCCATTAATAAAGCATTCAAAACCAGATCAATATGCATCCGGCTATCCATGGACCACCCAACGACACGGCGTGAATAAAGATCGATCACCACAGCTAAAAACAACCATCCTTCGTAAGTACGGATATATGTGATGTCCGTAACCCAAAAGCGATTAGGTGCGTCCACATCGAAACGACGATCCAACTTATTATCCGCGATAACCGCTGGCTTGCCGCCGTAAGATCCAGGGCGACGTTTATAGCCAATCTGCGCTTTAATATCAGCAGCCTGTGCCAAGCGCGCAACACGATTGGGGCTACAGCATTCACCAAGGGCGCGAAGATCCGCGTGGATCTTGCGATAACCATATACGCAGCCACTTTCTAGCCAGCTTTGCTTGATTAATCCCGTTAATTGCCGGTTTTTCTTGGCGTGATTACTTAATGGCTTTTTGAGCCATGCATAAAAACCGCTGCGCTCAACACTAAGAACGCGGCACATGCTGCGAACAGAAAATACGGAGCGGTGCACCTTAATAAAGGCGTACTTCACTCTACATCCCTTGCGAAGTACGCCGTTGCCTTTTTTAGAATATCGCGCTCCTCTTTAACTCGCGCCAATTCTGCCTTAAGACGGCGTATCTCTGTAGATTGCTGACTTTCCAGCTCTCGATCCTTGCTTGGCTTATAATAGGTCTTTATCCATGCATAAAGCGATTTGCTTGAAATCCCCAAGCGCTCAGACACTTCAACCACTGAATACCCCCGATCTTTGACCTGAGATACTGCATCACGCTTAAATTCTTCTGTATAATAATTCCGGTTAGACATCGTTTTCTCCTTACTTCCAGTTTATAACCTGTAAGGTGTCTACTTTCATAGGGGCTATTCAATCAATAAATTGTGAGAGAAGTACATTTCCAGTTCCTACGACTGCTGCGGTTAGCCATCCAGCTGGCGTGAACCCTAATATTGTCGCCCCAACAGTGAAAAGAGCTCCTGTAACAGCCGCAACACCAAAATCGGTTACTTGCTCTAATACAAAACCCGCGTCGTCACGGAATGTAACCGTATCTCCATCTGCAACAATTGTTGTTTCCACAACTTCTGCAAGCACCTGGCCAGGTACACCAACTTTTGCTATTAGTCTAATAGTTTCAGTCACTACTGAGCCAGAACTCAATGATTGTAAAACCATTTCATTTATAAGCTCTGATAGAGCTGTTAATTCAGAAGGTATTCCCCAGCTAGCGCTTCTGTCTCCTATGTAATAAGCAGGATTTTGATTTGCAAAAGCATCAGACATTATTCTTTCTCCCCATTTTATAATTATTTAATGCAGTAATTTGCGTAATCTTCTCTAGATTTTAGGTCCGAAACGGAGCTTGCTTCTAAATAATTGCACATTCTTTTCCAGACGATGTTTTCATCCTGATATTCAAATACAACCTCTGATGCGAGATAAACTTTTTCACCACAAGAAATTTTAATTTCTGTTAGATTTTGGAAATCAATGGCATCAGGTCTGCATCCTTTGTAGAGGCTTTTTTTTAACTCAGGTAATCCACTTAGTT
>MDTB01090241.1_pt1 | contig 43854 bp, 41 predicted proteins | sample 811161 | NCBI WGS metagenome assembly MDTB01 (sample SAMN05326650, study PRJNA326480) | marine metagenome | isolation source: seawater | place: Mediterranean Sea | collected 2009 | reverse complement strand
GGCTGAAATTTCTGCTGACGGTCGTCAACCTTTAGAGCTTGACCATATTAATGGAGACAGGCATGATAACCGTCTAGCTAACTTACGTATTTTGTGCCCAAATTGCCATAGCTTACAAGCGACACAACGTGGACGAAATATAAAGACATGCCGAGGTGGTGGAGTTGGTAGACACGCGACACTTAAAATGTCGTGAGCATTATGCTCGCGCGGGTTCGAATCCCGCCTTCGGCACAAAAACCTTTTTCAAAATTAGACGTTAGGGGATTTTGCATTGATATAAAGAAACCCAAGCTCTCTGAGCTTGGGTTTTTGTTTCTATTAGCAAGATGAAGGCAGGAGGATTCCAATAACTGGTCGGTTCTTAATCGAACTGAAGAGCCAAAACGGATGAAACAAACGCGACTACCAATATCGAGAATGCCGCCAGTAAAAACGCTACAAAGCCAAATTGATAGGCGACGGATGTCATCGCAAGCAAATAGGTAAAGAAGAGAAAACAGAGTAAGAACTTAGATACATAAGGCATCAAACTTTCCCTTATATCAAAGCCAAAAAATGTGCAAACACTATAGACACCATAAGAGTTTTGTTTATATTTGCAATACAAAACGCCAAGGACATACCTTGGCGTTTTGTGCTTGTACCGGAGAGAGGACTTGAACCTCCACGCCTTGCGGCATCAGCTCCTAAGGCTGACGTGTCTACCAATTTCACCACTCCGGCATACGTTGTTTCAACGTGTCCGCCCACTAGGACTCGAACCTAGGACCCACCGCTTAAGAGGCGGTTGCTCTACCAACTGAGCTATAGGCGGGTTTGCACCATACTACTGTATTTATCGTAGAATTCAATGGCGAGGTTATATTTCAAGCATATCCAAGTACTGCCGATGCTTTTCTCCGTGATCTATTTCAAAATCAAAGAAAGGAAGTCTGCGTAGTTGCGTATGGTTCTTAACGTATGAACGAAATTCAGTTCGTTTTCGTTTTGCAAAATCCAAGGCAGTATCCTCGTAACTATCTGGCATTACAGTGAAATAGATAGTTGCATTTGAGAGATCGGGAGAAATATCCGCGTGAGTCACGGTGATTAAGGATTGTCGATTTGATTCGCGTCCTAAATAGTCTGCTGCAAGATGGGCAATTTGTTCTGAGACTTTTTGTTTGCGTTGCGATTCCATACTATTTTACCACCATCTCAAAGCATTCAATGTCATCTCCAACTTCTAGTGCAATATCTGCTTCGATTTGTGCACCGAATTCGTCACCTTCATTGATAGTATCAACACTTTGCTTTCCACTCTGGAGTCCCTTTATGACGCCGTTACCAACAAGTTTACTTTGTCGTTTTATACGAACTTTCCTATTTTTAACTATCTTTCCGTCCTTGACCTTTCCGCCAATAACATATTTGTTCTTCATAGCAGAGAAATACATGAGTATCTTTGCAGAGCCGACTTCCTCTTCCATTTCCGTTTTAGGTATTCGCTCTTTTATTACTTTGTCAAGCCATTCACTTAATGCGTAAATAATATTGAATGAATGTATTTCTTTTTCATTTTTCATCGCAATATCACGTGCAGAAGGATCTACACCTACGTTAAAAGCAACAACAAGGACATCGTGTTTTGAAGCGAGTGCTGTTTGAATATCGCTTTCTGAGACATTACCAACACCGTCGAGGATTATATTCATTACGATACGATCATTTTTAAGCTTTTCTAGTTCATGCTCTATAGCCTCTAATGTTCCAATGGCATCAACTTTTATAATAAGTGGAATAAGATGCCGTTCATCTTCTTCATTTAGAGCTGTCATTGCAGGACGGTTTGAGACCATTACACCCTTTGCCAATTCAGCGTCTTTCTTACGCACATATGCACGGAAGGTGGATCCGACACGTGGAAGTGAATCGAAGCCAATAATGCGGACTGGACTTGAAAAACTAGCCTCCTTGATGGGTTTCCCTTCAAAATTTTCAAATATACGAACTGGAGCAACTGCGTTGTCGGCAACTATATATTCGCCACTGTGCAATGTTCCATTTTTAATAATGAGTGTTGCGGCAACACCCTTTTTAGGATCTCTATGTGCTTCAATGATAACTCCTTCAGCTGGTACTGAAGTATCTCCAGTAAGCTCTTCTAATTCAGCGACAAGTAGAAGTGTATCCAGGAGTTCACTTACTCCGCTACCTGTTTTTGCAGAAACTTCGTTGAAAGGAATGTCACCACCCATTCCTTCAATATAAATTTCATTCTCAATTAAACTTGCTTTGGTTGTATTGGGATTAGCGTTTGGTTTGTCGATCTTGTTTATTGCAACCACATACGGTATTCCAGATTTCTTTATAGCGTTTAATGCATCTAGTGTTTGGGGCTTTACACCTTCTTCAGCCGAGACAACAAGAATTGCGATATCTGCAACTGACGCACCGCGGGCACGAATTTTTGAAAATGCCTCGTGTCCCGGAGTATCGAGGAATGTGATTCTTTTCTTTACCCCCTCATGATCGTGCTCAACTTCATACGCTGAAACGTGTTGCGTGATACCACCTGCTTCGGAATCTACGACGTTCGTGTTTCTTATGTAATCAAGCAGAGCCGATTTACCATGATCAACATGACCCATTACAGCGATAACAGGAGAACGGAGTATGTTTGTTATTGAATCGGTCATATTAAAAGTAAGCGCTGGGCAGCGCTTTGATGAAGCATTCTCTACACAGGCTCAATAAATCAAGTATGCAACGAATGTGTTGCTTTTTCAAGAGCCGCCTCTTCCTCTTCAGTCAGTTCTTTTTCGCTTTTAAAATTAAGAATATCTTTACAATAGATGCTTACACTGTTGCGCGCATGGAGTGTCGAGAGAATAAAACCATCTCCTTGTTCATTTATGAATGCTGTTGCAAACGATGGCTTGCTATCGCCGCTTCCTGCGAAAGGATTAAAGCGTACAATCCCAGTACCACGAATACTGCTTTGCAATCGAGTATCAAGCTCAGCAATTTTTGTTTTTACAGTTTTTTTAAAATCATCAAGATCTTGATAATCACGCGAAATAGTAGCAAGATGATTCTCGATATTTTTACCATCGGCTCCTTTAGTGATGCGACGGATACGTATTTCTAAAATACTATTCCAGATGAGCAAGACGAAAAGACCAAAGAGCAGTATGTAGAGAAAAGTTTGGGGGCCTAGCAATGCAAGAAGATTTTCCAATTTCATTTCCATTTGCGAGATTGTAGCATGGACATTCTCACTTTGCTGCTTACAATAGTTGATATGTTCACAACATCGAAAAGAAGAATATTTTTGGACTACGCAGCAGGTACTCCAGTGTCTGAAAGGGCACTGAAAGCGTACTGTGATGTATCACAGTATTATGCAAATCCGCAAGCTCTGCATTCGGAAGGGTTAGAGGCAGCGCGAATTCGTGACGATGCACGAAGTAGGATTGCAAAGATCTTGGGCGTGAAATCACACGAGCTTATTTTTACATCTGGGGGAACTGAAGCAAATAACCTTGCATTAGCTGGGTACCTCGATGCTCTTGAAGCGGCTGGAGTGGATATGAATGAATGTCATATTATCGTCAGCAAAATTGAACACCCCTCAGTGAGTGATGTGTTTGAACCTTTTGTACGACGCGGGCTCACAGTTGATTTCGCGTCACCTAATACACATGGAGTGATAACACCAGAAGCTATTACAGAATGTATACAAGAAAATACCGTGCTAGTTTCGGTTGCATTGGTGAATAGTGAAATTGGAACAGTGCAGCCACTACATGCAATTGGGAAGCTATTGAAGCAGCAGACACCTATTGTAGGAGGAAAAAAACTAGAAAAAATAATACTTCATACTGATGCATGCCAAGGGCTTTATCAGTCATTGGTACCACAAGGGCTTGGAGTGGATCTTATGAGTATAGATTCCGGCAAGATGTTTGGTCCACGAGGAGTTGGTGCATTATATATCCGACGTGGCGTGAAACTATCTCCTGTGCTTAGAGGCGGTAGTCAAGAGCAAGGGCTTCGCCCAGGAACTGAAAATATTCAACTGTGTGCTGGTTTTGCGGTAGCGTTTGAGGAATGCAGTGAACTGCGTGAATCAGAGAGTATTAGGTTAGACGAAGTGCGAAATGAATTACTGAAAGCACTTACAGAGGAAATTCCAGACATAGAAGTTAACGGAAACGGGAAAAATCAAACACCACACATTTTAAATATTGCGATTCCTAAAATTGATTCTGAATATGTTGCCATGTATCTCGACCAACGAGGACTCGCACTTTCAACAAAAAGTGCATGTCTTGAAAGAAGTGGTGTGAGTGAGTCTTTGGTAGTGGCTGCATTAGGGAAAGAAAAGTGGCATGCTGTAAGCGCACTTCGTTTTTCATTCGGGCGTGATACCAGTATTGAAGATGTTCCCCTGATTGCTTTAAAAGTTTCTGAAGCAGTACGAGCCTATCGGAGTTTCCCGTGATGATTGACTCGCTTTTCAAGTCATTGTACTCTGCGTATACGCACCTGTATCTGCATTGGATAAGCAGGAGAGGTGCGATACTATATGGCTATGAATTTAGAAGAACTAAACAAGTCACAAATTGTACTGCTTACGATGCTTGTTTCGTTTGTTACATCTATCGCTACAGGAATCGTCACCGTCTCGTTGATTGAGGAAGCGCCAGCTGATGTCACACGAGTTGTGCAGCGGGTTGTTGAACGAACTGTCGAGCAGGTGGCGCCAGCAGAAACACAGCAAGCAACCGTTATAACCAAAGAACGTACTATCATAATTAAAGAAGCAGATTTAATTGCGGCAGCTATTGCGGACAACAAGTCAAAAATTGTGAGCGTCATTGATGCGGACACAGCAGCGTTCGTATCGCTTGGTGTATTTATTGATGAAGAAGGAACACTTGCAGTCGATGCATCAGTTCTTAAAGAGGGGGGAACGTACTCAGTAGATTTAGGAGGTGAAGAACTTGCCTCAACAACACTACAGTACGAAGGTGGGGCACGCGGCGTTGCGTTGCTTCAAATAGAAGCTGAACGAATCGGAGTTGCTGCAGTATCTTCTTCTGAAGCAGCCCTTTCGCTTGGACAGACTCTTGTAGCATTTGTAGGCGATGGAAGCATAACCCAAGGCATCGCAACAGAACTTGGAGAAGGAGGATATATTGGAACAAGTATAAGTGGTGCAAAGATTGCACCAGGCGCACCGCTTATAAATGTTGACGGAGAAGTTGTTGGTATGAGTACCGGTGCTTCTCGAGAAGTTGGTATTAGTTCATTTGCACCAATTCGAGCAGCGTTTGCGCAAGCTGTAACACCCACTACAGAAACTGAAGAAATTGTAGCAGACACTCCAGAAGAAGTTGTCCAGTAATACTTTGTACGTTTACTCGTCTCTATAAAATAGCATTATGCCATTTCAGAATTTTACAACTAAAGCAAAAGAAGCGGTGCACAGAGCGCATCAGCTTGCTATTGAACGTGGGCAATCGCACGTGAGTCCTTTGCATTTGCTCGCATCCTTATTGTTACAAGATGAAAGCATGACCCTCTCTATACTTGAAAGACTGGAGATAGATACTATTCATTTTGCCGATTCACTCATTGATTCACTCGACGGAGGAAGCGCTGGAGCTACTACCATGTCATCTTCATTTCAGCTCTATCTTACTCCAGAGTTAGCGCAGGTATTGCAAGATGGTGCGCCGAGGATTGCGAGTACATTTGGAGACCAGTTTGTTTCAACAGAGCATTTACTGTTGGCGATATTGGAAAATCCAGGCAATGCTGCTGAGATACTCGCACGATTTCAAATTAGTCGCGAAGAAGTGACCGGAATTTATGAAGATATTAAAGATGGGAAAATAACTGACATTGAGGCACCAAAACACAACCGTGCAATTGCTAAATTTACTCGAAGTCTTACCGAGCTAGCACGAGAAAATAAACTTGATCCGGTTGTTGGGCGAGATACTGAAATAACTCGCGTTATCCAAATATTATCACGACGCACAAAAAACAACCCGATACTTATTGGTGAAGCCGGAGTGGGGAAGACGGCCATTGCGGAAGGTTTGGCACAACGTATGGCAACCGGTGATGTACCAGAATCTTTGAAGGGGAAGGATTTAGTATCACTCGATTTGGGACTCCTTATTGCCGGAACAAAGTTTCGTGGAGAGTTCGAGGAGCGTTTGAAAGCAATTATGAAAGAGGTGGAGCGTGCAGAGGGTAATGTCATTCTCTTTATCGATGAGATTCACACCATAGTTGGGGCTGGTGCAGCAGAAGGTTCTATGGATGCGTCAAATATGCTTAAGCCTGCACTTGCACGAGGTGAGCTTCGTGTTATTGGTGCAACGACACTGAATGAATATCAGAAAAACATAGAACGAGACCCTGCGCTTACACGGCGCTTTCAACCAGTACATGTAAACGAGCCATCACTCGAAGATGCCATTGCCATTATGCGTGGACTCAAAGAAAAATATGAGCTCTTTCATGGTGTGCGTATTACCGATGAAGCTATAGTTTCTTCCGTGGAGCTCAGCAGTAGATATATTACGGAGAGGTACTTGCCTGACAAGGCGGTAGACCTTATAGATGAAGCTGCTTCGGCATTGCGCATTTCTCTCGAAAACAAACCGTTAAAACTTGAGGAAGCACACCGAAAGATAATGCGTCTTGAAATTGAACGTGAGGCACTGAAGAAAGATGTTTCAGAAGGGGAAAAGGGCGCTAAAGTTCGCGTAAAAACAGTTGAAAAGGAGATTGCAGAATTGAAAGAAGACACGCGTGAACTCGAGGTGAAGTGGAAGAATGAGAAAGAGACTCTTGCTGAAATAAAAGCTATAAAGCAAGAACTTGAAGAAGTGCGCCTGATTGCAGAATCAGCTGAGGCAACTGCTGATTTAGCAGCTGCCGCAGAAATTCGTTACGGACGTATTCCTGAACTTGAAAAAAATCTACAAACAAAGATGACTCGGCTCAAGAAACTACAGAGCTCTCGTCGTGTGCTTCGTGAAGAAATTGGAGCAGAAGATATTGCTGACGTCGTTTCTCGTTGGACAGGAGTACCAGTACAAAGAATGTTGGAAGAGGAACTCGACAAACTATCTCGTATGGAAGAAACACTACGAGGCAGGATTGTGGGACAAGAAGACGCGCTTCAGAAGGTTGCCGATGCAGTGAAACGCTCACGTGTTGGTATTTCTGACCCCAACCGCCCGATAGGTTCTTTCCTCTTTCTTGGCCCAACTGGAGTAGGTAAGACAGAGCTCACAAAAGCACTGGCTGAGTTTATGTTTAATGACGACAAGGCCCTCATTAGAGTAGATATGTCTGAATTTATGGAGAAGCACTCGGTGTCTAAGATGATTGGTTCACCTCCTGGGTACGTTGGGCACGATGAAGGGGGTTCTCTTACTGAGCAGGTACGCCACCGTCCGTACTCGGTACTTTTATTTGATGAAATAGAAAAAGCACACCCAGAAGTATTCAATATTCTACTGCAAGTTCTTGATAACGGACACCTCACTGATGCAAAAGGGCGTACGGTGAATTTCAAGAACACTATTATCATAATGACAAGTAACTTAGGCGCTGAGCACATTGATAAGATGAGCCGACTTGGATTTACTGATGATCAAGGCGAAAGTGCCCAGTATGTCCACAGCAAGGATAAGGTGATGAAAACTTTGCGCGACTTCTTTCGACCAGAATTTCTCAACCGGCTTGACGAGATTATACTCTTCGATATTTTGTCGAAAGAAGCGATAAAGAATATTGTTAAAATGCAGGTTGCAATCGTACAAAAACGCTTGGCAGATAAGAATATTAAACTTGAATTTTCAACTCAAGCTCTCACGTATCTTGCCAAAGAAGGGTACAATCCGCGCTATGGAGCACGTCCACTAAAGAGGCTTATTCAGAATAAGGTGCTCACGCCAATCGCAACCATGATGGTATCTGAAGGAATGATGGGAGGAGGTGTTGTGAAAGTTGACGTTAAGAACGATGAATTTGTTTTCGATTCAAAGAAAAAAGCCAAAGCTCGCAAAAGAGTGGGTGTAAAGCGAACCAGGAAGGCGGTAGCGGCGAAATAAAAATATCCCCCAGCTTCTCAGCTGGAGGACTCTGGTAGATACAGGTGGTTTCGTATCGAAGTAAATGCTTGTCGAACTTGTCGTGTGAGCTGGTACCTTCTGATTTCATCGGGAGGTATCCAAATGTGTTGAGTATGTTCATGACTTAAGCGAACCTGCTTACCTTCACGGACATGACCGATATAGAATGAACTGCGGTTCACATCGTCGTCGTGTCTCCTCCGATATTGTTCACTCTTTTCAAATCCTGCTCGGCGCAACAAACAAAATCACCCAATACTAATCGTATTGGGTTCATTTGTCTGTTAGTGCGCCGGGCAGGATTTGAACCTGCGTAGACCGAAGTCGCGAGGTTTACAGCCTCGTGCATTTGACCACTCTGCCACCGACGCAGATCGTGTGAGTGTATCAAAAAAACACCAATATTCAATCACTCTATTTTACACATCAGTTTCTAGAGGATGTTGCTGTTGGATGTTAGGATTAAGCTATGAAAAGACATTTAACATATATACTTTTAGCAACAGCATTGCTAATTGTACCGTTAGGAGTTTTTGCTCAAGGTATAGTTCCGTGTGATGGCCCAGATTGTGATTGGGGCTCTCTTGTCACACTTAGTCAAAATATACTTAATCTCATTGTAAGCATTGCGGTTATTTCATCTGCGGTTATGTTTGCATACGCTGGATGGCTTTTTTTTTCTGACACTGGGAATGCCAGTAATGTTGAAAAAGGAAAGAAGATTTTTGGTGCAGTAGTCATTGGGCTCATCATCGTTCTCGTTGCGTGGCTTGTGGTGAACACCATCCTTTTAACTCTTACTGGACGTGGTCTAGATGAACGAACTGACGATATTAGCTCGATACCCGTTGACAGACAGCTGCCAATTGTTTAATGTAATCGCTACATGAGCCAAGATAAATTGAAAAAACTAGCGTGTTCTGGATGTAAACGTATTAACTACTGGACGTCACGACGTATTAAAGGCGAGAACCTCGAAAAGATTGAACTAAATAAGTACTGTAAGTGGTGTAGGGGAAAGAAGGTGCACAAAGAATTGAAGAAATAGCTATAATTACATACATGGCGCATTTCTTTGTTGCGCTGTGCAAAACAAAGCTCGTCGTACCAGAACGTACGACTCGTTTTGATGTTGCGTGCACGCCTCGAACTGCATCCGTATCTATAATTTTTTGAGTTTATTTGGCAAGAGCTTATGATATACTCGTGTGCACTGGGCGATTAGTTAAGTGGTATAACTTCGGTCTCCAAAACCGATGTCGGGAGTTCGATTCTCTCATCGCCCGCAATAAAACAATAGCGTGGATACGGTAGTATCCACGCTATTGTTTTACCGGTCGTGAGAGAATCGAAAAACGGAGGCGGTATACAAGACGAGGAGGAACGACGAGTGCTTGTCGCCGAGTTCGGCCTAGAGCACTTAGTAGAATTAAGCCTGCAAGGTGTAAATTATACTTAGTGACTGGAGGCGATTCACTACAGGAGTACTTTGATTTTTATAGTGGCTGCACTTCTTAAAAATCTGGTCGCACCACACAAGTACTTCCATTATTTCTAGGAGCAAAGCTCAAGAAAAATTGGTCGCACCACACAAGTACTTCCATTATTTCTAGGAGCAAAGCTCAAGAAAAATTGGTCGCTCTCATCGTCCCCGAATTAACACCGTAATAAATACGTAATTAATTATTTTAGAAATTCTTTAACCAATTTTTCAACCCCGTCTAACTTATCTCCTTCAAACCAATGTATTTCTTTGTTTCTCTTAAACCACGTACGCTGCCTTTTTGCATAGCGAGCGTCATCTCTATCGATGTACTCAATAAGTTGTTCTCGAGTAATTTTATTACGTAGATAATCAGCGAGGTGTTTATATTCGAGTCCAAGTTCTTCCATTCGTTTCCACGACAAACCATTAGTGTGCAATTTTTTTGCTTCTCCCACCATACCATCTTCCATTCGAATGAGTGTACGTTCGTGTATTCGTTGTCTTAAAACATCTGTGTCCCAACGTATGCCAATCCAAAGAACTTTAAAGTGAGGAAGTGAACTTATTTTCTCCGCCTTTTCTTTTGGCGACAGCGCAATTTCCAAAGAGCGTATAATGCGCCGAACATGGTTTTGTTCACCTTTCTCTTCAAGTGCCGCTGCACGTTCAGGATCAATATTTTTTAATTGAGCGAAAAGAATATTAGCCGGTAGTAGTTCAAATCCTTCTCGTAGTTCCTTGTTTGGTGCTGCAAACGTAAGAATAGATGGATTAAGTAGCGCATCAATATAAAATCCAGTGCCACCCGCAACTATAGGTAGTTTTTTTCGAGAAACCATATCTTCTATTACTTTTTGACCATCTTTAGCAAAGGTGGCCGCAGTGTAGGTGTCTTTCGGATCGGCTATATCGATAAGATGATGGGGAACACTAGCCATCTCTTCTGAAGTCACTTTTCCCGTCGCTATGTCCAGGCCTTTGTATACTTGTCGTGAATCAGCTGAAATTATCTCACCACTATATTTCTTTGCCAGTCTAACTGCCAACGAGCTCTTTCCGGATGCATTGGTACCAACAATAACAATAATTTTTTCGTGACCGCTTTTCACTATGTTACTATATAGTCCTTACTCATTAGATACAATAATTAACTATGGAATCAAACGATACATACAACGAATTTGAACTTTTTGGTCCTCTTACGGTAGGAGATTCTGTACCAAATTTTGAATTTGAGGTATTTCAAGATGAAAAGACAAAAAAGATGAGCATGAATGACTTGCATGGTAAGTGGACTGTACTCTTCTTTTATCCAGCCGACTTTACGTTTGTGTGCCCAACAGAGCTTGAAGATCTTGCAAAACTATACGGAAAATTCCAGGCAGAAGGTGCTGAGGTGATTTCAGTATCAACAGACACAGTGTTTGTGCATAAAGCGTGGCATGATGCATCGGAGGCTATAAGCAAGATTACGTATCCAATGGCAGCTGACCCAACGCATGAATTGTCACATGCATTTGGTGTACATGTTGCAGATGAAGGAGTAGCGCTTCGCGGAACATTCATTATTGACCCGGAAGGTATCATTCGTGTTGTTGAAATACATGACAATGATATTGGCAGGAATGTCCAAGAAACACTACGAAAAATTCAAGCAGCTAAGTTTGTTGCTGAACACGATGGCAAGGTATGTCCATCAAATTGGAATCCAGGAGATGATACGCTTGAACCTGGTTTAGATCTTGTCGGAAAGATTTAAGACATACTCATAAACGGCAATAACCCTTCGCGTACGCGAAGGGTTATTGTGTATTGCTCAAAATATTACGCTACAGTGCTATATAATTAATTTCTATGGATGAACTCCAAGATAAGGCAGAGAAAGTAGTACACGCATTGTATAGGAAAACGCATTTTTCACGAGATCTCGTGGCACTGTATACAAGTCGCACCTTAATGAGAATTTCTCTTGGGGCGCTTGGGGTTTTTCTCCCAATCTTTTTTTTCCGAGAGTTTAATTACGACCTTCAATTAGTTATTGCAATTTTTGTTTCTATTTATGGGTTGCATCTTTTGATGACCCCTCTCAGTTCAAAACTGCTTGGAATCATAGGAACACGCCGAATGATAATGCTTGGCCTCGTTTTTTTGGGATTTTCCATAGTAGCGCTGTACTTGTTCCCACGTAATCCAGGATATGCAACCGTACTGTATATTTTATTTGTCGCGACGTATCGTGCACTTTACTGGGTTCCTTTCCATGTTGATTTTTCCCATGGTCTTGATAAGACAATGCGTGGAAGGCAATTAGCAATTTTGCGAAACACTGCAAGCGCTGTGTTAATAGCAGTACCTACAATCGGAGGCCTTATAATTTCATCGGCCGGATTTAATACGTTGTTTCTTTTTTCTATTTTTGTAATGATTTTTGCAATAATCCCATTGTGGTTTATGGGTCATACGTACGAACGGTATAGTTGGGGATATACAGAAACATTTCAACACTTATTTGCCCGTGGGAATCGATCGTTGTTTATAGCACATTTTGCAAACGGTGCACAAGGTATGGCAATAACGCTCTTTTGGCCAGTGTACATTTTTACGCTGCTTGATGAGCGATTTACCGTGCTGGGCATAATCGCTTCCTTGACTGTTGTGGTGGTCATTGTATTGCGAACGTTTGTAGGAAAACTTTTTGACACCTGGAGTCCTAAGCGAATGCTATGGGTTGGAGTGATTATGGCGACAACCGGGTGGGTAACAAAAATATTTGTGCAGACACCGTTTGAGGTTTTTGCTGCAGATAGCTATCATAATTTTGGACGAACTGTCAATTCTCTTTCATTTGATGCTACAACCTATGAACAAGCAGCGGACAATGGTAGATATGTAGATGAATATACTGCACTTAAAGAAATGGCGCTTTCTGTTGGTCGTATTGTTATGCTTCTTTTGATGGGAGTGCTTGTACTCTACTTAGATATGCGCATTGCATTCGTCATAGCAGCATTTGTTGCTCTATTCATGCTTGGTCTTAATGCAAAGATGAAAATACGCTAGAGCAATATACTCACTTAGGATACCTGATGTCCTAAGTGGGTATATGGTGTAGCTGTCACTACAGTCAATATTATGAGAGTTTGTCGGTGACAATCTCTTTTACCACAGCACCATCGGCATTGCCTTGAAGTTCTTTCATTACAGCCCCTACAACAATCCCTGCTTTACGTAACTCTGCATTAGGCATTGTTTCAAGTACACGGACGACAGCTTCCCCTATATCTTCTCTCGACATCTGTGTAGGAAGATACTCTTCGAGTATTTCCATCTCACTCTTCTCCTTGTCGGCAAGATCAGTACGACCACCTTTATCAAATTGTTCAATAGAATCCTTTCTCTGTTTTACTGCTCGTTTTATTACCGAGAGAACTCCATCGTCTTCGAGTAGTTCATCAGGTTTTCTTCTTTGCGCAACAAGTTCATTTGTAAGTGCGCTTAAAAGACCACGTAATGTAGAGAGGCGAAGTTCCTCTCTCGCTTTTAGTGCGGTCTTCATGTCTTCTTTAAGTTGGGCATGTAACATATATGTGTATTATATCAATTTTACAGAGGAGTTGAATGGTACAATACTAGCACTATGCAACATTCTAAAGCGTGGCACAGTTTTACAGGAGATAAGGTTTTGGCACTCTTTGGAACAGACAAGGACTATGGACTTACTCAAAAACAACTCGAGAAAGGACAAAAAAAGTTCGGTCCCAATGCACTCCCGAAAGATCAAGGATTCTACCTGATTGACGCAATAGTAAGGCAGTTACGAAGTCCGCTCTCGCTTGTGTTGCTGGCAGCGGGTGTTGCGACTGTCTTCTTGGGTGCCTACTTAGATACCACAGTTATTATTGTGGCGGTCATTATTAATATCGTCGTTGGAGTATTACAAGAAGGCAAAGCAGCTCGTGTGTTTGAGGCTTTGGAGAAATCTCAGGAAAAGCATGCAACAGTATTACGGATGGGCACGCAACAGGTAGTTGCTGCAGAGTCCCTCGTTCCTGGCGACATAGTATTTTTACAAGGAGGTACGATGATACCTGCAGACACACGACTGCTTGAGGTTAAGAATTTTGCCGTGAACGAAGCTGCGTTAACAGGGGAGTGGCTTCCTGTTGAAAAGTTACACACTTCTCTTGGGCGTGCGCTCCCGCCATCTGAACAGAGAAACATTGCATGGATGGGTACGCTTGTTGCAGAAGGAAGTGCTATAGGTATCGTAGTTGCGACAGGCGAGAATGCCCGATTTGGAGAAATAGCAAAAAGTACGCACGAGGCAATGGACTCATTGACTCCGTTGCAAAAGAATATTCAGAAAATCGCACGATTTTTAATGGGCATGGTAGGTTTTGCATTAGTTATCATTCTCGCTCTTGGGTTGTTGCGGGGCGAACCCATATCATCAATGCTTCTTCTTGCTATAGCGGTAGCGGTCGCTGCCATGCCGGAAGGTCTTCCTGCTGCGGTTACTGTTGTGCTCGCTATCGGTATGGAGGCAGTATTACGAAAAGGTGGGTTGGTGAAGAATCTTCTTGCAGCTGAAACTCTTGGCTCTACCACGGTTATTCTGACCGACAAAACAGGAACACTCACACAGGGACGGATGATTTTGAGTGGACTCTATACACTTTCTGGAATAGAGCACAACGAAGTGGCGGCAATTTCAGATAATAAAGAATTATTACGAATGGCCGTACTGTCATCCGATGCATTCGTCGAAGAAGATCCGGAGGAGGCAGGAAAATTACTTGTCAGAGGTAGACCAATTGAAAAAGCAATAACAGAGGGTGGATTAGAAGCAGGATTGTCTCAGGCTGATTTATTTTTGAATGGATTTGAACGTATTGATTTTGTTCAATTCGAATCATCACGTCGGTATGCTATATCGCTAAACAATTGCCCTCAAAAGGGTCATAGAGCGTATTTATCAGGTTCGCCCGAACATCTCCTTGCTAACTCAGATAAGTATTTCCTCAATGGTAGAGAGAGAAAAATGGACGACAGCACGCGAAAGAAGTTTACAGAAACTCAAAAACAGATTTCTTCTGAAGGTATGCGCTTCACTGCGATTGCGTACATAAAAACAGCGAGTGATACAGTTTCTGATGAAGTCCTTACACCGTCAAAAAAGCACCAGTTTGTATTTGTTGGATTATTGGCATTTCGTGACGCAGTCAGGCCGGATGTTGCGCAAGCTATTAAAGAGGTGAAGAGCGCAGGAACGAGAGTCATTATGGCAACAGGGGATTATCCAGAGACAGCCCGTGCTATTGCAAGGGAAGTTGGTATCGATACACGTGCTGACGCCCCCGTGCTCACTGGCGTCATGATAAGTGAGATGGACGACAAGCAGTTACTCAAAGCACTCAATTCACATAAAATAATTGCTCGGGTTCTCCCTGAGCAAAAATTGCGTGTTGCGCGATTACTCCGAAATGCAAAAGAGGTCGTCGCAATGACAGGAGATGGGGTCAACGACGCACCAGCGCTTGCTGCGGCAGACATTGGTATTGCTGTAGGGAGCGGAACAGACGTTGCTAAAGCCGCGGCAGATCTTATTCTTATTGACAATAGTTTCTCTGTGATAACCGCTGCTATTGGTGAGGGAAGGCGGATTACTGCAAATTTACGAAAAATTGTCGCTTCCCTTCTTTCAACGAGCTTCAGTGAAATTATAGTTATAGGAGGTTCGCTTGCAGCTGGCGCTCCGCTACCACTACTCCCAACACAGATTCTATGGGCGAATATTATTGGAGAGGGGTTTATGAGTTTTCCGTTAGCCTTTGAACCAAAAGAAAAAAATGCGATGAAACAAAAGCCAGGGAAGAGGGGCGTGAGAAGTATTCTCACAAAACAAGCACGTTGGTTTATTTTTTCTGTAAGTATAATCACTGGTGTGACGCTTCTTGGGCTCTTTTTGATTCTCCTATCTGTAGGAGTGCACATCGATAAAATCAGAACCATTATTTTCATCATGCTTTCGATAGATTCTATTCTATTTGCGTTTGCATTTCGGGATTTGTCTCAGCCATTTTGGCGTATCAATTTTTTCTCAAACACGTTTTTATTAGGAGCATTTGCGATAAACTCAACACTTCTCTTGTTCGTCATCTCGGTGACACCAATGCAGCAATTACTCTCATTACGGCCTCTATCTCTCCAAGAATTAGCCGTTTTGTTTAGCTTAGGCTTTGCAAGTTTAATTGGTGTAGAAATTGCAAAACATTTCATATTCAAGGAAAAGAAGTCACAGCGTTAATACGTATATAGGGAAAGAGTATTGTTTTGGTATACTAGCACCATGACTTCTGTAACAATGGTACTCATTGGCCTCGCCGTTATAATTGGTGCAAGCAATCTTCTTATTCTCTGGTATTTTATACGGAGTACTCGAAAAGCAAAGTTGGATAACGGAGTTGATTTTTTGCAGAAAGAGATTCATGGTCTCCGTGATTTGTTTGACCGAAAAATAGGGGACAGTACACGAGATATAAATGAAAGTATGCGTGAGCAGCTTCGGAGTTCACAGAAAGTAGTGGGAGACGTTACTGAGAAACTTACCCGTCTGGAAGAAACTAATAAACAGGTGGTTTCTTTTACCGAGCAATTACGGCAACTACAGGACGTTTTGAAGAATCCAAAACAGCGAGGAATTTTGGGTGAGTATTATTTAGAGTCTGTATTACAAAATGTTCTTCCTCCTGATAGTTTTAGGATGCAGTACAGCTTTACGGATAAAGAGATTGTGGATGCTGTTGTATTCGTCAAGGACAAAGTAGTTCCAATTGATTCAAAATTCTCTCTTGAGAATTACAATAGAATGGTTGAGGCAAAGGACGAAACAGAACGAGTGCAGTTTGAGAAGTCGTTTGTGAATGACCTCAAACTTCGTATTACAGAAACTTCAAAATATATTCGCCCAGAAGAAGGGACGACAGAATTTGCTTTTATGTTCATTCCGTCTGAGGGAATTTACTACGAATTACTATCTAACAAGGTTGGTACGGGGAATGAGAGTTTAATACAACGCGCTGCAGGAACACACAAGGTCATAATTGTGTCTCCTACGTCATTTTTGGCATATTTACAGACGGTATTGCAAGGTCTCAAAGCAATGGATATAGAAGAGAAAGCAAAAGATATTATTAAGAACGTGAGCAAGCTCGGAAAACATATTGAAAAGTACGATGACTATTATGAAAAGCTCGGCAATTCACTGTCCACTACGGTAAATCACTATAATGCGGGGTATAAAGAGCTTAGTAAAGTAGATAAAGACGTACTTCGTATAACCGGTACAGCGCCTGGAATTGAGATAGAAAGCATCGAAAAACCAAACAGAGAAGACTAGAGGGGAGGCACTAATCATTCTAAGAAATAGAGCCGTACCCGTTGCTTTTTTGAGCCCTTCTGGTAATATTGCGCCACTATGGCTGAAAAGAAGGTTACAAAGAACGACGGTGAAAAAAAGACACCCCTTAAGCGTGTAGTGAAGAAAGATGCACCTAAAAAAGCGGAACCTAAGAAAGCGGCTGTTAAAAAGGCCGATTCTTTTGCTGTAATCGCAACAGGAGGTAAGCAATATATTGTTCGTGAAGGAGATGCGCTTAATGTTGAAAAATTAGATGGCGAGCACAAAGAGGGAGCAAAGATTGAGTTTACTAAAGTACTTCTTGTAGATGATGGAAAAACAACTACGGTTGGAGACCCAACGATTTCAGGCGTTAAGGTAACTGCTGAATTTGCCGAGAACGCACGGGAAAGAAAAATATCTGTTATTCGATTCCGTTCAAAGAGCCGTTACTTTAAGAACCGAGGGCACCGACAACCGTATACTCGTGTAAAAATCACAAAGATAGGGTAATCAAAATACATTGCTCGTATTTAAAAAAATGCTGCCTTTGGCAGCATTTTTTAGACTCTATTTTTTAGTGCCTGTTTCAAAGTAGCAGCATCTGCATATTCGAGTTCGGAACCAGTGGAGAGTCCTCGACCAAGAACAGTTACGGTTGCCCCCGTTAACTCGGAGTCTTCTTTAAATTTAGCGCTCAAATAGTCAGTTGTATATTCTCCATCAGGTGTTGCTGAAAGAGCCAGAATTATTTCTGTAAGTCCGAATCCATATTTCTTTAAAAAAACGGCAAGTTCTTTCTCGCGCATATAACTTTTTTTACCAGTCACTGACACTGTTCCACCAAGTACAAAGTATCGCCCAGTGTATGCACCACTTTTCTCCATTTGTTCAACGTCAGTATCTTTTTCAACAAGCATGAGTACCTCATCGACACGGCTTGAATCGGCACATAGATCACACAGCGAGGTCTTTATGTGTAGTTGTGCATATCGTAGACAATGAGAACATTGTTTTACGTGTGCAGCCGTGTTTTGAATAGCTCGTATAAAGGTAGTGCGATATCCTTCATTCTGACGCAATAGGAAAAAGACAAACCGCCGTGCTTGTCTGGGACCTATTCCTGGGAATTGGGTAAATAGTTCTGTGAGCGTGTTGAGATCATTCATAGTAAAACATTCTAGAATCCATCGTCCTGAGCGTTTGCATCATTACTTGAAGCAAAATCCCCAAAATCATTTTTCTCTATGGTATTAAATGTCGCTTGTTCATCGTTGAAGTAAAGTTCAATACGTCCTACAGGACCGTTACGGTGTTTCTCAACCATGATGTCAGCGATATTAGGACGGTCGGAATTGTCATTCATTTTATCATCGCGGTGAATAAACATCACTACATCGGCATCTTGCTCGATAGAACCTGAATCACGCAGGTCAGAGAGACGTGGGTGGTCACGACGTTGCTCTACGGCACGAGAAAGCTGTGATAGAGCAAGAACGGGCACGTCGAGTTCGCGTGCCATACCTTTCAACGAACGCGATATTTCAGTTACCTGTTGTACCATAGAATCACTTTGACGCGTTGCGCCAGGAACAATGAGCTGTAGGTAATCAACAACAATTAATGAAAGACTTTTTTCTGCTTTAAGACGTCGTGCTATTGAACGCATTTGTAGCACTGTGCGTTCTGACTTATCGTCGATATAAATCGGTGCCGAAGAGAGGCGATCCATACCGTTACGAAGACGGTCGTATTCTTCGTCAGACGATAGATTACCTGTGCGCAAACGCCAGCCATTTACGTTAGATTCCGATGCAAGCATTCGGTCAGTTAGCTGTTGCGCGGACATTTCTAATGAAAAGAAACCAACCGCATTGCCATGCTTGATGGCAGTTTGTCGGGCGATATCTAGTGCTAAAGATGTCTTACCCATAGATGGGCGAGCGGCTAAAATAATAAGATCTGACTTTTGAAATCCTGCAAGCAAATTATCAAGGTCTTTAAAACCGGTGTGAATACCACGAATTTCGTCTTTATTTTCTTGAAGTGATTCGAGTCGTTTCCATGCGTCCTTCAATTCTTCACCAATAGAAACAAACTTTTGTAGTGTAGAAGTATTCGCGATTTGAAAGATGGTTGACTGTGCTTCGTCTAGGAGCGTGTCTATTTCATCATCTTCTTTGTACCCAAGTTCTCCGATATAGTCTGCAGCGGTTATTAGTTCGCGGTGAATGTGTTTTGCTTTTACAACTTGTGCATAATGCAACGCGTTTGTTGCAGCTGGAGCTGCTCCTGCCAGTTCTGATAGGTATCCGCGCCCACCAATCTGTTCAAGTTTTTTCTGGGATTCAAGATTTCCAGAAAGGGTAACGAGATCAATAGGTTCACCTTTGTTGAAGAGTGCAAGCATTCCCTCAAATATAATACCGTGCTTTGCTGCATAGAAAGAATCAGGTACAACCATATCTGACATGTCGTACATAGCATTTGGTTTGAGCATTATCGCACCAAGAAGCGCACGTTCAGCTTCTAGGTCCTGCGGTGGTACACGAGTATTAGTCATGCTGAGATTTTAGCACGTTCCATCTTCTGACCCCACTATTGACGACATGGGGGTATGTGAGTCACATGTGGATAGTGTGTAAATAAAGGTTGTACGAAAAGGGTTCTATTCCTTCCTTTTTGATAGCCTGGGACCTACAGCAGTGTCTTCTATTTCATATCCGTGCACATGCAATTGTTCGCGCAGTGCATCAGCTTTTCTGAAATCCTTTTGTTCTCGTGCCTGTTCACGTTCGTCCATGATTGCTTTTACGTTTGTGGGAATATCTGAAACAGAAAGTTTTTGACCACCGCCATGTAGAAGTTTCACCATTGACTCGTCAGATTCATTGAGTCCAAGACCCAGCACAGTATCGAAATCTAGAAGTGTTGCACGTTTATCTTTTTTCGAGACAGAATCATCTTTCATCAGTTCCCATACCAAGGCGATGGCTTTTGGTGTATCTAAATCTGAATTTATGAAAGCGTGGAATTGTTCTTTGTATTTTGAATCTACAGTACCCAGCGTAACATTTAGTTCATCTACAAAATATCTATGTAGTTTCTTTAGTGCAGCGTGTGATCCCTCAAGCGCATCCCACGTGAAATTTGCGGGAGTTCTATAGTGTGCAGTAAGGAGCCAATATCGATATGAAAGGGGTGAGAAACCACGATCAATAACCTGGTCTAGATTTATAAGGTTTCCTATTGATTTACCCATGCGTCGCCCTTCCACGTTTATAAATGCATTATGTAACCAGTAATTAACAAATTTCTTTTTATTCACGACTTCGCTCTGAGCAATTTCATTGTTGTGATGAACAGGAATGTGATCGATTCCTCCAGTGTGTATATCAATTTGACGCCCAAGAAGAGCGCGGCTCATTGCAGAACATTCAATATGCCAACCAGGAAAACCAACACCCCATGGAGACTCCCATTCTTGTTGTCGGTGTTGGTCTGGGCTAGAAAATTTCCATAATGCAAAATCTGTTGCGTTGCGTTTTTCTTTTCTAACTTTTACGCGTGCACCTGCCTCAAGTTCGTCTACATTGATACCTCCTAATTTTCCGTAGTTCTTGAACATAGATGTGTCGTAATATACACCATCAGACACTTTGTACGCGTAACCGATATCTTGCAGAGTTTGAACCATCGCTATTTGTTCGTTGATATATTCAGTAGCTCGTGGAAATTCTATTTTTTCTGTATCAATGTTAAGTCGTCGTATATCTGTGAAAAAGAGTGTGGTATATTTCTTCGCAATATCTTGAGCTGACTCACCCAAACTAACAGATGCTTTTTCCATACGGTCTTCACCCGTATCGGCGTCTCCTTCATTATCACCAGTTAAATGTCCAACGTCGGTTATATTGATGACCTGATGTACTTCATAGCCGTTATATTCAAAAGTTCGTCGAATAATATCAGATAGTATATACGATCGCATATTACCAATATGTCCGCGATCGTAGACAGTTGGACCGCAACTATACAGGCGAACTTCACCTTCTTTGAGGCTTTTAAAGGTCTCAGTTTCTTTCGACAGGGTATTATAAAAAAGAATTGGCTTTATCTGCATATGTGGTTTATGGGCATCACTATATACTAGGTGGGTACCTTTCTACAACCAACGTTTATGGCGGAAAAAGAGGAACATGAAGAATGTTGCACATGCCATAAGTCCTATCACAATCCAGAAGTCATAATTGCTACCAACAAACGGCGTATTGATCGTGTTCATGCCAAAAATAGAAGCAACGAGCGAGAGTGGGAACGTAACGAAGGCAAGAATAGTAAAGATCTTCATGACCTCATTCTGTTTTGTACTCAATAGTGAATTATTTGTTTCTCTTAACTCAACCATTGTCTGCCAAATGCGTGTTGTATGCTTGCGTGAACGATAATACATATTTTCTATTGAGTGTATTTGTGATGCATATTCTTTCCCTGCTAACTCTACCGTTAGTTCATTGAGCGAACTCAAAATATCTTGATGGGGGTCCAGACCTTGCTTAATATTGAGAATATCTCGTCCAGCTCGCGAAAGCGCCTCAACCATCTCGCGTTCTCTTCCTTCAAATATTTCTTTTTCTATGTATTCAAGTGTGTCTCTGATTTTATCAATATCAACATCAACAATGCGGTAAAGACGTTTTGTAAGTAATAAGAAAATATCAAATGCATTCTCACTAATGTGACCTTCGTCAAGTGAAGAGTTAACTTCAAAAACTTTTCGGAATTCTACGAACGTCGTGAGTTCTTCGTAACGTGTGGTGATAATGAAGTTCTTTCCGATGATAAAATCTACTTCATGTTCAGGTGCGACCGCAGTGTGGGCGGGGTGTTGTAAGGTGGGGAAATGTAATACGAGATAGAGATATTCATCGTACCTTTCTGTATGAGGTCGAAGTGTTGGTGAAAGCAGCTCATCAGCAACTGACGGGTTGATACCAAATTCATTTGCAACACGACGTACTTCTTCAAGTGTTGGACATTCAAAATCTATCCAAACAAGGTTTTTATACTCATGCCGATGTAACATTACTTCTAAGTATACTGTACCAATTTGGAGGTGCTGTTTTTGCACGTGTATAACCAAATGGAAATTTTGAATGCAGTTATCCGCATGGCATAATAGTGCAATGGTAGGCACATCACTTCGCTCTGTATTTACTGGAGTCCTCATAATCATCATTACGTTCGTGGTTGGCGTTTTCGTGGGCGGCAAGGGTGTTTTAGCTGAGCAATTTAATCACTACGGACTTTCAGCTTTTGCGGCAGGCTCTGTAGCGAGTACACAACCTGATACCATTGATTTGAGTCCAGTATGGCGTGTGTGGAATATTCTTGATGAACGCTTCATTGATGCTTATGCGACAACAACTCCACAAACAGCCACGACTACAGAAAAAAAGCAGTCTGAAAAGGATCAGGAAAAAGTGTGGGGGATGATTAGTGGCCTTGTTGAATCAATGGGCGACCCGTACACAGTATTTTTACCGCCAACGCAAGCAGAAATATTTAATGATGATATCAGCGGTAGTTTCGAAGGTGTAGGCATGGAAATTGCCATTCGTGATCGAGTTCTCACTGTCGTCTCACCTTTGAAAGGAACTCCTGCCTTTAACTCTGGTATTAAAAGTAGCGATCGAATTATCGAGATTGACGGAGAATCCACAAAAGATATGGGAATCAACGCTGCAGTCAGTCTTATTAGAGGAGAAAAGGGTACCGATGTCGTGTTTTCTATCATTAGAGAAGGGGAGAGTGATGTACTCACAATAAGTGTAACCAGAGATACTATTGAAATTCCAACTATTGAAACACAGAAACGTGCTGACGGCATCTTCGTTATCGAACTGTATAATTTCTCAGCGAAGTCTCCTGAGCTTTTCAGGTCAGCACTAAAAGAATTTGCGGCAACAAATTATAAGAAACTCATTATTGATTTACGTGGGAATCCAGGTGGATACCTGGATGCTGCAGTAGATATGGCAAGTTGGTTCTTGCCAAGCGGGAAGATTGTTGTGACTGAAGATTATGGGAGTAATGGAGAAAACAAGATTCACCGAAGTCGTGGATACGATGCATTCAATGATGATTTAGAACTTGTAATCCTGATTGATGGTGGTTCAGCCTCAGCTTCTGAAATTCTTGGAGGTGCATTGCAAGAGTATGGCGTTGCAACTTTAGTTGGAACACGGAGTTTTGGTAAGGGTTCCGTACAGGAGCTTGTAGATATAACACCCGAGACATCGCTAAAAGTCACTATTGCTCGATGGCTCCTAAAGGGAGATGTCTTCATCACGCAAGAGGGTATTGAACCAGATATTGTAGTAGAGTTCCCAGAGGAAGAACAAGAAGGCACAGAGCGCGATTATATTATGGAGAAAGCAGTAGAATATCTCAATACGAAATAAGACAAGCGAGAGCGCTTGCCACGCACCATGATCCTCTGTAGTATTAGTGCGACCAATTTTTCTTGGAGCTTTTGCTCTGCGAAATAACGGAAGTTGTGGTGCGATTAATTAAATTTGAAAAGATATATGAAAGTAATACTTTTAAAAGATGTAGCAAAGGTGGGTCAAAAAGGAGAGGTAAAAGAATTGTCGAACGGGTATGCTCAGAACTTTCTTATTGCACGTGGGTTTGCCGAGGTAGCAACAGATGCAAAAATAAGAAATGCTCAGAAAGCAGTTGCAGATAGAGTTGCAAAGCAAGAAGAAACAAAGAAAGTACTGGAAGGTGCGTTGGAAAAACTTAAAGGCGAAGGTTTGATTATTCGCGCTACAGCAAACGAGAAGAACCATTTATTTGAAGCGCTGCACACTGATACAATTGCTGAGCATATTAAAGATGTTGTTGGTGTTGAAGTTGGGGCAGCATCAATTGTTATTGATAAGCCAATAAAAAAGCTTGGAGAACATAAGGTTCATGTACAAGTGGGTGATGCTAAAGTTCCGGTGAATCTCTCGGTAGAGACAAAATAAAAAACACCTACTAACTAATAGAATCAAAAAAACCTCCCCGTTAACGGGGGAGGTTTTTGTTTTAGATGTATTGTAAAGAATTAGAGAACGTCGACAACTTTCTTAAAAACAGTATTTCCATCAAATCGCATTTTTCGTGCACTTCGGAACTTTACTGTACCCTTAGTAAGAGCAAAGAGAGTATGATCTTTTCCGAGTCCCACATTCTTTCCAGGAAGAATCTTGGTTCCGCGCTGACGTACGATGATTGAACCGGTTTGCGCACTTTGTCCGTCCGCTAGTTTAGTTCCCAAATACTTTGGGTTTGAATCTCGTAGGTTTTTTGCTGAACCTCCAGCTTTTCTATGTGCCATATAATATCAATATAAGGTATGATGTTCGCAATGACGAACTGGTGGCAAAGTATACTTGAACGAACACTGCAAATCAAGGGTCAAATTGACAATGTGCCGCAGGACATTTTAGTTGTAGGTATTGTGTTTTTAGTAGGTATGTCTGCCTTTGGTTTAGGGAGATTGTCTAACTATGAGAATGTACAACCAGCAGTGCGTTTATTTGAAGCCGAAATATATAAAAGCGAACCAATGATGTTGGGAGGATTGTATGTCGCATCCAAAAAAGGTAGTAAGTACCACTTTCCATGGTGTTCAGGTGCTCGCAGTATGAATGAAGTGAATAAAATATGGTTTTCCTCAAGCGAGGAAGCACAAGCTGCAGGGTATGCGCCAGCAGAGAATTGTAAAGGGTTGCAGTGAGCTGGTAGTGACGCACTTAGTTGTTGTTTCGCGCAAAATGGTATTCACTGTAGCCTTTGCTACAACTCGCCTAGCTAACTTTGGACTTTAATCAGTGTTAGTTTATAGTTAGGCGATATGTTGATTTTAGATATAGAAGCATCAGGCACAGAATACGAGAAACATTCTATTGTAAGCCTTGGAGCACTCGACCTTATAAATCCCGAAAATAGGTTTTATGAAGAATGTCGTGTTTGGGATGGTGCACACATTATGGAAGGCGCGTTAGAAGTAAATGGGTTTACGGAAGAAGAGATTACTGACCCAGCAAAGCAGACAGAAGCAGAACTTATAGAAAAGTTTATTGCATGGTCGGAACCATTAGAAGATAAAACATTTGGCGGTCAGAATGTGTCGTTTGATCGCGATTACGTAAAAGCCGCCTGTTACCGAGCAGGTTTAAATTATCCATTTGCACATCGAACAATCGATAGTCATTCACTCGCATGGATGCATATTATAAAAGGGGGAGGTACACCACCACTTGATGTTGAACATAAGCGCAGTGCATTGAACCTTGATGCTGTTCTCAATTACTGTGGTATTCCAGAAGAGCCTGCGCCTCATAATGCCCTCACGGGTGCGTTGAGCCATGCTGAGGTAATTTATCGACTTCTTTACGACAAGAAACTATTGCCCGAATTTGAGCAATTCGATATTCCGTGGCAATAGGAGCTCGAAAAGATTATAATAACGATATAACAGGTTAATATTAAATGTGCGTATGGATTTTTTTGTACTACTAGTCGTACTAATTGGTGTCGCTGTCACAGTACTGCGACAGATCAACCAATATGAGAAGGGTCTGATGTTTACCATGGGGCGTTTTACTGGATTGCGAGGACCAGGATGGCGTATTGTCATACCCGTTTTTCAAAAACTGCGAAAGGTAGATATGCGGGTAAAGGCAGTGGATGTGCCACAACAACAAGCCATTACCAAAGATAACATCTCGGTGGGTGTAAATGCAGTCATTTACTATCAAGTTTCAGATGCAGATAAAGCAATTCTTAACGTAGAAGATTTCTTCTTTGCTGTAAGTCAGCTTGCACAAACTACTATGCGAAACGTAGTGGGGGAGGTTGAGCTTGACGAGCTTCTTGCAGGACGTGAGAAGATTTCAGATAAAATCCGCATGATTGTTGATGAGGCGAGTGATGATTGGGGAATTAAAGTTGATAACGTTGAGCTTAAGGACGTTGTGCTTCCAGAAAATATGGAACGCACAATTGCAAAGCAAGCTGAAGCAGAACGTGAAAAGCGGGCTGTTATCATCAAAGCTGAAGGCGAGGTTATATCAGCAGATAATATGGCAAAAGCAGCTGGTATTCTTGCACAAGCTCCAGGAGCGCTGCACTTACGAACACTACAGTCACTAAATGATCTCAGTTCAGATCAGAGCAACACAGTAGTCTTTGCAATGCCGATAGAAGTTTTACGAGCATTTGAAAAACTAGGAAAGTAGTCATGGAAGAAAAATCAAAAGATATACTGAAGGGCGAAGCACTCAATTTCTTAAAAAGACACAGAAAGATGGTGCTGACTGTTTTAGATATTGAAAAATACCCAAACTCATCACTCATGCTTTACGCAGTGGACAATGATTTCAATATATACTTTGGTACGTGTCAGGCTTTTGGTAAATACAAAGCGCTTCAGGCTGATCCTCATGTTTCGATTGCTGTTGTACAAGAGAGCATTGATCCGCTACAGGTTGTAGACATGCAGGGCGTAGCGAAGGAGATACCTCATGAGCAAACACAAGAACTACTCGCTTGGTTTGTAGAGCAAAATCCAGCAAAATACTATGTAAAAGACAGAGAAGATTTTGTTATGTTCAAAATCGTTCCATCTGGAGTACGTTGGCTCGACGCAACTAGCGGGGAACTGCGCATACACGATTTAGAGTTTTAAATATAAAGAGTCCGCGCTCATTCATAATGAAGAGTGCGGACTCTCCAACGCATTGAAATTAGGATAGACTGAGTAGATATTCAAACAGTGTATTCAAGACACCATACCTTTCGGCGACAGTTGCCAAGATGGCGACCAGTACAAGCTCAAGGATACGAACTCGTCGAGCGAGTCGATTGTACCCTTTATTTCGTCTCAACTGGTGTTGAGATTGGGCGGGTTTACCGCCCTTTCCTTTATTCTGCCGTCGTAGGGCGTTGTCTGTTGTTTTACTGCTATCTCCCTCAGCCCCTGTTTGCCCTGTGGCAACAACGTCGGTCATGTCTAACATCCTTTCATCTCATCGGTTGGAGTATAACTATACTCTCATTTTATATTTTGTCAAGTGTACGGAAGAGTAGCCAGTTACATTGCAGTCTTATATATCAACATACACAATGGTCAAGCATGAATGCCTCAATTGACTGAGGCATTCATGCTTCTTAGGTCTAATTTGAGCCATTATTTTACTAAAAATGAAATAGAAAGAGCCTGACTCAATCACACGTATATAAAACACTGTGAAGAGCCAGACTCTCCAATTCAACTCAAGTACTTAGATAACGAAGTACTCAAGAGCAGCACCGATTGAAGGAAAAATAATTACCCCCCCCAAAATGCCATCTCGAGATTCGACATTCCCCAGTGAGGAAAAAAATGGAAACCATTGTGATCCGCCATTAGTAGCTCCTTTGTTGAAGTGGATGCGTATTGTGCACCCATGATAGGGTATTTGTCAATTGATATTGACTTTTAAAGCGATAGCCAGCATTATAAAGAGGATTGGCCTCGTAGCTAATCACGCACACCCCAAACCCTTGCGCCCAGACTTCTGTCTGGGCGCCTTTTGTATTCGATACCTATTTTTCTTGAAAAGTATATAGAAAGAATTTCCACCGCACATTTCGAGAGTAGGGTAGAAGACATCTCAGTTTTTAAATTGTCGATAGTGTAATGTGGTTGATAAAGTCGCATCGTACGAATTTGTGAACGCTCCAAGATTATTTTTTTCACTCGTGCATGATTTTTTAGATGCGAGGGAAGAGACAGCGTCATTAAAAAGATTTGTTTTTTTAATTTTTAATGAATGTAATGATACTACGTCCCACAATATATCTTTTGCGACATAAAACAATGTAAATGACCGAACTGTTGGATACATGCACTTTTGGATCTAAGATGATGAGTATTGATTACCGCCATCCATCACTACTGTTAATACTCCCTCTTGTTTCTTTTTCTACTTTTCTTTTCAAGATTTTTTGTTCGAAATCGTATCTTTTTCTATCAATAAAGCTATTTTTGTATCAGGATGAAACTCTCTGAAACCTTTGTGCAAACTTTCAGCATATTTTACTACCTCTGTCGCCTGTCTTGGAACTCTTCTACCTTATAAAATTGTGCGACATCACATCCTTATGATGCACTGTATGCTGAAGCGAGAAGCATGTGTGATGCGAATGTATGTTTAAGGAGTACAACAACTCTAAAAGTGAAAGTATTCTTGTGGTAACATCACTCATTCTATTCGAATGGATTTCTTTATGTTTATAAATAGTCGAGAGGATTTAAATATCCGCTCCACGAAGCCACAGGAATCTTTGCATCTGCACAGTTTGTCCGTGCTTTTATATCACCAAGCCGTACAACTTGTACAGCATCACTTGAGTACGCAGTAAGGTGAAGGTGGGGGCCTGTTGAGAACCCTGTGTTACCTGAATAGCCGATAACTTTTCCAGTCCCAACAGTTTCTCCTGGAACTACATTGATATCTGAAAGATGAGCATAGAGAGTTGTAAGTCCATTAACGTGCTCAATAAGTATCCATTTCCCATATGAATAACAACCAGGGTATATATCTGTGTTGCCCGTTGCTTTTACATTTCCAGAAAGCGTTGCTTTTACTGGAGTTCCAATTGCAGCACGAAAATCTACCCCATTATGACCGCTGCCATTGTATGCACCTGATTTTGCAAATTCAGTATTACCAAAATATTGAGTAATAGTTATCTGTGAAAGAGGCCAACTGAATACACCCTTCCCTGCTGGTGGAATTGTTGTTGGATCTAAAATATATTGCAACTGGGCTTCAAAGTTTTGCAACTGGGCTTCGAATTCCTCTTTAGCCTGTTGTTTGATTGCTAAGAGTTCTTGATAACCAGACTCACGATTTTTTGTCTCTTTCAAAAGATTATTTTTTGCTTGACGGTTTATATCAAGCGAGCGTTTTTGTGTAGACAAGTCAGTTTTCTTTTCTACAAGGATCCCTTGCTCTATTTCTTTTTTGGTCTTTACATCTTCAAGTTGTGTTTTTTGCTCGGCAAGAACTTCAACTTCATTTCGTACGACAATTTGGAATTGCTGAATAGTGTAGAGGTCGCTCCACAGATTTGAAATATTGTCGTTGCCCAAAATGACTTCAATGAATGAACCGGACTCAGTTTCGTATATCTGGCGAAGTGTCTCAGCTAACGCATCTTGATTTTGGTCTATGAGCATTACCTTGGTATCAATCTCGTTTGAGAGCTCACTAATGCTAGAGTTTGTTGCATTAATTTGACGCTGTGTAAGAGAAACACTTGCACTCATTTTTTGTCGAGAGACATCAAGTTCTTCAACGGCACTTTCAAGTGTCTGTTTCTCTCGTCCTATTTCGATTAATTGCTGTTCATACTTTTTAATTTCTGTTTCAATTTCAGCAATTTCGCTTTGCTGTTCATTTATCTTGTTTTGAAGGTCGTCTGCCTTTTGTGCATCACTAAAGACTGGTACCCAGAGTGTTGCGATTAAAAATCCAACAAATAAACTTCGAATAGAAAAAGTCATAGATAATTATTGTAACAACTGTATGCCATTTTGTAGACGATCAAGCACCTCTTCCTTTCCAAGAACAGACGCGACAGTAAATGGATCTGGCGATTGTTTTTGACCCGTTAGAGAGAAGCGGAAAGGCCATAAAACCTCACCTTTTCCCTGTTCCTCGGCATAGTGCCACAGGTTCTCCCTAATGCTTTCAGGAGTCCATTTTGAGGCATTTTCAAGCGTTTTATAGGCATATTTCAAGTGCTTTTCAATGGTTTTAGCAGAGGTTTCTTTCCATATAATGTCCTCTTTTTTGATTATTGGTTGATTAATAATCCAGTTAAATTCGCCATCATGTAACATGGTGATAATCTCTGAGAATTTATGAACTCGTTCGCGCAAGATATTTTCAATTATTCCATCGAAGTGAGGGTGACCTGATATCTTTGCACCTTCAGGATGCACGGCAAGAAATGTATGTACATACTCTTTATATTCCTCGGATGGAAGTTGCAGTAGATGGTGTTTGTTAACAGAATCAAGTTTTTCGTATGAGAATGATGCAGGAGAATTATTTACGCGCTCAAGAGAAAACTCTTTGACGAGTTCGTTCTTTGTAAAGAATTCGCGGTCGTCTCCAGGGTTCCATCCTAATAACGCAAGGTAGTTAATAATTCCAGCAGGTATATAACCTAAATCGCGAAATTCTTGATATGTTATCGCACCGTGTCGTTTTCCAAGTTTCTTTTTATCGTTCCCAATTATGAGAGGGAGATGTGCATATGTTGGTATTGATCCACCAAGGGCTTCAACGAGAAGAATTTGTCGCGGGGTTGAAGTAATGTGGTCTTCTCCACGAATGACGTGTGTAATACCCATCTCCAAATCATCCACTACTACTGTAAGATGGTAAATAGGGTTCGTTTCAGAACGGGCAATCACAAAATCACCAAAATCTGTTGTATCGATAGTTATTTCTCCTCGTACTAAATCATTGAAAGTAATTTTTTTATTTGGATTACGAAAACGAATAACATGCTTCCCCGCATCCTCTTCTGACTCTTCTGCGACGTAGGCGATGTCTTTTTTAATCATTCTCTGTAGCGCGTCCACATACATGTGGGTTCTCTCAGATTGACGAAAAGGACCTTTGTCGAAGTCTAAACCGAGTTCACTCAGTGCCTCGAGTGCGATCGCTTCGTGTGTGGAATTGCTCCTCTCTCTATCTGTATCTTCAAACCGCATTACCACTTCCCCATCATTACTTCGTGCGAAAAGATAATTAAAGAGAAGTGTACGAATATTTCCAATATGAAGACTGCCAGTTGGTGATGGTGGAAAGCGAACAATTATTTTTTCCTTCATATTTATTCTTCGTGCTTTAGTGCGGTATTTATAATCATTCGAGCTATCTTCTTTGCAGCTTCTGGTTGTGCAAATCGTTTGGCAGCTTCACTCATGTCTGTTTGAATTTCAGGGCTCTCCATAATTCGATCAATTTCCGCAACGAGAAGATTTTTTGTGAGGTTCTTTTGCTTCATTACAATCGCTGCTCCTTCACGAGCATAGGCGAATGCATTTTTTGTTTGGTCATGAGAAATTTCTTCAGGAAGCGGGATAACAATTGCAGGGATTCCCCATGCCGCAGTTTCGAATATACTTCCAGCTCCAGCGCGTGCGACAACCATAGAGGCAATCCCTGCAGTCATACGCATTGCAAGCGTGTTCAAGAAACCAAATGGACGGTATCGATCTTTGTTTGGATTATCTCGTAGAGATACGCTCGCAACACTACGCACGTGTTCGATATTGTTCTTTCCAGTTTGGTGAATCACCTGATACTTTTCTAGCAATTGCGGTAGTGCATCAAGTACAACTGAGTTAATTGCTTGTGCTCCTTGTGAACCGCCAAGTATAAGCAGTGTCGGTATATCATCTTTTAGATTCAAATACTCATGAGCTCCTTCTCGCGCTGGCCTAAAGAGAACGCGGCGAATTGGATTTCCAACAAGCGCAAATTTAGATTTGTCAGTTCCAGGGAAATATTCAGAAACTCCTGGGAAAGAGATGGCGACTGCTCGAGCCCATTTTGAGGCAATAACATTTGCTCTACCCGGGTGTGCGTCTGACTCATGAACTATGACAGGTATATTGAGAATGCGCGCAGCAAACGTTGTTGGAAAAGCGGCGTAGCCACCCTTACTAAATACAACATCAGGATACAAGAAGAACAGCTGTATGACTGACTGTATTACGCCGATAGCGACCTTGATTACATCAAAAGCATTTCGTATCGAAAAGTAGCGTCGCATTTTACCAGCACTTGTTTTTTTCCAGGTAATATTTTGTTCGGCAAGGGCTTCATAATCTAAGACACTTGGACCAATATAGTATAGTTGCGGGCTAAGGAGCTTTTCTTTTTGTACAATCTCATGTATTTCTTCTGCCACAGCAATGATGGGATAGAAGTGTCCTCCTGTGTCGCCACCTGTAAAAACGATTTTCATTCCACTAGTATAACCGCAGGAAGGCCACTCACAAAGGGTTTATTTTGCATATTTCGAAACGTTCAAAATTATTCCCATACTCGCTAGCATGACGAGTATAGCGGTCCCGCCGTGGCTAATAAATGGTAAGGGGAGGCCGGTAAGGGGTATTACTCCAAGCATAGAAGCTATGTTTATAAGCGCTTGCGTAGTAATGAGAAGTGTCAGTCCTATAACAACCAATCCTCCAAAATAGTCAGGTGCCCGAACGGCAATCCATAACGCACGAATCACGAGTGCAACAAAGAGACCGAGTATTAAAACAGAACCAACGAAACCAAACTCTTCTGCTGCAACTGCAAACACCGAGTCCCCTGTTGGCTCAGGCAGATAGCCAAATTTTTGAACACTCTGGCCAAAACCGCGTCCAGTAATTTTTCCAGAACCAACAGCAATAAGTGATTGCTTGATTTGGTAGCCAGACCCAAGCTGGTCTTGTGCTGGATTCATGAAGGTCGTGATACGATCGAGCACATACGGGCGTGCTGTAACAAGGGCAGCAAGAACAAGGATGGCGACAAGTATCAGGATTCCAATATCCCGCCATTTAGCACCAGCGGAAAAAAACATTCCCGAACTCGCTGCAACTATTACTACAAGTGTACTCGTGTCTGGTTGTAGCAGAAGTGCGATAGCTGGAACAAAAAGTATAAGTATAAACGGAATAAGACCGGTTTGAAATGAACCGAGCTTACTGCGCATATTTGCGAGGTAGGTTGCCAGGTAGAGTACTGTAGCAATTTTTAGTACTTCTGCTGGTTGTATAGACACTGGTCCAAGAGATAGCCATCGTGTTGCACCACCTGCCGAGAACCCAAAAGATGGTACAAAAACAAGCAGTGTAAGGATCGTAGCAAAGATAAAGAAGTAAATTGAATACTGTTTAAGAAATCGGTAATGAATACGGCTTGCAATAAAAAGAGAAACAGATCCAAGGCCGATTCCAAGCACGAGCTGACTGAAGGCGACAGAGGAGAAACGCGTCCCTTCACGAGCAAGAAGACCAAGAGAGGCAGATGAAAATAAAAAAAACCCGACACATACAAGCAGTGCAATAATTATAAGAAGTGGTCGGTCTATTTTATTTCCGACGCCACGCATAATTCTATCCGATGAGTGCTAAGACTACACCAAAAAAACCAAAGACTGCACCCAGAACCCAGTATCGCATTGCTACTTTTGTACTTGGCCACCCTAACGCTTCAAAATGGTGGTGTAATGGGGCAACTTTAAGGAGTTTGCGTTTCCAGACTTTTTTTGAAAATTCTTGAATAAGCACGCTTGCAACTGTTGCGACAAGCAAGAATCCAATAACTGGAAGAACGGAGATACCTATGCCATCACCCAACGTGTCTGTCATGAATGCTATCGTGGCGAGCGTAAGTGTTAGTGCCATGGTTCCCGTTTCGGTCATAAAAAAACGAGCTGGTGGTATGTTAAACCACAAAAATGCCAAAATTGCTCCAACGAGCATTGCAGAAAATGCTGCAAGATCGATCTGATTTTGCGCGAGTGCAATGACTGAATATGCGGTAAAGATCATGGCAAATCCCCCCCCTGCCAATCCGTCGATACCGTCAATAATACCACTTGCGTAGATTGCTAAAGTTACAAGAACAAAGAATGGAATAATCAACCACCCAACATCAACCGGTTCACCAAAAGGTACTCCTACAGATATAATTTCCAATTTTGCATAAAACCACCACCCAATGAAGAGTGCAACTGCAATTACTACCGCAAGGCGCCGTCGTAAAGAAAGACCATTACCATTGAAATAGATATCCAATATATCATTCAAAAGACCTACCAGTGCACCAATGCCAAGCGCGAACAGAGGTATCCATGTCTGTGCACGACTGAGGAAGTCCATTTTTATAGTTTCTGCTGATGGCCAAATGAATGAAATAAACCAAAATCCAAAGATAGTTATAAATGCACTCATCCAAATAATAATACCCCCCATACGTGGTACTTCACGTTCACGTTCTTTATGAAGCTTATTAAATTCCACCGCTTCCGTTCCTTCGAGAGTATGTTTTCCAGGCTTCTTTTTCCATGCCCTATGTCGATATAACTGCTTTGTTAGTAACGGTGTAATAAGGATTCCAATTGTAAAAGCTACAAGTGTTGGGGTGATTATCTTAATGATGTTTAGAAGCTCCATATCATTTAGCAGGTGTACGCAATGTTGCGCGTGTTAATTTCACAACATCATTGAAACGGTCTTCGATTGTTGATCCCAATACAACAATTACAAACGGATGTCCTGGTTCTGATTCAGTAACAACAGCAAGATTACCTCCAGCTAAATCAGTAAAACCAGTTTTACCAAAGACAAGGCCAGGCAGCTCCCCAATTGCTTTATTTGTATTTTTTGCTTTATACTCTAATCCTTCCCCACTGTAGTAGGTACGCTCTGAGATTGCAGTAGCTATAAGAGTATCAGGTGCTGTAATGTACGCTTGTGCAAAGAGTGTGCCAACATCTTGTGCTGAACCATACACTCCGCTAAAGGCAATGTTGCTGTCGAGACCTGTCTCGTTAAGGAAGTATGTCTGCTGGAGCCCCATAGCAGATGCTTGATTGTTCAGAAGAGTTACTACCTCTTCTCCTGATACTTCCTCTATTTTTTCTGCCAAGGCAGCAGCACCATCATTAGATGAGGTCATGAGTGTATAATCAATGAGATCACTCACTTTCCATGAATCACCTATCGTAAGTCCCCAATCACCTTCTGGCGTCAATGCATACGGGGTAATTGTAAGCATTTCCTCTGGACTAAGATATTTTTTCGCTAAGAGCGCAACAGGGATTTTCGCGATTGATGCTAACGGTAGTTGAGCCTCTGCATTTTTTTTAAAGAGTGCTTTTCCTTCGTTTATGTCAAAAACATAGGCTGCTTTTGCAACAATGTCAGAATCGGAGAAGTCATACGGTCTGTCTACTGCAAGTATTGCAGATGCCGGTTGCGTGGTTGCAGCTTGAGTAAAGAATATATTCAGTGAACTTGTTATGAGTCCCACCCCACCGATAAGTGAAAATAGTGCTATATATTTTAAGAATGTATTTGCGTTATCGTTCATCGTATGATTGTTGAATTTCCAATTGTTCTTGCTCATTTAGTGCAGAAGAGAGCTCTAAATATTCAGGAAGCTCATGGTATGAAGAAATCCCTATATGAGCAAGTAATTCGGGAGTTGCGGTGTATATCCATGCGCGAGTATCAGTAGTACTGCGAGAGCGTTCTAGCAGTCCACGCAGAACAAGTTGACGCAATGTCCCGCTTGAATTGACCCCGCGAACGTAATCAATTGTACTACGAGATGCACCATTCTTGTATAGAACTATTGCGAGTATCTCAAGCGCTGCAGCACCGATGTCTTTTTCATCATCTTTTTGACGTAGCTCTTTCAAAAGTTCTGCGTATTGTGATGCTGTGCGTAGTGAAAGTGTCGTATCGGTCTCGGAGAGTTCTAGACCTTGGTCAGTAAGGAGAGCTCTAAGTTCCGCTTGTGCATCCGCGAGGCTCTCAAGAGGTATGCTAAGCATATCTGCTATTTGAGTTTTCCCCATTTCTCCACCGTGTGCATAAAGCACAGCTTGTAATTTGTGAGCAATAGTATTATCCATAGTGTGGTGTACCTACCTCTTCATGATTCATAGTTATATCTGAAAAATTTTCCCGTTGCTGTGCTTTTAGTGTACCGCGTTTTATCAATTCCAAGAGTGCAAGAAAATGAACAATAGACCCCACTTTATCAGCTTTTGAAGTCAGGTTTTTAAACGAGTCAGTAAATGCTGATTGCATGCGTGTGGTTAAGCTGTCTATAACATCTTCTAGTTTAATTTCACGTGCGATGTGTGCAGTCGGAGCCTGAGTGAAAGTAGGGATGGTCTCTATAAGGTTCTGCAATACTCCAAAAGTATTTGATTTAGTTATATCATGTGCCGGTGCAAAAATTATCTCGCTTTTTTGGGGATTCTTTGGTAGGTACGCACTTTTACCCCAACGCCTTCGCAGTAATTTTGCAGCGTGTCGAGCGTGAGCATAAAGTTTTAATCGATCCTCAAGATCACGTATGTCTTCTTCTTCGTCATTGGTAAGTTCTATTGATGGTAATAGGGATTTTGATTTTATTAGGAGTAATGTTGACGCGATAACCACAAACTGAGCTGTTTCAGAAAGAGGTATCTGTGATCTGTCCTCTATATATTCAACATACTCATCTGCAACTTTGGAAAGAGAAATATCACTAACCTCAAGTTTTCGATGTTCAATGAGATCAAGAAGAAGTTCTAACGGCCCTTTAAATTCTCCAACTTCTAGTGTAAATACAGATGCCATGATTTTTAGTATACCCTGTAGTTGACTTTTTGAGGGTGTGTATAGTGGCTATTCCTGAACCATTTTAAGTAGTAAGCGCATTGGCTCTCCTGTTGCGCCGTCTGCTAGATGGTCCCCTTCTACTGATTCCATGCGAGGTGCTATATCGATGTGCACCCATGGTTGTTTTTCATCCACAAATTCTGCCAAAAACATGCCTCCATTTATGGTGCCTCCGTAACGCGTTTTTCCAATGTTTGATATATCAGCAACTTTACTTTCAAGCTCAGGTTTAAAATCATCCCATAAAGGCAGTGGCCATGTGCAGTCGCCCACGGCGTTACCTTTCATATGTATGTCCCAAGCCAACTTTTCGTCTCGCGAAAGAAGTATTGATGCAGATTGCCCCAGTGCAACAAGTGCGGCTCCAGTAAGAGTTGCAACATCTATGATTAGTTTCGGGGAGAACTTTTTCTGCACATACGTAAGTGCATCAGACAACACCAGTCGCCCTTCTGCATCTGTGTGACGCACCTCAATCATTTTGCCTGACATACCTTTGAGGATGTCTCCCATACGATAGCTTTCTTTACCAACAGCGTTCTCTGCTGCTGCAACTACGGCAACTATATTTCTCTTGGTCTTTAAACGTGCTGCAAGAGTAATTGCATGTATGACTAATGCGCCTCCGGTCATGTCCATGTGCATGCCCATCATTGCATCAGCTGGTTTTAAACCAAGACCACCTGTATCGTAGGTTATCCCCTTTCCTACTAGCGCGACAGGTTTTTCACCCTTTTTACCACCAGAGTATTCAAGTACTATAAATTGTGATTCATGCACTGAACCTTGTCCCACGCCGAGAATTGCTCCCATGCCTAGCCTCTTCATTTCCTTTGTGCCGAGTATGCTTACTTTTAGTCCGGCAATGCCTTGTGCAGCTTTTTGTGCAGCGAGCGACATTTTTTTAGGTGGCATATCGCTACCGGGAGTATTTGCAAGGGTGCGTGCAGCATTCATCTCTTCTCCGATGATAACAGAGCGTGCTAGAGCCGATTTTACAGCAGGCAGACTCTTTTGTGGCACCCCAGTAAAAAGTACTTCTTTGACTGTCGGCCATCCATTTTTTGGCGTTGTCTTGTACGCAGTAAAAGAGTAATTCGCAAGTAGCATTTCTATCGCAATGCGCTCGGCACGTTCTGCATCAGAAAAACTAGCAAGTATAGGAAACAATTTGAATGAATCCCAATCTATAGTCAAGTGCGATGCTCGGTGTGCATGTGCAGTACGTACTATACTGCGAGCGAGTCGTGAGAATTTTTTCATTGAAACCTTCTTCGCATCCTGCACACCAATACGGATAGTGTCGTCGCTTACACGTAGTGTTTCTTTTGAATCAAAACTAACTTCAATGTGCTTCTTTGTAGGGCTTTGGTTAATGTGGAATTTCATACTAATTACTCTGAAAGACGTGTATCTATACGATTCATATCACGGGGGAATAAGGTCGTTTCTCGAACATTCCTGAGACCAAGCATGAGCTGAGTCATGCGTTCTAGTCCGTTCCCAGTACCCCCATGTGGAGGCATACCGTATTTGAATGCTTGTAGGTAAAAAGAGAAGTGTTCAGGGTTCAATCCTTTGTCCTTAATTTTTTGTACCATTACGTCGTAGTCATGAACGCGCTGTCCTCCTGTAGTTATTTCCAATCCACGGAATAAAAGATCAAAGCTTTTTGTGTACCCCTTATCTTCTTCGTCTTCGTACGTGTAGAAGGGGCGCTTAGCAACTGGGTAGTGAGTAATAAAAATAAAATCGGAACGGTGCTCTTTTTTTGCCCATTCGCAAATTTGTCGTTCGTGTTCAGGTTCCAGGTCAGGCTCCCCTACAGCACTTCCGCCGAATTCTTTTTCAATGATCTCTTGAGCTTCTTTAAGTTTTAGTATTGGAAATTTTGCAGGGACCAAAGCGGGTTCGACTTCTAGACGTTTAAGAATTTCAGGGTGTTTTTCTGCAACTGTATGAGCTATGTGAGAGTGTACTCCTTGTGTCATCTCCATAATGTCGTGATGGTCCTCTATAAAGCCCATTTCAAAATCAAGGGACGAGTACTCAGAAAGGTGGCGACTGGTCGCATGCTTCTCTCCACGAAATACCTTCCCAATACTGAATACGCGCTCATATACGCCAACCATGATTTGTTTGTATAGTTGAGGGCTGGTTGCTAAGTATGCCCCCTTGTCTTTATAGTAGTCGACCTTAAATGCTGACGCCCCTCCTTCTGCATCACCACCGACAATCGCTGGTGGTTGGTACTCAGTGAATCCGTGTTGCCGCAAATACTCGCGGAACGCTTCCACTATTGTTGCTTGAACAATAAAAATATCACGGCTTCGCTGCGTGCGTAGCGTAAGTGGTCGATAATCAAGAAGAGTATCTAAGTTTAATTCCGCATCCATATCAAAAGGAAGTTCCGCAGCTTCTGAGAGAATCTGTAGGTCTTCAATCAGTAGCTCTACATCTCCATTTTGTTCGTCCGTGACCATTTTTTCGGGGCGCTCGTTAACAATTCCTTGTATGCTCACAACCCATTGCTCACGCAGTTTTTGTGCCTCAGTAAAAGCTCCAGTACCATCTTTAATAATAGCTTGTACCGTACCGCTTCTGTCTCTCAGAACAAAAAATATTAGTTTTCCATGGTCACGTCGAACATCTACCCATCCTGCAATGTGTATCTTTTCTCCCTTTTTTAATGAAATATCTCCGATTGCGGTTCTTTCCATAATTATACTGTTACGCCAATTTTATTTTTAACATCTTGCATCTTAGCCTCGGCGTAGATTCGTGCTTTCTCTGCTCCAGATGCAAGAACCTCGCGTATTTGTTCATCAGTAATACCATCTCGTCGTTCTCGCATCGGCGCAACTAACATTTCCATGTCTTCAATAAGGACCTCTTTCAACGCTTTGTAATTACCTTCTTTTTCTTCATACAGTGCATCTAATTCTGATTCCGGTCGGAATAATGTGTGGATTGCATATACGTTCTCCGGGCGTCCACCAAATGAGTCAGTAACAATTCCCATTACAGCTTTGCTTATCTCATCTTTTGTCCCAAATAATGGAATAGTATTACCATAACTTTTGCTCATTTTTTTACCATCTGTTCCGGGAACAACGCCAACACCATCAATAATATGTTCTGTGGGAGCTGTAAATGTTTTGCCAAATGCATTATTGAATTTGTTTGCGGCTTCACGTGCGTATTCTATGTGTTGACGTTGGTCTTCTCCTACTGGTACTACTTGGGTATCGTAAAGTAGAATGTCTGCTGCCATGAGCATTGGATAATTAAATAGTCCCGCGTTGGCTTCTAAGCCTTTGGCTACTTTGTCCTTATATGAGTGTGCTTGCATGAGAACTGGCACGGTGACTAGGCATTCAAAAATCCATGCAAGTTCAGTGTGCTGTGCTATGTCAGATTGTTTAAACAAGGTAATTTTTTCAGAATCAACACCAGCAGCAAGGTAATCTTTAACAATATTGCGAATATTCTCCTGTAATTGTTCAGGATTTCGCATCGTAGTGAGTGCGTGGTAATCAACTACCATAAGGTAGCTGTCGTAGGAATCATATAAATCTATAAACGGCTTAAGAGCGCCAAAATAATTACCTATATGTAGTGTGCCTGAGGGTTGCAAACCAGTAAGTAGTCGCTTTTTTTCCTGCATGATACTAGGCATGGTAACAGCATTGAACGGCTTTGGAAAGCGCTCTTTCTACTTTGTTTCTTGCGTATCAGTAGCGGTGGGCAATTCCACAATAAACGTCGAACCTTTACTATCACCTTCTGATTCTGCCCATATTTTACCCATGTGTGCTTCAACCATCTGACGAGCGACATAGAGTCCTAATCCGGTTCCGTTAACATTTACACCAGCAGCACCACGAGCCCGTACGAATTTCTGGAATAGCTCTTCCTTCTCCGATTCGCTGATCCCAATTCCGCTATCTGCTACTTCTACACGTATATTTTCCTCTTTTTCATCATCGTAAACAGTGACTTTAACCCAGCCTTTTTCTGTGTATTTAATCGCGTTATCAATAAGGTTTGTGAATATATGTCGCAATTTATTTTTATCAGCGTATATTCCACAAGTTCCTCTACATTTGTCTATAAACTCTAGTTCAAGATTTCTAGTTTGCGCTACTGGTTGGAGTTCTTCAGTTATGTCTTTTACTAGCTCACTACAACTGAAGTGCTCCTTGTCATATTGCATTCTACCTTGTTCTATACGAGAAACATTCAAAAAATCATTAATAGTTCCAGCTAAAGTACCACTTGCTTCAAATACTTTAATTATTACCTCACTCGCCTTCTTAGATATTTCGCCGTAGGAACCGTCTATAATCAATGAGAGATGCCCGCGTATACCTGCTAGTGGACCACGAAGTTGATGAGTTGCAATAGAGAGAAATTCTGACTTTTGCCGGTCTAATTCTTTAAGCCGATCATTAGCTTTTTTTAATTGTTTGGTAAGAACCTCTAATTCTTCTCTCGTATCGACTTCTCTAGACACGCTTCGTACGAGCCAAAATCCAACAGTTACGAGCGCAAGAAATGCGATTGTATTGAATATGACAGCAGATGGAGTGTCTGAAAAAATTATTCGTAAGAATGCAATAAACCATACTATAAAAATAAGAATTTCGGTTGCAATAATTCGTATGTTAAATAGACGATGGCGCAGAATACCGTACGTTATTATTCCTGTTGTTACCGCTATGCTAATTTGTCCCATCCAATTCCAGCGAAATTCCCCTATGATTGGGAGAAGTAGGTTTGAAAATAAACCAACGAAAGTTGGTACGAGGGCTCCTATCAAGATATATATAACTTGTGAACGCAGTACTCCAGCGTTTTTTGTATATTTCCTAATAAGGACAAAATAACTGGCAAAAAACATCCCACTTACGTATAAAGCGTATCCAATATGTAGCAGTGGCTCGAAGACAATTATATGTTCCTTACCTGTTTCGAAGATTACTGTTTTTACAAATAGGTCAGGGTAGAAAATAGAAAAGAGAACTAAGCTAAACGGGATAAAAATATAAGCAGTATGTTTTGATGTTAGAATATACTTCTCACTTGGAAACAATATGGTAAATAACAAAAAGAATGTTGGTATTGCAGCCGCAGCAGCATATAGCCAATAGGACGCATTCAATGCTATTTCGAGAGTTGTTGTGCTACGAAAAATAATCATCGTCACTCCCCACCCCGTGACTGCAATGGTAAGCAAAAAGAAAGCTATGTTACTTGCTGAAGCACTGTTTCTCTTATATACGAGAAATCCATACAATAAGTTCGCTACAGTAGCTAGGGCAATAAGTGCGTTTATCGTGTCGAATGAAAGATTCATAATAAAGATTAACGTTTTTGGGCAAGTGATGCTACTCGTTGTATTTTTTCTTTAGGAATAACCCCGTGCTCATTTTGCGCTTTTGCAAGTGTAAAGCCTAATTCATCACCACCCTTTCGTATGTGCTCGACGTCACTAAGAGTTGCCCTATTTATTACAAAGTTGTGAACGTGCTTTTTAGAAGCGAGAATCAAGACTTCTGCCAGACAGCAAAAGTTATCATTGCGATTAGCAAGTCCCATATTGAAGTTGGTAGATATGTTAGGTGTATGCACCGCACCAGCTTCAAGAACCAGCACGTCTTCGCGATCATATAATTCTGGAGATATATCACTTGGTTGTGCATCATCTACAATGATTGTTCCGGCAGAAATGTGTTTGTCTTTTACCAAAGTATCAGGTGCGTTTGTTGCAGTAATAACTCCAAGTGCGTTTTTAAGCGCTCCCATGTTCGTACTACACTCAATTTTTAGGTTTTGATCTAAAGAGAGCAGTTGCGTTTTTAGATTGTTGACTGACTCCATCTTTCTATCTATATCAATAAGAAGAAGAGATTCCACTCCAGAATGTACAAGAATCTCTGCCGAGATAGAACCAACCGATCCAGCAGCTCCAACTATTGCAATGGTATGATTCTTTTCTTTATAATTGATTTGTGCGTTATCCAGTTGCTTCAGCAGTGTCTGCGTTACCGTGTATCCAGTATACGCATGCCCTGTTGTGACAGCGATACCGTTGATTCCTAGTAAATCTAGACCACCGCGAGATAATGATGAGGTCAGCGCACCAAGACCTACAATTTTTGAACCCTTATTACGAGCCAGTGTAGTAGCACGAATTATTTGTTTTTTAGCACGCTCTCGATTTTTTAACATTTCATTAGCCGTCATCGGGATTGTAATTACAAATCCAGGAATTTCTTCTTCACTCTCCACAGATCGTAATCCTGTTATATGTGAGACTGTAATAGGCCAAAAATAATGTTGTATCAAACGTTTGAGCCATGCAGGTGTTTTAGCTAGGAATGGGAAACGCCGATGCATATCTCGTTCATCTCGAGGATGCACAAGAAAAGCAAAAGCATACATATTCTTGTATCCGTGCCGAGGAATGAGTAAATAAACCAAATCTCGAGCCGTCTGTGAGATCAATTTAAAAAGAGAACCCATCATAAAAGTATAGCAGTTATCAGGTTTGTTTTATGTGGCTCTGTTAGTTAGTTTTAACCTCCTGTTCAATGATGTTCATCAATTTTTCTGCCGAATCTTTGTAGCGCTCAGGTATTGGGAGAGTACTATCTTCGATATCCTTTATAAAAAGTGGCGGTAAATATTTTATAGTAATTGTCCTCTCTCTCTTAAAGAAAGAACGTGCATTCATACCTTTTGCACCTGAGATGGCGATAGGAACAATAGCAGCTCCTGTTGCCTCAGCTAAGTAAGCTACTCCTCCACGGATTTTTCTATCTGCTGCATCTTTTTGTATTCTTCCTTCAGGAAAAATACAAACACTTTTTCTTTTGTCTAGTAAAATCTCATGAAATGGCATTGATTTACTATAATTATTTTGATCTGCAATATATGGGTGTGCACCCCATGATGTTAGAAAAGCAGGAAAGCTATAAATATATCGTCTGAATCCAAATCCAGTTTTCTCGCCATACTTTTTTCGCGCATGTGCAACATAAAACATTGGAAATAGAGGTGACAATGGTGACACGCCAACAAGAGGAAAAAGAAAATCGAGTTCATGCGTGTGGTTAACTGCGAAGATGGCACCAACATTATTTTCCCTACCATATTGTGCTGCCTTTTTTATGTTCTCCTTACCTTCTATTTTAAGATGTGTGAAGAAATGGACTGCGAAGCGTCCGAAGGGCCACGCGATACCCTGTAAGATCGCTGGAGTCAAAAGCTGTATTTTTCGTATTGAGAAAGACGAAGG